>Ga0209515_10009052_pt1 | contig 11432 bp, 13 predicted proteins | sample Subgroupgradi54m_FD_187454 | JGI IMG/M metagenome (GOLD analysis project Ga0209515, IMG submission 187454) | Subsurface groundwater microbial communities from S. Glens Falls, New York, USA - GMW60B uncontaminated upgradient, 5.4 m (SPAdes)... ...
ACTATAACTCCGCGTTTTTAATAACTGACCATGAAAATACCACACCCTCCTTCGCTTTGCAACAAAGCTTCGGACGGGCAAGCAAAACATTAGAGCATGAGACTTCCCTATAAAACTTTGGAGAAAAAATTATTCAATTCTGGCTATCAGTATGTTATCGGCGTGGATGAAGTGGGAATGGGGTGTTTGGCCGGGCCGGTAGTTGTTTGTGCTGTGGCGATGACCAACCATTTTTATAATAAGCATCATCGGGAACTTCGATGGTTGAGGGAATCAAAATTACTATTGCCTCACCAGAGAGAAAAATTCGCCGCCGAACTACTAAAAGAGAAGGACCTTGTTTATGCTATTTCGTCGGTATCTCCAAAAACAATAGACAAAATAAATATCTATCAGGCATCGCGTATAGCCATGAGAAGGGCTGTACAAAAACTTAAACTTATGTTTACGAGGGGCACCTTCGCAGGTGCGAAGGTGCCCCTCGTTGTGCTTGTTGATGGCAAAACTAAAATCAAAGGAGTTGATTACGAGCAGCAAGCGATTATAAAAGGGGACAGGAAGATATTTGCGATTGCTTGTGCTTCAATAATTGCTAAAGTACACCGTGATAAAATGATGGCTAGATACGATAAAAAATATCCCCATTATGGCTTCGCTAAACACAAAGGATATGGAACCAAATATCACCAAGCTCAGCTCGCCGCTCTTGGCCCTTGTGAAATACACAGAAAATCATTTGCTCCAGTTGGGAAATTACTATAAAATTTAAGCATGGCAAAGATAGCAATTAATGGATTTGGGAGAATTGGTCGGGCGTTTTTTAAGTTGGCTTTAACTAAGCCAGAACTTGAGATTGTAGCTATCAATGACCTCGGCGATCTGGGCGATCTAGCATATCTATTACGACATGATTCGGTTTATGGAAATTATGATAAAGAAGTGAGTGTGGATGGCGGCAAACTGGTGGTGTCGGATCCTCCTACGCCAAAGGCTTCGGAAGGACTGAAGAAAGATTTTCTCTTTCTTCAGGAAAAAGACGCGACAAAACTTCCATGGGCTGAATTTGGAGTGGACATTGTCGTAGAAGCCACGGGTGCGTTTGAAAGTTATGAAAAAGCGGCAGTCCATAAACAGGCAGGCGCGAAGCGGGTAGTCATAACTGCACCTGCCAAAGACGAGGACTCGACTGATGCCAAGACAGTGCTTATGGGGGTAAATGAAGATGATTTAAAGACGTGTTTTATTTCTTCCAATGGTTCCTGTACTACCACTTCAGCTGCGCCATTGATGCAGATTTTGTCAGAAAAGCTTGGCATTAAAAAAGCTTTTCTTAACACTGTCCATGGCTATACTGCTAGCCAATCATTAGTTGACGGTCCAACAAAGGGGACTGACTTTCGTCGCGGCCGGGCTGCGGCAGATAATATTGTACCCTCTACAACAGGTGCCGCTATCGCGGTCGCGCGCGCCGTCGATTCCCTGCGAGGTAAATTTGATGGTACTGCCTTCCGTGTGCCGGTTGTAACCGGTTCAATTTCGGCAATTACATTTATATCCGAACGGCCAACAACCGTAGAAGAAATAAATTCCATATTAAAATCTGCTGAATCAGAACCACGCTGGCAAGGGATTTTCAAAACCACGACCGATCAACTAGTCTCAACTGATATTATCGGAGATCCTTATGCTGCCATTGCCGATCTTTCCCTTACCAAAGTCGTTGATGGCGACCTCTGCTGCGTCTATTCCTGGTATGACAATGAGTTTGGATACACTAACTCGCTTGTTGATCATGTTCTCAAAGTTGCAGAAAACTTATGATTTGGATTTATATAATTTTGGCGTCAGTTGTTGCAACGACTTCATATTATAATATTAACTTCGCCAAGCGGGCTGTTTCTCGTGCCATCGCTTTTAAACTTTTAGTGGCTTCAATTATTGCCCTCTTATTTTTAATTATTCAGTTTATTAAATAAATGCCCCAATATGTTGATGAAAATAAAATTGAAGAGCTAGAAATGAAAGCCAATGAGGCGCGGGAGCTTTTATAATAACATGTCTGATCTACATATAATTGAAAATCCAATAACTCGGGCTGAACTAAAAAAGATTGCCTCGGAGCGTTATGGCGATTTAGTAAAAGGCGCCGTTGACATAGAAAAAGAAGTCATGGTTTTGGGCGGGGAACTACACATTGATGAGGCGTTGAAGCTGGTGGAGAAACTCCAGTCTAAGGGCAAGGATATTTGGGGTATAAATCTCTATCCCGAAAAGATAGGGGATGATATGATTGAGTTTGATTCCATGATTAACTTAAAGCCTGATCTCGGGAATCGTAGTCGTGGCGTAGATTCTTCGGAAATACAGGAGAAAATAAAAAATATTGTCGGTAAACTTATTGTATGAGCAACGTATCCGAGAATCGATGGCACAACTTGCCACTAGCTGAACAAATGGCAAACATAGGTTCGGAAGTAGGCCGAGTTGCAAAATGGCAAGATAAAGACAATGCCCGTTTTGATGGCGCGATCAAACGAGCTATGGAATTGATTGATCTGACCCTCGAAGATCCTCGTTGGCATAGCCGATTACCAGAACTTGGTCGTTTCAAGGAATTTTTTTGCGACGGGATCCTAGGTGGGAAAGAATATGGCACATCTTTGTCAGATTTAGAAAATTATTTCCTTCCGTTCATGAATCTGGTTGCCCGTAAATATGCTATTCAATGAGCAATTATATTTCCGAGTCAAAAATAGAAGAGTTAGAAATCAAAGCGAACGAAGCGCGGGAGCTTTTGATTGAGATGCTCACCGAGGCGGGAAGTGGGCACACTGCCGGGCCGCTGGGCATGGCCGATATATTTACGGCGTTATATTTTCATGTTTTGAATCACGATCCAAAAAACCCAGATATGCCCGATCGAGATCGGCTCATTCTTTCAAATGGCCATATCACACCGATTCGCTATGTGGTCATGGCCATGTCGGGATATTTTCCTATAGAAGAATTGAAGACATTGAGGAAGTTGGGAACTCGGCTTCAAGGCCACCCTGAAAGAGAAAGATTACCGGGAGTTGAAACAACATCGGGTCCTCTTGGTTCTGGCTTGGGCCAGGCGGCAGGATATGCTTATGCGGCGCGGATGGATAAGAAAAAGTTCAGAACTTATTGTATAATGTCAGATGGGGAGCATGATGCAGGAGCGACATGGGAATCAGTGATGTTTTCTGGTAAAAATAAATTAAGCAATCTGACAGGAATCATTGATCGCAATAATATCCAAATAGATGGAATGACAGAAAACATAATGCCTCTTGAAAATCTGCGGGCCAAATATGAAGCGTTTAACTGGCATGTTTTGGAGATAGACGGCAACAATATCGAAGCGTTTGTTGATGCTACTAATGAAGCGGCAGCAATATATGAGAAGCCAACTGTTATCATTGCTCACACTATACCGGGAAAAGGAATAAAGGAAATTGAATTTGATTATAACTGGCACGGTAAGCCGCCCAAGCCGGAAGAGGCCAAAAAATTCTTGCATGAACTTCGTACGTTAGGTGGCAAGATTAAGTCTGAACATCAATGAGCAAACGATTCTCTACGATCTTGATATTGAGTGCCACCTTTTTGTTTACAGGTATGCAGTACATGCCTATCCATGCTGCAGATCCCAGCTCACAACTCCTTGTCCAGCCCAATGACCTTGTGTATCAAGGTGCATTTCGTTTGCCAGCAGGAGAGTTTGGAGCGCCCCAGTATACCGGCTTTGCCTATGGTGGACCTGGTGTCGCCTATAATCCAGCCAACGATTCTCTATTTATCGTAGGGCATGATTGGTATCAACTTACTGCTGAAGTAAAAATTCCTCAAATTATCAAAGGACCCCTTAGCACTCTAAAAACCGCGACTGTATTACAAAATTTTGCGGATGTAACCGACGGCAAATTGAATTTGGTGAATCCAGGCGATCCGAATGCAATGAAGGTCAGCGGCCAGTTGGTTTATAATAATAAATTATACACAAGCGTTTATGCGTATTACGATGGCACAGGTAAGCAAAAAGTATCTCACTTCGTGCGTCCCTTGGACCTGTCGATAAAAGGCCAAACAAGCGGGCCTTTCGCAGTTGGCACTCTTTATCCAGGTTTTTATTCCGGGTTTATGGGATTGATTCCTTCTGAGTGGCAAGGACTATTTGGTGGCTCAGCGTTTACCGGCGGCTGCTGCCATGCAATTACGAGTATCCAATCACAAGGGCCTTCCTTGTCGATATTTAATCCCTCAGATATAGGAGTTAAAGATCCTGTGCCGGTGACGACGGTGCTCGGCTATCCCTATGCCAATCCAACACTTGGAACTTGGGACAACCAGAGTGCCATAAATCTTTATTACAATATGTCGACCATTCTTAATAGCGCTGTCTTTCCTAATGGTACTCGAACTATTTTATTTTTTGGCAAGCAAGGCACGGGCGTTCCTTGTTATGGTTCCGGCACGACTGATATAAGTTTGGACCGCAAGCCTGATGCGAATGGGGTTTTGTATTGTTATGATCCGGTGAATAGCAGCAAAGGCACTCATGCATATCCATACAAGCCGTGGGTTTGGGCTTACGATGCCAATAATTTACTTTCGGTAAAAAGCGGTCAGAAAAAAATGTGGGAAATTAAACCTTACAGTATTTGGGGATTAGATTCTTATTTTGGCGGTACAGTCCAAGGAGCTTCGTATGATTCTGCAACTGGACGTATTTTTGTCATCGAAGCATTTGGTGATGGAAGTCTTCCCGTAGTTCATGTCTTTACCATAGGTGTGGCTTCAGCAACGCCAAGTGGAACTACAACTCCGTTACCAACCCAGACCCTTTCTCCAACGCTGGCACCCATCGTAAGTATTGCTCCAACATACTCGCCAGTGCCAACCTTGATGATAACGCCCGTGCCTCCTGAATCAAATACCACTCCGTTTATTCGGACGAGCAAACTCATTCGTGCCATCAATACATTACCCGTCTACTATATTACCGAGAAAGGATTTAAGAGACATATCCCAAATGAGCAGATCTTCCTTTCCTATGGCAATCGTTGGGCTGATATCGTCGTCGTGAGCTTGGCTCAAGTCAATGCGATACCAGATGTGATGTTAATTCAATCCTTGCCAGACAAGCGAGTGTTTAAACTTGAAAATGACACAAGGCGATGGATTACATCGGTAGAGGCCTTTAATCGTAACGGTTTTAAATGGGATCAGATCGCACCTATAAATACCACCGAAATCAACCATTATCCCATTGGCCTTGATATTAATTAAGGTATAATTGAATTATATGAATGGAGGTGTTGGATATGCATGGAGGAAATTGTAAGTGCCCTCATCACATGATGGGCAAGTTGTTAATGGTATTGGCTTGGGTAGCCGGTATTTTGTTTTTCTGGGGAAGCTGGGGCGCAAGAACCTTTTGGGGTTTTGACGCATTATATTGGGCTTGGTCAGTGGTAGTTTTAGTCTTGTTGGCCAAAAGCACTAAATTCTGCGGATGCTGCGGAATGGGAATGGGCAAGATGATGAGTGGAATGGAAGGAAAAATGATGTGCAGCCATAATGAAGGCTGTAAATGCGGGGATTGCGGCAAGTGCTGCTAAATTAGTGACAAGCAATAAGAGACAAGAAACAATTTATAAAGACTTGTTATCTTGTCTCTTCTCACATGTCTCTAAACAAAACATTAATAGAAGATATTTTGGACAAGTCCAAGCTGGAAATGGTTCCAACCCGCGATGGATACGGGAAGGGTTTGGTTAAGGCCGGAGAAAAAGACGAAAGAGTTGTCGTTTTGTGTGCTGATCTAACAGAATCAACGCGATCTCTTTGGTTTGCCGAAAAGTTTCCGGAAAGGTTCATTGAGATTGGCGTAGCGGAACAAAACATGGCTCTTGTGGCGTCAGGTATGGCAAACTATGGAAAGATTCCTTTTATTTCTTCTTACGCGACATTTAGTCCGGGTCGTAATAATGAGCAGATACGGACTAATATCTGTATTAATAATGTTCCGGTTAAAATTGCCGGTTCGCATGCCGGAGTATCGGTTGGGCCTGATGGCGCTACCCACCAAGCGCTTGAAGATATAGCTCTTATGCGAGTCCAGCCAAGAATGGTTGTAGTTGTGCCGTGTGATACAATTGAGGCGGAAAAAGCAACTGTTGCAGCGGCTTTTAATGGCCAACCTACATATATTCGTTTTGGGCGTGAAAAGTCGGCGGTTTTTACTACACAAGAAACTCCTTTTGAAATTGGAAAAGCCGTTACATTAAGAGACGGAAAAGATACGGCGATCATTGGTTGTGGAATGCTTTTATATAATGCTTTGATAGCTGCGGAAGAATTATCTAAAGAGGGAATTGAGTGTATGGTGATAAATTCTCACACCGTCAAACCAATAGATGAAAAAACGATTATTGAGGCGGCTCAAAAAACAGGAGCAGTTGTTTCTGTGGAAGAGCATCAGGTAAATGGAGGACTGGGCTCGGCGGTTGCTGAAGTTCTGTCTCGGAACTATCCCGTACCCCAGGAATATATTGGAGTTCAGGACAGGTTTGGTGAATCAGGAAAACCCGAGGAGCTCATAGAGGCATTTGGGATGGGTGCCGGTTCAATCAAGGAAGCAGTCAAAAAAGTAATCTCCCGTAAGAAATAACCCCGCCAACGGCGGGGTTATGCTTCTTTTGAGTCAAGTAATTTTTTTAGTTTTACGAAATCGAGTTGTAGTAACGTTTTAATTTGAGGATCCTTCAGTGCGTGATCGGGATGGAATGTTGGCAGAAGCTCGTAGCTTCCAAGATTGAATGTCCGGCCGTGGACGTTGTCTAAGGGCTGTCTCATTCCGATACCGTTTAGGGCCATATTTCCAAGAGTTACGACAAGGAGGGGATTTATCGTTTTCAACTCCTCCTTGAGAAATGGAACGTAAGATTTTATTTCTTTGGCGGTAGGGACTTTTAAAGTCGAGGGACAATACTTGAGAACATTAGTGAAATAAACTTTATTTTTATTTATCCCGGCAGTTTTTAAGAGTTGGTAGAGTAATTTTTCTTTGTCGCCTGTTATTGGTTTGCCATCATTTTCTTCTTCTTGTCCCGGAGCTTCTCCTACGAATACAATTTTAGCGGTTGAAAAACCGCTTCCAAAGACTAATTTTCTGTCTTTGAACTTGCGTTTCAGGGATATATTAACCTGATTAAGTTTTTGTATTTCTTCGCTCATATTTGGGCAGATAGCTGATAATTAGATGTTACCATATAATGGTTATTTTGGCAAGGGTTTTTCTTCAAAAAATAGTTAGAATTTGAAATTTATAATAGAAAGAATATAATCCGTGAGCTTAGGCGGAACCTTAAAAAGAGGCATAAAAATGGCAAAAGGCAGAGAGTTTGTCCTTCCAAGCGACAAATTGCCGGATGTTTTCACGATAAATGACACCACAGAAGAGCAGAGATTGATAAGGCAGACAATGAGAGAGTTTATGGCCGATGAGGTCTTGACCGAGGTAGCCAAAAAGAGGATTGAAAGTAAGGACCTTCCGTTTCAGAGGGAATTACTAAGAAAACTTGGCAAGCTTGGAGTTTTGGGAGCAGAGGTTCCCGAAGAATATGGTGGTCTGGGGCTGGATAAAATTACCGGAGCGATTATTGCCGAAGAGATTGCCAAGCAGGGTTCATTTGCGACTACATTTCTGGCTCATACTGGAATAGGCACTTTGCCATTAGTGTATTTTGGAACTGAAGAACAAAAGAAAAAATATTTGCCCAAGCTGGTCTCGGGAGAATTTATTGGAGCATATTCATTGAGCGAAGCTGATGCTGGGTCGGATGCTAACAATGCAAAGACAAAGGCGGTCCTGTCTTCTGACGGGAAGCACTACGTTTTAAACGGAGAAAAGAAGTTTGTAACCAACGGTGGCTTTGCTCATCTATATACTGTTTTTGCAAAGATTGAAGGAGATACAAAGCTTACCGCATTTCTTGTTGAAGGTTCTTTTTCTGGTGTTATTCGGGGCAAAGAAGAGCATAAGATGGGCATTCAGGGTTCTTCGACCATGGATTTGGTACTGCAGGATGCGATTGTCCCAGTAGAAAATCTTCTCGGCGAACGGGCTAAAGGATATAAAGAGATTGCTTTGAATATCTTAAATCTTGGTCGATTCAAGATGGCCGCTGCCTGTTTAGGCGCTGGGAGAATGTGTCTTAAAGAATCATTAAAATATTCTCAACAGAGAAAGCAATTCGGAAAAAATATCTCGGAGTTCGGAGCGATACATCAGAAGCTTGCTCAAATGGCGGCTAGGAACTATGCAATGGAATCGGTGGTTTACCGGACTGCCGGGCTCCTTGAAGAAGCTATCGGAAAAATAGACGCCAATGATTCTAGAGCCGTGTTAAAAGCAATTGAAGATTTTGTTGTTGAGTGTTCGCTGGTAAAAGTTTTTTGCAGTGAAGCTCTTGATTTTATTGTTGATGAGAATGTTCAAATCCATGGCGGTTCTGGTTTTTGCGAGGGTAATCCCGAAAGATATTACCGAGACTCACGCATCAATAGAATATTTGAAGGCACAAATGAAATTAATCGTTTATTGGCTGTAGGTATGCTTTTGAAGAAAGCGGCGATGGGAAATTTACCTTTGATGCAGGCCATCAAGCAAGCAACGGGAGACTCAATGACCCCGTCTTTAGGAGAGTCAGAAGACTTATCGGAGAAACTTTTCCAATATTTAAATAATGCCAAAAAGGTTGTTCTACTTGCGGCCGGATCGGCTTATCAAAAATTTGGACTAAAGCTTGGGGAGCATCAGATTCTTTTGATGGCATTAAGTGATTGTTTGATAAATATTTATGTGATGGAAAGCTCGCTTGCAGCTTTGGTTAAAAACAAAACAGACTCAAACACCATTTTGGTTCAACTAATTCTTGATGACGGACTTTTCTCGGTAGAAAGATTGGCAAGAGAAATTGTCCCGATGTGCGCCGATGGGGATGAGCAAAGGACAATTCTGGCAATGGTTCGCAGATTACTGAAATTTACACCAGTTAACAAAGAAGAATTATGTAATAATATTGCTGATAATTTGCTCACAAGAGGTTGAAAACCTCTTTTTTGTTTGGTAATATATGTAGATATTTTAGTATATAGTTGGGTATAGAAATGCGGGCGTAGTTCAGTGGTAGAACGCTGTCCTGATAAGACAGAGGCCCTTGGTCCGATTCCAAGCGCCCGCACAAATTAAAAATTCCCTTTAGGGAATTCTCATTTCAGATCAAAAGAAGTGCCACAACCGCAACCATTTTTGGCGTTGGGATTATTAAACATGAATCCATCAATTAGGTTTCCAGTGTGGTCTATTTCTGTGCCTTTGACAATAACTAAACTCTTGGGATCAACGAAGATACGAACCCCATTAGATTCAAAGATGTTGTCGTGTGAGCTTGGCTTAGCGGCAACAGTTAGGGGTAAATAAAGAAATCCTGAACAGCCGCCACTTTTGATTGCAAAACGTATACCTGCTTCGGGATTGTTCGGTTGGTCTTTATCAAGCAAATTCTTTAAGCGCTTTGCTGCTTCTGGTGTTACCGTAATCATTATGAGCTTTCTCCATCTGTGCTGAACGATTGTCCGCAGCCACAAGTTGATGTGGCGTTCGGGTTTTTGACAGTGAATCCGCCTTCTTCAATGAAATCAACTTCAGCACCCTTGATGTAGCTAATGCTTACTGGATCAACAACAACTTTAATACCATTTGATTCAAAATGAGTATCGCCGGGGCAGTTTTCCTCATTTAGCATAAGACCATATTGAAAACCGGAACATCCGCCGCCTTGAACGAATACCCTCAAAGCATCTCTTTCTGGGTCTTTGTTGTCGTCTCTCATCACTTCGTGCAATTTTTCAGCGGCTTTAAGTGTAACTGTTACTGCTGTTTCTGAAGTCATTTTGCACCCTTTAGAATTTCAAAAATCTATGGTATAATATATCAGATAATTTTGTTAACATAAAGAGTATATGGGCCCTTAGCTCAGTTGGTAGAGCGCTGCTTTTGCAAAGCAGAGGCCACCAGTTCGAATCTGGTAGGGTCCACAAAATTGTGTTTAAATTATCTGAATGACATCAATCTCTGTTCTAATTTTTGTTGTTTCTTCGGCGACCCTGATTTTACTGGGCATCAATGTGTTTTTGATGATGAAGCCTAAAAAGCAGGAACCCGATGAAAAATATCTGGTGCTTCATCAACGTTTTGATGCGCTCTCGCAAATTGTTAGCAGTCAGCTTCAGCAAAACCGTGAAGCGTCGGATAAAGCAAGCGCAACTGTGTCTCAACTTATCAATGAACAGCTTGAACGGAGCCGGCAGGCCTCGGAGCGGGCGACATTGACCGTCAGCCAGCAGGTTCAGAGCTTTACCCAGAACATGACCCAAATCCAGGAAAATATGAAACAGATGCATGAGTCGGTGAAGAGTGTCTCTTCGTTTCAGGATATTTTTAAGTCGCCTAAGCTTCGCGGTATTTGGGGCGAGGCATCGCTTGAAGCCGCGCTCAACCAGTATTTCTCAAAAGACATGTATGAGCTTCAACATTATTTTAAATCAGGCGAAGCAGTGGATGCGGTGTTGAATCTTCCAAACGGACTTATTTTGCCGATTGATTCCAAATTCAACTGGGAAAATTTTGAGAAAATGGTCAACGCCGAAAATGACATGCAGAAAGAAATCTACCGCAAATCATTTTATTCTGATGTGAAAAAGAAGATTGATGAGATTGCATCCAAATACCTCTTGCCATCAGAGGGGACGACTGATTTAGCATTGATGTATGTGCCGGCCGAGACGGTTTATTACGAAGTTATTAACAACATTAAAGATGTTGATATTCCCAGCTATGCTCGCTCTAAAAGAGTTTTCATGGTTTCGCCGAATACGTTTGCTCTTTCAATTTCGGCAATTAGCCACTGGTTCAAAGATGTGGAATTCAACAAGCAGACCAAAGATGTCATGAAGCGTCTTGAGCGCATTGCCACCGATGGCGGCAAACTTGCCGAAGATTTTCAGCGTCTCGGTAAACATATTGAAAACACAAAATCCGCCTACGACTCCTCCGAAAAACGCCTCTCGCTCATGGTAGACAGGGTCAAAAATGTAGTTGAGATAGGGGAGAAGGAAGAAGTTAAAAAGATAGAAGTTCCAAAAGTCTAATAGCTGATACAACCTCTGCATATATATAAAGATTGTGTGAACTGTTAAAATCTGATAAATTATCTCTCATGAATCCCGTTAGAAGTGAACCCTATCGGGAACAAAGGATATTAAGTTTTAAATAGGGTGTCTACAATTTGCCATCTCTTTGAAGCGGTGGACGATTAGCAGCACTTCTAAACGGGATGAAT
>Ga0209515_10009054_pt1 | contig 11427 bp, 18 predicted proteins | sample Subgroupgradi54m_FD_187454 | JGI IMG/M metagenome (GOLD analysis project Ga0209515, IMG submission 187454) | Subsurface groundwater microbial communities from S. Glens Falls, New York, USA - GMW60B uncontaminated upgradient, 5.4 m (SPAdes)... ...
CCGACGAGGCCGAGCGCCCGCCGCGCTCGGCATTCCGCGGCTGCCCTGATGGCAGCCGCTTCAGCCGAACACCAGCGTGTCCGGCATTCCGCGGCTGCCCTGATGGCAGCCGCTTCAGAGGAGAATGGCCCGCATGACGGCTCGGAGCACCACGCGACGCGGTGAGCGTGGGATGACCCTAGTGGAAATCCTCATCGGCGCCACCCTGCTCGTTGGGGGCGGGGGAGCGCTCCTCTTTGGCATGCACTACGCGATGATGCACGCGAGCTTCCTCAGGCAGGAGCAGGTTGCCATGAACGCGGCCCAGAGCCAGCTCGAGCAGCTCGCCGCCGCAGACTTCGACGCGCTCACGGCAGACGCCGGCTACTGCGCCGGCACCTGCGCGAACACCCGCCGCCCGGTGCTGACGCTGAACGGCATCACCGGGCAGCTCGCGATCCAGATTCGCCCGGTCCCCTTGACGGACACCACCCCGGATATCGTGGATATCCACGTGGCGGCGTGCTGGAACCAAAGAGGGCGGGCGATCGGGGAAGCGAACGGCGCCACCACGTGCGCCGACGGAGCCGCGGACGGGGCGGCGAACTGGTGGGTCGACTCTCCGGTCATGGTGAGCATCCGGGTGGCGAAGAGGAACTGATGGCACCGGTCAGGCAGGGCTACACGTTGACGGAGCTGCTCGTGGTGGTCGTCATCGTCTTTGTCGCGGTGGGAGGGCTCTTGCTCGTCCTGAGCGAATCGGGTCGGAACACCTGGCTGACGACGCAGGCCCAGGGCGACAGCCAGACCGAAGCCCAGCGCGTCATCGACCGCATCAGCGCAGATGCGCGCAACGCCTCCCGGGCCCAGGTGACGTGCGCGGCGGCCGCGCCACAGCTCCGGATCAACCTCGATACCAACGGTGATGGCGTGGTTGACCAGATCCAATACGCGGTTGCGGGGGGAGGGGGCACCGGGACCCTCACCCGGACGGTGGTGGGGATCCCTCCGGCGATCACGCTCGCCTCCCGGCTCGTGGTGTTCTCCTGCAGCCCCATTGGCGCGAACCCCGCAGGCGGGTTCCTGACGATCCAGGTGACCTCCCGAGGGGTCGCCCAAATCAGAGCCGGAGCCACGGGAGGACGCCCCTACGACCAAGCCCTGACCGCCAGCGTGTTCATCCAACTCCCCTAAACATGCGTGGTTGCGTGGTCATTCTCCCGCCTCCTCTTGCGCATCGATCGAATCAGCAGGCATACTTATGCTAGACTCATCTCGCTTTGTGTCTAGAAGATGAGGCATGCTTTCCCTGAAAGGATGACCATGGGACGCGTAGGAATCTGCCATCCGAAGTCTGCATATGGAATGACGTTGGTGGAGCTGCTCATCGCGATGGTCCTCTTCATCGCCGGGGCGGGCGGACTCTTCCTGGGGATGCATTATGCCATGGCGCATGCCCAGTACCTTCGACAGATGCAGATTACGATGAATGCGGCGCAGGGTCGGCTCGAGCAGATGGCCTCAACGAACTTCGACCTGCTGGCGGCCGGGACCGTGATCATTCCGGGAGAAACAGTGGTCTCGGGCAATGCGCTCACCGACCAGTTAGTGGTGACGCCGGCCGCGGGTACCCCCTTGGCCACGATCGGTGGGCAATTCGCGCTCCAGGTTCGTCCCGTCGCTGGGCAACCGATTCCGCCGAATCTCTTGGACCTCCATGTGGCCGCATGCTGGCGCAACCGAGGGCGCGCGATTGGAGAACTCAATGGGGCGATCCTGTGCCAAGACCGAGCCGCGGGGGAGCCTGCCAGCAACTGGTGGGTCGACTCCCCGGCGATGGCCAGCACTCGGATCGCGAGGTCAGGCTCATGAACCGACGGGGATTCACCTTGGTGGAGCTCATGATCGTCAGCGTGCTCATAGGCCTCGCCGCCGCAGGGATCCTGGTCATGACGACCTCAGGCCAAGCGGCCTGGCTGACGACGGATGCCCAGCTCGAGACGATGACCGCCGCGCAGCGCGCGCTCGATCGTATGAGTGAAGATCTTCGAGCGGCCTCTGTCGCGAGCGTGAATGCGACTCCGCCAAATCAATGCGCGGCGAATGCCCTCTCATTTCTCCAGGGGACGACCCGGATCACCTACGGCTTTGTGGCGGGCACCGGCACCCTCACGCGCACCGTCACACCTGTTGGGATCCTGCCGACGACCCAGACGGTGGGCTCCGGTCTCACCGGCTTTACGGCGGCCTGTGCGGGTGGAATCGCGACACTCAACTTCACGGCCCAGTCGAGAGGCTCTAATGGTCGTCTCGTGAACCAAACCGTCACCTCGCAAGTCTGGGTCAAAAATCCGTGAGTGATTTTTTCATCAGACCTTGCATTTTTTTGAAGCCATCAGGTATAGTTCCTTTAGAACCTCTCGAACCGCCACACCCGGAGTAATCCGGGGCCGGAAAGCCACGGGTCCTTGAAGGATCGCCAGGCTGCCGAAAGCAGGCGCAAGGATCGCCGGGTTACCGAAGGAGGAGGAAGGGATCTTCGGTAAGCCGGCGTTTGCATTTTAGAAGGAGGAAGGACCATGAGGAGACAGCGTGAGCGAGGGATGGTGCTCCTTGGCACCTATCTACTCTTGTCCGTCATGCTCCTGTACTCAGGCGCCATGACGATGCGCACGACGAATGAGCGACTCGCCTCCGAGCGGCTCCGCGCGCGGGATCAAAGCTTGGACCTCGCGCAAGCTGCCGCCGAGCAATTGCGCGAAGACCTCTTCATCTTCTTGAGGGACACGGTGTACCAGGGGGCTGCGACATCAGCGCTGAACTGGCTCGATGGCTTGGATCCGACGAGAGCCGACGTCGCCCCAGTTCTGGCATTGCCCGCGCAAGGGGCTTCAGGGATCTTTGGGTTCGTCACCGGCAATGGCCTCGTGAGCGCGGATGGCGTGATGGACAACCCTCCTGGACCAGGTGATAGCCCGCGGACGGTCCTGTTGCCCATCGGCGGGGGCGAGACGCTCGGAACCGGAGAGGCGTGGATTGCTCAAGTGACTCCGGCACCGCCCTTCGGACTCTTCGCTCCACGGGATGTCACCATTGAATCGCGCGCGGTGATTGGCTCGACGATTGTGAAACGCATCCGGACCACCTATCAAATTTCCTTGAGGGCCTCGAACGTCTTTCGATACGCCTACTTCGTCAATAACTACGGATGGTTTAATCAGTTGGCCGGCGTCACCTCGATCAACGGCGACATGCGAGCCAACGGCAATCTCCGCCTGACAGGGTCGTTGGGATCCCTCTATGTGAACGGAGACCTGTATGCTTCCAACAATCCGGATTTGACAGACCCCGTGACCCACTTGCCCGCGACGGGAACGATTACCGGCGATCCCAACCAGAGATCGAGTTGGGCGGACTACTGGGCATACAAGCGAGATTCTAGCGCACGGGCCCGGCCTGCGCGTCGCCTGACCGCTCCGACCCAACCCGCCATCAGGGGGTCCACAACCAACCCGATCCCCAGTCCTCTGGGCTGGGATACCGATAGTCCATTGCCCAACCGACCGGATCAGAGACGGTTCACGAATAAGCCCATCCAGGAGATGCCGTACCTCGGAGATTTACTGGATCAAGCTGGGCTCTACAGGACGCTGGCGACGGACTATAACGAGCAGGCGGGTTCGACACTGAAGATCAGGGGGGGCCCATTTAGGGTGACCATTCCTCCAGGCGGCTCGTCCCCGGGGGCGGTCTATCACGGACCCGACGGCATCGAGGGGACGGCGGACGATAAACAACCGCTGGTTCTCATTGGCACCGATAGCAATCCCATCGAGATCGATGGACCGGTGATCATCCCAGGCGATGTGATTATCGCAGGGAAAATCACCGGCAGCGGGACGATCTACGCAGGTCGCAACGTCCATATCGTGGGGAACTTGGCATATAAAAAGCCCCCCACGTGGGTGTCCCTTGAGCGAGATCCAACGACTGGTCAAATTCGACAAGCGAACCAGAGTACCGGTCCCCTGTCGAACTTAGGCAGGGTGTGCAATGATGGGACCTATTATCCGCCGGGAGGCGATGATTGTGATTAATTGGGAGGATCCTGAGCCATGCGTAGTGAGCGCCTTCTCGTCATTGGGTTGATGGTCTTCGGCCTTCACGTCATCGGCTTCTTTCGATCACCTCTACTTTTTGGCGGTGAGCAGTGCGCATCCATTCCCGGCTCGTGCAGCGCCCCGCCCCTGAGTTGTCAGAATCGCCAATCCAACGGCGGAACGGACAATTGCAGCAGGGTCTGCAACAACGGGACATTCCCGAATCCGTGTCAGCCGACCCCGGCGGCGAGCTGTGCCAGGCTGACGGCTCAATCGACTTACCTCTGCGGCGGCACATGCCCCTATAACTTCCCGAAGGGTTCGTGCGCGGTTCTTCTCTCTGGTGACAGGCCAGCGACCTGTGCTCGGGAAGGCATCGGCCATTGGTCAAACTGTCCGTCCCTTCCGACATGTCCGATCTCCAGACTCTCTTGCAGCTCACTCTCGCCCTTTGTGCCCTATGGCTTTGCCTTCCCAGGAGATCCCACGTATGGGTTTCCTCAAGTGAAAGACCAGGGCAAACCCGTGTTCCCAGATCCGTTCAGCCAAGATCTGGTCGGGTTAGCGGCGAAGGGCAACATCATCATTGGGGACTATACCAAGCCTGCGTTCAGGAACAATGTCCTGCCCAATCTGAAACCTGGGGCGACGTCGAAAACCCAACCCTATGTCGTCGATCAGACCGACGCCAACTCATTGGGCTATCAAAATGCGGCCGCGGCGGCCTGTGGCGGCAAGAGCCCGTGTTTTGATGGTAATTACGACCAGCAGGATAAGGAGGGCATGGCGGACGGCCTAAAAGCAGATCGGACCCCTAGGAAGTTCTACGAATCGAGTTTATCGGATGCGAGCTTCCAAAATATGGTCGCCAACTTGCCGAATGAGGCGAGAATGCCAACAGGCGCGAACACCACAGTCATCGACGCCGTGCTCTACACGAATCATGCCTTGGCTGGGTTTATCCCCACGACAGGCACGACGGTTTTCAATGGGGCAATCGTGAGCCGAGATGATGGGATTGTCTCGAACGGACCATTTCAGATCACTCATGACATCCGGCTCTTGAGCGATCAGGCGGCCCAGAGGATTACCTTACCCCTGGACATCAAACGGTCCACGCTCAGCGGATTTAAGGAGTGTGCGGCGAGCGGCTGCCACTAGTGATCTGAGCGTCAATTGCTTAGCTCGTGTTCCCTCGATGTCACTCGTCGGCGGGGGCGAGGTGGAGCACACCATCCGGTACCACGATCTCGAGACGCTCCTCTTTCGACCCGTGCAGAGCGAGCGCTCGGCCCAGATCGAGCAGACGCTCCGGACTGTCTTTCCCGCCATGCGCTGGGAGACCCAGGGGCTCTTCACCCGGAAGACAATCCGCGAGTGAAGCAGATGAAGGAGTTCGTGGACATCGTCGTGGGACTCCGCGCGCTCGCCGCCCAGCTCTGGGGTTAGCCCATACGATATCAGATATGAAATGGCCATTTCATATCTGATATCGCTCTAGTTTGATTGTTACGTTGATTTAACCCGCCCGTCATCTTCCCGTAACGTTCCGCTGCCAAACTGGGGTTAGACCCCTAAATGGAGCCGCTGTCGTTGCGTTTCGGTGATCTGACGATCGACCTCGAGCGCTATCGCGTGCTGCTGGCCGACCGGCCGCTGGCGCTTTCCTACCGCGAGTACGGCCTCCTCTTATATTTGGCGGGCCGGGTTGGGCAAGTCGTGCATAAGCGCCAGTTGTTAGAGGAGGGGTTGGGTCGGCACGACCCGGGCGGCCTGCGGATGGTGGATGAGCATCTCCGGCACCTGAAGGGGGTTCTGGAGCGGGAAGGGCGGTCCTTCATCGAGCCGGTGGGAGAGACCGGCTACCGCTTCATTGCAAGCGGGACCACGGAACCTAAGGCTATGGAATGAGGCCAATTGCGGATTTCGGAATGTGTCCGCCAAAGATCAATGGCGGACGAAATTCGCAATCCGAAATCTCCGCAGCATGTAACATCGATTTAACATGGCCGTGATACTCGCGTAACGTCAGGCGTGTAGGCTCGTCCCGTTCCAACTTGATCAGCCTGACCGTACGTCTTGGGAATTCCTGTACGCTCGTCGCATCACCATCTGGTCGGCTTCGGCGCGAAGAGTTGGAACGGGACTCGGTCAATATCGTGTGGGGGTGGCGGATGAACAACGGAGGGGTGCGCATGGGACGCCGAGTGGGAAGTGGGTTGTTGTCTGCGGTGTGCGGTCTGCTGTGGGCCGCCGGTCCGGTTTGGGCGGATGGACCGTCCAACGAAGCGCTCAGGGCGGAGGTCCAGGCGATGAAGTCGCGCCTGGCCCAGCTTGAGGCCCAGCTTGGAACAGTCGGAGGCGCTGCCCCGGCAGCCCCAATGCCGTCCGGGGAAATCCCTGAACCTGCCTGGCCGGTTCCTGGCATTTACACGGTGCCTGACACCAAAGACCTTGGGAAGCTCACCGGCATTTCCTGGCTTTCTGGCACGAAGGTCCGAGGCTGGATTGACACCAACTACGTGCTCAACTTTAATCATCCGGATCGAACGACGGTGAACGCCAACCAGGGCTCCTCCATCGTCAAGGGTCACAACGTGAGCGTTGAGGGACGGACATTTGATATCCATGACCAGGCGTTCAACCTCTCGTTGGCTGAAGTGGAGCTCGAGAAGGTTCCGGAGTTTGGCGGGGCGGGGTTCAAATTTGACTTAGCCTTTGGGGAGACGCAGGACATCATCGTGGACAGCATCAGGGGAAGTTTGGGACCTTCCGCAGCAGCCGATTCGGTGACGGACTTTGACAAAACCTTCCAGCACGCCTCGCTGAGCTACATCGCCCCCATTGGACGAGGGCTTCGGTTCGACGCGGGGAAGTTCGTGACGCACATCGGGGGAGAAACGATTGAGACGGTGAAGAACTGGAACTACTCCCACAGCTTCTTCTACACGTACGCGATTCCCTTCCAGGACACGGGCCTTCACGTCAGCTATCCCTGGACGGATACGTTGTACACGGATTTCTATTTGCTCAACGGCTGGAACGTGACGATTGATAATAACAAAGGCAAGACGATGGGTCCTGCGATCGGGTGGATTCCGTTTCCGTGGCTCTCGCTGTACACCAATTACCTCGGGGGTCCTGAGCAGGCGGATACGGGCAGGAACATGCGACATCTCTGGGATAGCCAGGTCATGCTCGGTCCATTCGATCGCTGGAACTTCATGCTGAACTATGATCTTGCCGTTGAGGAGAAGGCGGCGTTAGGGGGCGGCAACAGGGCTGCCCACTGGAGTGGAATCACCGGGTATGCCCGCTACAAACTCACCGACTGGCTTGAGCCCAGTTTCCGGATGGAATACTTCCGGGATAAAAATGGGCCGATGACAGGCATAAACCAGGGTCTCTTGGGCCTGACGTGGACGCTGAACACGAAGTTGGGCCTGGGCAAGAGTAAAGGGAGTGTCGTCCTGTTTCGGCCTGAGCTACGCTATGACCGTTCCAGCGATAAGTTCTTTACGAAGAAGCGTACGTTCCGCTCGGAACGGGATCAGTGGACGCTCGGGGCTGGGATGACGTATCTGTTCTAATGTGAATAGAGGAGACACGCATGGGCACAACGGCAACATCGGGATGGGCGCTGCTGTGGTTTCTGCTCGGCTTCACCGTGATCGGCACGGCAGGCATCGGGGGAGGGATTTGGAGTGTGCTTGGGGGAACCGCCATCATCGCGTGGTCAAGCGCGCTCTTTCGTGCGGCACGCGTCAAGGAGGAATAACATGCGACCAATCGGAGTGCTGTGTCTCGTCGCGGGATGGGCGGTGGCCGTGGGCGGGCTCTTCCTCACCTCAGCCACAACCGGCCGCACACTGATCGCCTGTCTCGGCATCGGGATTTCACTCTTTGGAAGCCTCGGGATTCTCAACGGCTACTATCTCGAGCGCGCGATATGGAAAAAATAACTCCTCAGGAGGATCGAATGCAGCGCAAGACCTTGACACGATGCGTCCTCCTGATCGCGTTGGGGGCGATCGGACTGTTCGCAGGCGCCGCGCCGGTTCGCGCGCTCAGCGCGGATGAGGCGATCAGCGGCCTGACCGCGCCCAACACCCAAGAGATTACGGACAAGGGTGATCCAGGCGCTGAGAAGTACGGCAGCGCCAATGACGTCACGATGACCGATGCCAAGAAAGGCATCACCTTAGGCGATCTGGCCAATCAAGCGGGTCAGAACAAGGTCGCCATCAACTTCGTCTGGACCTTGATCGCCGGCTTCTTGGTCATGTTCATGCAAGCCGGGTTTGCCCTCGTGGAAACCGGTTTGATCCGCGCCAAGAATGCCAACCACACCATGATGATGAACTTCATGGTGTATGGGCTCGGGCTCTTCGCGTACTGGGTGTGTGGGTTTGCCATTCAGATGGGTGGGTCGGCGCCAATCGCCAACCTGGGAGGCGCCTATCCGTTGAATCACGAGTTCGCCGTCAATCTCTTCGGAAAACCGTGGGGATTGTTTGGGACGAAAGGCTTCTTCCTGAGCGGCGCGACCTATGATGTCGCCGTGATGGTGCTCTTCTTGTTCCAGATGGTCTTCATGGACACCGCGACGACCATTGTGACCGGTGCGAACGCGGAGCGCTGGAAGTACTCCGCGTTCGCGGTCTCGACCATCTTCTTGGGCGCACTCACCTATCCCTTGTTTGGGAACTGGGCCTGGGGTGGGGGGTGGCTCTCCCAGCTTGGGGCGAACTTCGGGTTGGGCCACGGGTACTGCGACTTCGCAGGCTCCGGCGTCGTGCACGCGGTCGGCGGCTTGACGGCCTTGGCGGTCGCGATGCAACTGGGGCCTCGCATCGGGAAGTACAACCGGAACGGCAGCCCGAACGCGATCCCAGGCCACGACCTCGTCTTTGTGCTCACCGGATGTTTCATCCTGGCCTTCGGGTGGTTCGGGTTCAACCCGGGGAGCACCCTGGGGGCATCCGGGAATGGCTGTCTGCGCATCGGCAGCATTGCGGTCAACACGATGCTCGCGGGCTGTACGGGATCCTTCTCCGCCCTGCTGTACATGTGGATCCGCTATGGAAAGCCGGACGCCTCGATGGCCGGCAACGGCCTCCTCGCGGGGCTGGTGGCGATCACAGCACCCAGCGGCTTCGTGAACACGCTCGCGGCCTGCATCATTGGGTGGGTGGCGGGCATCCTGGTGTGCTTAAGCGTCGAGTTCTTCGACCGGGTGGCGAAGGTGGATGATCCGGTCGGGGCCATCTCGGTGCACGGCACCAACGGGCTGTGGGGTGTCCTCTCCGTCGGGCTCTTCGCGGATGGGCGCAGCAACTACGGCGGCAGCTGGAATGGCGTGCCGGGCTCCGTGACCGGGCTGTTCTACGGCGACGCCGGCCAGTTGGTCGCCCAGCTGATTGGGATCGCCACGCTCGTTGGGATCATCTTCACCCTCTCGTTCCTGTTCAACTGGATCGTGGATGTCGTCGTGGGGCAGCGGGTCGGCGCGAAGGCGGAGCTGGCCGGCCTCGACATCCCGGAGATGGGGGCGCTGTGCTATCCTGACTTTCAGCTCAAGGCGTCAGACTACAACGTCGGTGCCAACATCTCGGCACCGGCCATCGCCAAACACTAAACGGAGGCCTCCATGACCGCAACATTGATCTTTGGGATTCTCTCGATCGTGGTGTTCGTGGTGATCGTTGCCTCGAAACCAGGCAAGAGCCTGTTTGATTAAGGCGACGGAGGGCTTCGCATTATGAAACTGGTCACCTGTGTGATTCGACCGGAAATGCTGGACGCGGTCACCAATGCGCTGGATAAGCAGCATGTCGTGGGTGTCACCGTGACCGACGTCCGCGGCTTCGGCCGCCAAAAAGGGCAGGTCGAGCATTACCGAGGGGGTGAATACACCATTCGCTTCATCCCGAAAGTGAAGCTCGACATTGTGGTGCAAGATCAGGATGTTGAGATGGTGCTCTCGACCATTGGGAAAGTGGCCCGGACCGGGAACATCGGCGATGGAAAAATCTTTGTGATCGATGTGACCAACGCCATGCGCATCCGCACCGGCGAGAAAGGCACCAGCGCGCTGTAATGGCGGATACCATACTCCAAGAGCCGCGCACCACCCCTCCCGAGGGCACGTCAGGAGGGGAGCGCAGCTCCATGCAATGGCTTTCCTGCATGATACGGCCGGACAGTCTTGAGACCGTGACCGGAGCCCTGGATGCGATTGGCGTCGGCGGCATGACCGTGACCGACGTTCGCGGCTTCGGCCGCCAAAAAGGGCAGGTCGAGCATTACCGAGGCGGCGAATACACCATCCGTTTTCTGCCAAAAGTGAAACTCGAAGTGGCGGTGCACGCGCAGGACGCGGATCAGGTGCTCACGGCGATTCAGCACGCTGCGCGCACCGGCCAAGTCGGAGATGGAAAGGTGTTCGTCACGGAGCTGCGCAATGTGGTGCGCATCCGGACCGGAGAAAAAGGACCCAGCGCTCTGTGAGCGACGCCTCCTCAGCCCACGCTCCAACGGTCTTGATGCAGCAAGCGTATGAGCAACTGCAGGAGGGCCGCATCGAAGAGGCCGTCGAGACATTTTCCGCATCGCTGGTGGTGGCTCCTCACCAAGCCAACGCCTTGCGAGGACGGGGCGCAGCCTATCTCCAACTGAAGCGGTGGGACCTGGCGGCTGCGGATTTTGAAGCCGTGCGAAGCCTCACACCGGATGATCTGGACAACTGGGCCAACCTGGCGACGAGTTTGTCCATGCAGCCGGAGCACACGTATCACGCCATGAAACTGTTTGATGAGCTGCTCAGCACCCATCCGGATTCTCTGCAGGGCCATTGGCAACTCGGCCTGTTGCATCTGCGCCTCGGCGCGATTCCCAAAGGCCGGCAGCATTTGCAACAGGCCTTGACCTGTCGACCAACCCTTGGGCAGCGGCGCCAGATCGAAGCGATCTTACACGAGCAAGCCACGCTGGATCGCAAGCGCTACTACCGCCCAGATTTTGAGGCGTTGCATCAACACGAGGTCCAGCAATCCATGGGCCGGTGGTCGAGGCTTCGCGCATGGTGGACGCGAGGACGAAGAGGATCTTCATGATCATGGCGCGCGGACGCACAGGTCGACCACTGACCCTCTGGCTCTGTAGTTTCCTCGGTATAGGAACCATCTTGATCTATGTCGGGGTCCCCTTGGGGCCGATCTTAGTGGCGGGCGTGTTGACATTGGCGGTGACCCTCGTTCGTCTTCGACGATCACAGCACAGACATCGAGATTTGCATTGACCATCAGCATGAGATTGGTATACTAAGAGAACACGTCCTTCCCGGGGA
>Ga0209515_10009056_pt1 | contig 11427 bp, 16 predicted proteins | sample Subgroupgradi54m_FD_187454 | JGI IMG/M metagenome (GOLD analysis project Ga0209515, IMG submission 187454) | Subsurface groundwater microbial communities from S. Glens Falls, New York, USA - GMW60B uncontaminated upgradient, 5.4 m (SPAdes)... ...
AAGCTCTAAAAATTGTTAAAAAATTATTAATAAAAGAGATTATATTTAAAGTTATTTGTTATTTTCAGTATTTCCGAATTCACTTCGTTCATTCAGGAAATACTCTTAGAAATTACTACTATTAATCAATCAATTAACCACAAACACCATTCGTACATTTTTGCGGCAAATTACATGCAGGATTACAAATAATTGGCGTTGCAACATTTGGTTCTTCTGCTAATCCTAAACAAGGACCTTCTATGTTTAAATTTGTACAAATTAAGACATCACTTTCATTTTTAAGAAGGTAAATCGTATCAAGGTTTACAATTTTGTTATCAATACCATTATTTGAATCAATTATCGGATAGGGAAATTGCAAGGGAACTTGAGAGAAAAAAACCATATCTCGTTTGCCTAACGGAGTTTGCATTTCAAAGACAAGGCTGTCATTATTTTCTCCTGATAAATAAAATGCTTCAACTCTGTCTGGAAGAATATATTTAATGCTTCGCTTTGCGTAGCCTCCTGAATAATACATTGTTTTTGCTTCATCGAGGATATTGTTTGCCAAAACATTTACTTTAAGTCGTGAAAATTCAACATCAGAATCTGCTGAATTACCCATGAGCACTGCAAGTGCTGGCATAAAAAGAACCATGACAAAAGCTATCACCATCATATACTCTAAGGAAAATTGCGCTCTTTTTTTATGCATCAAGTATTTTAGAAAGAATTTGTATATAAAACTTTAGGACATAATAGTGTTTAATCAGCCCAAAAATCCTAAGCCTTCATCAATGGTACCAATTTCTACTCCAGTTGATAATTTTCCAATAACAAAACCATATTTATTTGCAACGCAACCTGAACGCAAATAAGGAGAACCAAAGTTAACTGTTGCTTTCGTACATTCAACGGAAAATAGTTTTTCTAATTTTTTTTGTTCGTCTTCAGTAATATCGGGGTGAACCACCATTTTATCATTGCTGATAACGCCAAGTGAACCAACATTTTCAAGCTCTGCAATTGTTCCTTGATGGACTGTTAAACCAAGAATTTTATGAATCTCTTTTTGATCTTTTTCAGGAAATTCTGGATTAAGATATAATGCTTTATCATTGCAGAGAATATCATTGCCTAATGCTGTTAAATGTGTATCAATAAGTTTGTATTTGATGCCGAGCTCGTCTAATTGTTTTAATTCATAATCAAAAACAATTTTTGGTAAAAGAAGCATGTGATTATTTCCTGCGCAAAATACACCAACTAAGTCAGTGCCACATAATGTCATCCTATGGACAGGGACTTTTAATGCTTCGTGCAATTCTTTCATCAGTTTATCTGTTGCAAGATTGCCAACTAAACAAAACTTATCATTTGCATAAACCATCAATCCAATGTTTGGATTGCCATTATAGCTTGTTTTTACGACGTGCATAGAGTAAAGATTTGACTTGTGGTATATAAAACTTTATATAACGGTTGAGATAACAATAATGAAATGGAAAGAGCAATCAAAGAGCGATCGATACTTGATGAATTTTGTGAAAAGTTTTGCAAAATTGTAGATAAATATACGCAATATATCATTGTTTCAGGATTTGTTGCAATTGCTTCAGGTAGAGTTCGTGGTACTGAAGATATCGATATGATTATTGCAAAAATTTCAAAAGAGAAATTAGTTTTACTGCATGAAGAGCTATTAAAAGCTGGATTTATTTGTGTGCAATCTGATGATGCTTCAGTTATTTATGACTATTTACAAGAAAAAATTTCTGTTCGTTATACTTATCAAAATATGCCCGTCCCTGAAATGGAAATGAAATTTGCAAAAGATTTTCTTGACGATTATCAATTGCAAACAAGACAAAAACTTCCTCTTACTGGGTTAAATGTTTGGTTTTCAAGCATTAATATGAATGTAGCATTTAAAGAACAATATCTTAAATCAGACAAAGATTTAGAGGATGCAAAACATTTGCGTGTTGTCTTTAAAGATCAGATTAATGAAGATGAGATTAGAAAAATAACTCAATTAATAAATAAATACCGACTAGGAAATTGAAGAGGAAAATTAAATGCGAAAAACTCATAATGATTTTATTGAACGCTGGGCAAAATTTATGCAAGAGCATCCAATGGAATGGAAAAAGATTCATACAGAGTTTATTAATGCACAATTCCAAAAAAATAGAGAATTTTTACAGCGATTACGGAAAGAACCAAACGGCAGAGAAAAAATTATTGAATTATATGATATTAAAAATGTAAAAGGGTATGAGGAATTACTAAAATGAATCGAAGAACATTTTTATTTTCAAGTCTTGCAGCTGTAGCTGTTCAAGCTTTCCCAAAAGATTTATTTGCTGATGACCTCTCTATTCTTGAAGTAGCACATCTTTTGGTGAATAATAATAATGCGATTCGAACAGCTGTGGAAAAAAGTGAAATAAAAGGGATTACTGATTTAGCAGAACTTGTTCTCACTGCAACAGACGAGGAGTCGTGGATTTATTTGTCCAAAAAAATCAATTCTTTTTCAGAATATTCTTTTGATCATAAGAATGGTCTTTGGGTTGAGCAAGGCTTAAAAACAGCAAGAGCAGAAAATATGCGTGAAGTAATAATTGATGATTCCGTATTAAATAAAGTATTAGATTCTACTCTTAAAGGATATGGAAATATGTTGCTCATTGATTACCATTTTCATCCTTTGTTAACTGAGAATAAAGGCTTAGTAGAATTAGTCAAAAAAAATCCAACTGAACTTAAAGTAAATTCAATTAACAAACAAGTAATTGATTGGTATTGCACAGACAGCAATATTACTACAATTATTCCTTCAGCAAATGATTTTACAAGAGCTATAAGTCTAGAACTGTTAGAAAAACCTCAGCGATTTATACTGCGATATCGACTTGCAAGTCATTTGGGAATTATTGATTATAATTTTACTCCACAAGGAAAAACTTATTTTAAAAAATTTATCCGAAGTATAGCAGATGGCAATAATCATTATGACGGGCAGAAGCTAGCAAAAGAAGTTGAAGAGAGATTAGATGACGATTTTTTCCCAGCTGTTGTACACACCTTTCGAGATAAAACACGGGAATGGCTTACTAATAATAAGCGAATTACGTATACTAATGAACATTTCAAGGTAATTATTACACCCTACAAGCGAGTTGCTTGAAATTGTGCAGATTATTTCAGTAACATTTTTAATAATAATATATTGATTATTATTAAGATAGTATAAAAAACAAAATAATATGAAATGTAAAAGGTGAAAACAAATGGAACAAAGTAAAGCATTACGATATACAGCAACAGGATCAAGAATCTTGCTTGGTCTTGTATTTTTTGTATTTGGATTTGGCTATTTTTTTATGCCTAAAATGCCAATTGATATGACAACAGTTGCAGGACAATTTGCTTCTGCACTGCTTGCAACAGGTTATTTTTTCCCTGTTCTCAAAGTAATTGAAGGGATTGCTGGATTTATGTTGTTTTTCAAACGATGGTCTGCACTTTCATTAATTATCCTTACACCAATTATCATCCAGATTTTATTGTATGACATTTTCCTTGATAGATCAGGATTAATTATTGGTGTTGTCTGTGTGATTTTAGCAGGATTCCTTGCATGGTGCAATTGGGACAAATATGAAGGATTGTTTAAGGCATGATTTTTTTATTTTATTTTTTATAATTTTGTATAGAGAACTTTGACAATTTAGTAATTATTCAAAATTCTCTATAACACAATAATTAAGAAAAGATTTATATAACTCTTTATCTTCAATTCTAATATGATACTTAAACTCCAAAAACTAAAACCAAGAATAATAGAAATATTAAAAAAAAATGGTGTAGTAAAAGCTGGAATTTTTGGTAGTTATGCAAGAGGAGATCAATCAGCTAAAAGTGACATTGATATTCTTGTAAAACTAAAAAAAGGTAAGGGTTATTTTGATCTTATTCGCTTAGAAAAAGAATTAAGACTATCTGTAAAAAAAGAAGTAGACATAATCACATATAATTCTATTAATCATTTGCTGAAAAAAAAAATACTTGAAGAAGAGGTAAGAATATTGTGAATAAAGATCCTCTTTTTTACTTGAAGCATATTCTTGAATCAATTGAACGGATAGAACGTTTTACTAAAAACTATTCTAAAACCGATTTTTTAAATGATGAACTTCTGCAAAGTGCTGTTGTAAGACAGATTGAAATAATAGGTGAAGCTGTTAAAAATATACCTCCTTCATTCACAAAAAAATATCCACAAATACCGTGGGAAGAAATTGCTGGTACTAGAGATAAAATGATTCACCATTATTTTGGTGTTGATTATGATCTTATTTTTGATATCATTCTTCTTAAAGATATACCACAATTGAAACAAGAAATAAATAATATTCTTAAGAAATAAGCATCCGGTAAAGCTATTATATTTTATTTTGATTATTTTCCAACTTTTCTTCCACTTCTTTTTCTTCAACTATTTCTATTTTAGTTGAATTTTGATTTTCTGGAATAATTACCATTTCCTCTTCTGTTTCTGCTCCCTTTTTGTCATTCTCCTCTTCGCTATCTGATTCTGTTTCTTTTTGCTCTTCTGTTTCGATTTGTACTTCCTTTTGATCCTGCTCTTGCTCTTTTTCTTGATCTTGTGCATCGTCTTGCTCTTGTTCTCCCTCTTCCTTTTGCTGAGCAACTTTTATTTTCTTTTTCACTTTTTTCTTTGCATACTTTGATTTTTCTTCATCGATACTGACATCAACTTTGTCACCTTTTGTATTTTCTCGCTCTTGCGCTAGTCGTGTATGAACATCGCTTAATTTTATCATAATTTCAGCAAGGTGCATCTCCTGCTCGATGTCAATTTTTCGCTGCGTTGTTAAATGCAATAAAGGGATAAATGCTAAAATCTTTTCATCTCGATCTTCGCTTTTGTTAATCAAATCACTAAAAGAAAGGATTTTTCGTTCTTTTTCTTGAATGAAATGAACTGAAATTTGATTATAAGTCTGCTGTATCAATAAGTTAATATCGATGACTCGCTTTGGTATTTCAATAGGAATATCTTCTCCTCGGATGCGAGCCATTCTTCTTTTTTTTACTTCTAATGCCTTCTGCAATGCTTCAACGAGATCAAAAACACTTACTTTTCTTTTTCTTGGCTGAGGCGTTCGCGGTGTTAAGATTAAATCTCGATCATCAACAGTAATTCTTGCATTTGCTGGATCAAAATTCTGTTCGAGTTCATCATAGAATTCTTGCTCTGTCTGTGATGACATTGCAATCAATTTATCAAGCTCGGATAAATCTTCTGTGACGAGCTTGTGCGATTTCAATCGCAAGAGAATTGCAGCTGCTAAAATAATTTTGCCAGAGATTCGAAAGTCCATCTCTTTTAATTTTTTTAATGTTTCAAGAAAACGTAGCGCAAGCGTTGCAATGTCAATGTCCCATGGATTCATTTTTTCTGTTTTGACAAGCTCATAAATCATTGTCTGCCAAGTAATGTCATCCTTGAGAAATAAAATATCAAATAGTTCATCCTGCTTCATAGTTTCCATAATTCTGTTCACATCTTTATTATGAAAACATATCATTAAGAGGAGTATATAAAGATTATTGTTTGGTATATTGTTAGTATTCTTGAGTAGTTAACTTTGCAAAAGATTTATAAATAAAACCAACTCCCTGACTAATAAGTGGATGTAATTATGACAAATACGATTGAAAAATATTTTAGGCAACAGTAATTGAGTTTTCATGGCAAATCTTGAAACAAAATTTTTTAGCAGATATGATCTAGAGAAAGAATTTAAAAACTCTCCTTTAGCAACGATTGCAGAATTCTGTATCGATAAACCACTTGGTCCTTGGAAAGCAAAAATAACTGAAAAAGAAACAATGAAAGAGATTTCATGGAAAGGTATTTTTGTTCTTAATGATGGGTCTTATCTTACTCAAGAGCAATTCAAACTTGTTCTTTCAAAACCAAAATTAGATCATTCTCTTTATCTGCTTTCTGCAGCTCATCTTCCAAAGAGAATTGAAGGAAGAATGAGTATATCACCACAAATATATCAATCAATTACAAAAGAGGCAACAATAGGAGTTGTTTATGCATTAGCAAAGTCATTGCTTAATCAAAAATCAGAAGAACAAAAAGTAAGACCACTGCAATTTATCGTTGATAATGAAGTGCACGTTCTTCATCAAGAACAAAATTTTGATCAAACAACTCTTGCTTCTTATTACGATACTTTATGCAGCAGGTTATATGATTGGTGGCAAAGTAAAGAGATAATAATCACTCCAGAAAATGCTGAGAAAAAAATAAAAGCAAACAATAAAACCTATGAAATTAATCAAGAAATGCTTGCTGACGAACTTCATTTTTGCTTAGGTCATTCTGCAGGTCAATTAATTGCAAATTATAGACGAGATAGACAAGATCCAGTTATTATTACGAAAAAACAATTACCATCAAAAAAAGGCATTCAAAGAATCTACACGACTGCAAAATCAATTTTGTATTATGCAAATATCGATTTGTTTAAAGGCAACCATAGTCTTCTGCCGCAAAATGTGCGAAAAATTCTTTTTGTTCAAAGTGGAGAGGAAAATATTGCAACAGAACTCTTTGGATTTGACATTTATCAAAGTACTTCTCAAAGAATTGTACGGCAGGCATATAATAAATTATTTGAAGATACGCTTCAGTTGCTGTACAAACATTAATAAACTTGTTTATTCTTTTATTACAAATGTTCACTAAATCACAGCTTGCAATTCAATTGTCGAAATTACTTCTTTTTGAAAATCCTGATATGATGAAGGAGCAATATCCGACTGACTCTGAAGTTGCAGCTGATCTGCTCTGGCATGCGTACATGCTCGGTGATATCGAAAAGATGGCAATTGCTGATCTTGGCGCTGGCACTGGAGTTCTTGGGATTGGCGCATTATTGCTTGGGGCAAAAAAGATGCTCTTTGTTGATGTTGATCAATTAGCACTTGAAAGATTGGAAGAAAATATTACTGCTGTGAATATAAAAAAACAAAAATATAAAATCATTAATAAAAATATTACTGATTTGCAAAAGAAAGATTTTATCGATTCGAAATTTCTTGAAATACAAGTGATTCTCGAGAATCCACCCTTTGGCACAAAAACAGAAAATGCTGATAAATTTTTCCTTCAAAAAGCATTTACGATTGCGCCAGTAATTTATTCATTTCATAAATCATCGACGATCAAATTTATTGAAGCAATTGCAAAAGATTATAAATATACGATTACTCATGAGTTTAAATACCACTTTCCTTTAAAACAATCCATGAAAATGCACAAAAGCAAAATAAAAAAGATTGAAGTGAGCTGCTTTCGATTTGAAAAGCAAAAGTAGAGCGTATACAATTGAAAAATATGCAAAAAAGTAGACTGAAAAAAGAGAGCTGAAAACATGACCAAAATACGCTATCAAAAAATAATTATTTTTGCAATAATTCTCTTTACATTTTTGGCGAGTATTTATTTTTACAGCAGACTGCCTGATCAAATCCCCTCTCATTGGAATGCAGCTGGGGAAGTCAACGGTTATATGGGCAAATTTTGGGGTGTATTTTTAGTGCCAATTCTTATGCTTGGCATTAGTCTCCTGTTTTTATTTTTACCACGAATTGATAATTTATACAAAGGAAGTATCGATTCATTTCAAAATTATTATGAGTTATTAATTATTGCAATTCTCTTATTTATGGCATTTATGCAGAGCATAATTCTCCTTTGGAGTCTTGGGATTACAATTAGCATCATTAAAACGCTTCCTCTTGCAGTTGCATTTTTGTTATTTGTCGTTGGAGTTGTTTGCGAACATTCAAAGAGAAATTCTTTTGTCGGCATTCGAACGCCATGGACATTAATGAATGAAACCGTTTGGAATAACACACATCAATTAGCTGGAAAAATATTTAAAATACTTGCAGTCATTGCAATAGTTGGAATATTCTTTGGCCGCTATTCAATTTATTTTATTTTAATTCCAACATTAATCGGAGTAATAGCAATGATTGTTTATTCTTATTTTAATTATAAAAAAGTAGTTGGGAAATAAGAATGAATTTGAACATAACCAAACTTGAACAATAAGCTATAAAAAGAGACAAAGATTCCCTTTCTTAATGATAGACCTTAATAAAGAAAGATTTGAACAACATGGATTATTCTCCAGAAAAGGATTTAATGCTCTCTTTAAAGATCAGAGAGAATATATTCCTGAAAGCATTGCTGATTTTGTAGAAAATGAATGTTTAGTTGATTGGAAAGATGGAATTCTCGGCCATGGTACAATGGTGAAAGATAGACCAATAATTCATTTTTTTAATGTAAAATATAGAGAAACATCAACAGAAGATCGTGAACAACTTTATAGACGAATAATTGATAGTGACTTATCGTGGCGAAGAATATATGATGGTGATTCAACAAGAACAATAATTGAAGTGTTGAATAGAAGTAAAAATGCAGCTCTTGTTCAATCAGGTATTAATTATCCACTCTTTGCAATAAGGGACCCTCTTCCACTGAGTAATAATCAACTTTTGTATGTGTCAATGCGATATCATCCAGTGCTTAAATTTGGATTGATAGAAAATTTTATGACAATGCAAGAGCTCCATACTGATCCTAAAAAAGGTAATCTCATTTCTCTGATGGATTATTTGAAAGACTAAACAAATAAAGAGAGAAAAGAAAGAATAATTATTTTCATTATGATTGTTATTCGATTATATTTTAATTCTGCCGTTCTTCTTGTTGCTGTGGCTGTGAGGGTTGTTGTTGCATTTGCGGTTTTACTTTGCCAAGCACTTGGATTTCAAACGTTAATGTGTGTCCTGCTAAAGGATGATTTAAGTCGAGAGTAACTGTTTCTTGATCATATTGAGAAATAACTGCTTGAAATTGAAATCCTTTCTGCGTTTTAACAGAGATGATTTTTCCTTCACTTACTTCGATTTCAGCAGGCAATGCAGTTCTTGGAACAACTTGCGTGAAATCTTCACGTCGAATGCCGAAGGCATTATCCGGCATTATTGTGAAGATTCTTCTTTCGCCAACATTCATTCCTTCGACTGCAACATCAATTCCTGAAAGAATTTCTCTGTTTCCGACGGTAAACTCAATCGGCTTGTCCTGCGGTGTTGAATCAAAAATACTACCGTCTTCTTTTCTACCAACGTATAATACTCTTACTCGATCGCCTTTTTGAACCATGTCTGCCATTGTGTGTATGAAAGAGAAGGGATTATTAAATTTTGTTATTTTTTGTTATTTTTTGATGAAAATAATTTTGAAAACATTGAAAGAATTACTAAAAATAATACTAAAATCATATATTTTCTGACGAGTTCAAGAGATCTTTTAAAAATCATAAAAATTCTTCGGAAAATTCTCAGATAGTTATTTTAATACCTTGAACTATAATTAAATATATATACAATCTCAAAAAACAAACTGGAACATTTAAAGGAACAATTGGTGAATGTATGTTTCGAATAGTAAATAATCAAGCTATAATTAATCGATTCTTTGACAAAAGAAGATGTTTAGAATACTTTTCCCAATACCTTACACAAGAACAATTTAACTTTTTATATGAGAAATGGTCTTCAATTGATGCTTTTGAAGTAGATAAAAATAATCAAAAAATAATACTCTATGAGATAAAGATTAGAGCTGAGGAATATAAAAACATGAATTATGCTCTGCGTCTTTCTCCAAGAATTGTAGAAATTTACAAAGAAGCACCTACATTAAATTTTACCACTAAATTAGCTATTGTATGGTTTTCTAGCAATTGGGAATATTATGTTGAGATTAAGGATTTTGATCAAGGGAATTATTATATAGATTATTCACAAAATTACAAACGATATAGCATAAATAATCTTTTTAAGAATTGAATTTAATTCAGAATTTATCTCCATAAAAAAGATGATAATAATTGTAATTTTATAAAAGATAGTAATTAATTATTATTGCTGTGGTTTGGATTCGAATCTTGGCAGAGCATTTTTTAGAAAAAAATGCGGCTGCCGGGATTCGAACCCGAACCACGGCCTCATTGCGCCTTGCATGGCAAGGCCGAATACTAGCCATTATACTACAGCCGCATATGTGGATTATTGAATTGAAAAAATGGGCCCAACCGGGATCGAACCGGTGACCTACGCCTTTCTGAGCACAACCAAGGAAAGGTGGAGTCACCTATTCGATGCTGGCTTGTAAGGGCGTCATTCTACCGCTGAACTATGAGCCCATATTGATTATTTACTCACTAAATTTAACAGATTTATTTACTCTATTTAAAGTTTTTGTTGAACAGCTTGGCTCTATAGAAAAAGAGAATAATTATAAACATCATGTGCCATAATACAAAAATGCGTTCAAAACAAAAATATTCAGTCCGAGATCAACATCAGAAAATAGCACTCGAACGTATTCATGAACTTTTTAAGCAAGCACAATTGCAGTTTGATGATCATGAAAAAGAGCTAGCAAATAGATACATGTATTTAGCTCGACGACTGGCAATGAAATATAAAGTAAAAGTGCCATCGGAGTTAAAGCGAAAGTTTTGCAAAAAATGTCTCCATTATCTTGTGCAAGGGAAGAATGTTCGCGTGCGAACAACAGGAGCTGTTATTGTTTATTCATGTCTTGACTGTGGACATAAAAATAGAATAGGTTACGTATAAATAATCAATAATTATTGAGTTGTGTTTCTAATTCTTGATTCTTTCGTTTATGTTTAATGTGCCGATACAGAAAATAACTGCCTGCAACAACTAAAATAATAATTGCTGCAATTGTGAAGTATTCAGAATAATGTTTGACTTCATCCCACCTTTGTCCAAGTAAATAGCCCAAATAAATTAAAAAAGAATTCCACAATGTTGCACCAATAATTGTATATAAACAGAACTTTTTTAAATCCATTTTTCCAATTCCTGCTGGGATTGAAATCAAATGCCGCACAACTGGAATAAATCGACTAAAAAATACTGTTTTTTCTCCTTTTTTTGCAAACCATTGTTCTGTTTCCTGCAGATCTGCAAGGTCAACAAAAATATATTTACCATATTTTACAAGCAGTTTTTTACCGCCATAAAACCCGAGATAATAAGATAGTAATGAACCAACCAGACTTCCGATTGAACTTGCAAGAATTACAAGAAAAAGATTAAACTTTCCAGTTGCAGCAAGAAAGCCAGCAAATGGCAGCACTAATTCAGAAGGCACTGGAACAACCATGCTCTCAAAGATCATTAAGATGAATATCCCAATATAACCAAGTGTAGAAATGATTGCAATAATTTCTGTCCCAATCTTTGCGAAAATCTGCTGCAGGAAGCTCATGT
>Ga0209515_10009058_pt1 | contig 11427 bp, 12 predicted proteins | sample Subgroupgradi54m_FD_187454 | JGI IMG/M metagenome (GOLD analysis project Ga0209515, IMG submission 187454) | Subsurface groundwater microbial communities from S. Glens Falls, New York, USA - GMW60B uncontaminated upgradient, 5.4 m (SPAdes)... ...
AGTCCGCAGGCGAAGTCCATCAGTTGAGACATAAGACACCCCTCATGCGTTCCCTCAGGCTATAGAGTTCTCTCATGCTTGCCTGATCAAGTCCCGAAAATGTGTTGCTCAACATATCCTTTCGTATTTAAAATAATCCGGAATATCATCATCCAATCGCTCGTCAATGATCTCTCTTGAAGACGCCTTACCGGCGTCAGAAATCTTCTTTTACTCACACCCACGGCTACCAGTCGGCATTATTGGCGTATCCCAGCGAGATCAGGAGGTCATTCGCAATTGTCTTGAATATCGTCTTATCGCCGGCAGACATTCCGGAGCGCCATTGCCCGATGCGTCGTTCTGCCTCCTCAGTTGATGCGCTCCCCGGGGCTTGCCGCTCCTGTGCGGCCACGATCTCCACGGGGTCCCCGTCTATCTCCAGGAAATCGAGCACCCTCTTAAGGGTCCCGATGTGATCTGCAACAAACTCCTCATATCGTAACTCCATGTAGTCCGCGGGGTGTTGAGATGCCTGTGCCCGTACATCTTCGATAAATAATTTCCACCATTTCGTTCCCATCTCAACAGACCACCAGTTTAGCTTCGCTGAAGAGTGGACCACATCCCGACCGTCTCTGATAAGATGGACCAAACGAACATGTCCAAGCATCTGTCTGAGCTCAGGCTGAAACCGCAGGATTTCCGGGGTCTTGTTAATCCAGTAGTACTTACCCTCGCGTCCGGCATGCCGCAAGAAGAGTGTTTGTATCCCGGAGGCGAGTATGGGAAGAAGCTCCTGCGGTGGTTTTTCGGCGCGCACAGCACTGAGAAATGGATCAATCGCTTCCATGGCCTCCGGGGCATCCCATAGGATATGGTTCGTCCCAAGCGCGTAACGCTCGTAAGGGGCTTTGCCGTCTGATGCCAATCCGTCCAGGACCTGTTGAGTTACAGTAATATCGCTTAAGGCACGCTGGACAATAAACTCTATCGCCGTTTCACGGGACATAGCCGGAACTCTGACCCATTCAGCAAGCAATGTCAGTTCACGCCGCCCACGCCCATCTTCATCCATAAGCAACCGCGCGATGCGAAGCAAATCCGTCAAGAACTTGGTCTCATAGATTGCTGATACGCGCGGATGCAAACCGAGGTAATTGATCAACAGGGTGGATCCGCTGCGAAACCCTCCGATGAACGACGGGAAATTTGCCATTATGAGTTTCTTCTTACGCCAAACCCTCGTGTGAAAATAAGGTGCTCTTTTTCTTCGCGCAGGTCCGAAAGGGTCATCGCTATTGGGAATTGCGTTCCTCTCATAGAATAAATTTAGCATGCCGGGAGAGAAAAAGTAAACGGATTCCCGTGCCAATCTGCAAATATCATGTTTCTCCATCTTGCCCCCGATCAGTCTCTTAAGAGGACTTTCCGAACAGTTTTTCTTCAGGGCCGGTTCATCAAGGTTGGGATTGTCTAGTAGTGATGGGCATAAGGTATGGTATAGGTCAGATGGGCCGGGCGAGTATTTACATGGGCGGCTATGATTATGTGGATAAAATCGGCGCAAAAATAGTATTATTGTAATAACCGCAAGATGATTAATTGGCTTAACCTTGTAAAATATTTCCTCATTAAAGATATAAAGACCAGATATGCCGGCTCCGGGCTGGGAATGCTCTGGACTATTATGATGCCTGTTTTTCAGATACTCCTTTACTGGTTCGTATTTTCTACGGTGATGCGGGTGAGGCCCCACTCTAATGCCCAGATCCCTTATGTTTTCTTTCTTCTTTCTACCTATTTTTTTTGGCTTGCCATCTCCGAAGGCATCTCCCGGTCGGGCATGACGATAATTGAGAATGCCGAAATTGTGAAGAAGGTCCCCTTCCCCATAATTATACTGCCGATATCGATTACCCTTTCGAGCTATTTGCAGAGTATGGTGGGCGTTATCTTTTTTATTCTTGCCTTTACTTTTTCAGGTCTGTCTCACCTGTCCATGTTTATGATAGTGCCTGTGCTCATTCTCCAGCTTCTTTTTTCTATGGGAGTCGGAATGTTGCTTGCCGCCATTATCCCTTACATGAGGGACCTCCAGCAGATAATCGGGTATGTGCTTCAGGGAATGTTCTTCCTGTCCCCCATACTTTACAGCCTGGAAACCGTTCCGGAGAACGTCAGAGGTCTTACCTACCTGAACCCCGTAACACTTTATATCGAGTCCTACCACAAGATAATATTCGAGAGGACCCTCCCCGGTCTGGGGTATTGGGGAGCAATGGCCCTTTGTTCGGGTCTGTTTTTATTTCTCGGCATAAAGGTTTTTAAAAAATTGAACGAGGGGTTTGCGGACATACTTTGATGAGTGAAGATATCGCTATCAGCATGAAAGACGTAAGCAAGGTCTACCGCCTCTATCAAAAGCCGATAGACAGGCTCAAAGAGATCTTCTTCCGCACACGTTGCCACAATGAATTTGTCGCGCTTGACGGGCTTAACATAAGAGTGAAGAAAGGGGAAACCCTCGGCATTATCGGTGAGAACGGGGCCGGGAAGTCAACTCTTCTGAAGATAATCGCAAAGACCCTCAAACCCACAAGCGGGGAGGTCAATATGAACGGGATGGTCTCCTCCCTTTTGGAGCTTGGCTCAGGGTTTCATCCTGAATTTACAGGGATTGACAACATTTATTTTTACGGCTCCCTTTTAGGGATACCATCTTCTGAGATGAAGAGGAGGGTTCAGGAGGTGGTCTCTTTCGCCGAAATCGGGGAACATATAAACTACCCCTTGAAGACCTATTCATCGGGGATGCACGTTCGTTTGGCATTTTCTGTTGCAATGGCTGTAGAGCCTGACATCCTTGTTGTAGATGAGGCGCTTTCCGTGGGCGACCTCTATTTTCAGAAGAAAAGTACAGACAAGATTTTATCCGTGAAAGAAAAGGGCAAGACGATCCTTTTTTGCTCCCACAGCATGTACTATGTCAACAGGTTGTGTGATAGAGTGATATGGCTGAAAAATGGCCTGATCGCCATGGAGGGATCAGCCCATGAGGTGACGCAGGCCTATGAGACATACCAGCTAAAAAAAGAAGCGGCGAAAAGCGCGGAGACCCTGGAAAGGGACGAGGGGACGGCCTCGGCAGCGTCATCTATTGTGATTCGTGATGTCGTCCTGACACCGTTCCCGAATGTGAGGAGCGGCGACGACTTGACTGTCGGGATGGAGATTATGTCGATGGACGATTCTGTTCCCTACCGGGTGGCGGCGGTCCTCTTCAGGATCGACGAATTGAGGATTATCAGTATCGGCACAAAGGACCACGACCCTCTATATGGCAGCAGAAACATCTCCCTCTGTTTCCCTGCGCTTCAGCTAAAGGAAGGCACTTTTTTCCTGAATATTCTTATCATGGATGAACAATTTGTCCATGTATATAACAAAAAGGCAACATCTTACTTTACCGTGCCGAAGGAAAGTATTGAGCCGGGATTCATCAATATACCCTACAGATGGACAATTTGAAACCAGTAGTATGTACAGTTCTCGCTGAGATCAGGTATGACAGCGGCCATGAAGGATGAAATTGAAAGGCAGGTTCTTGTATGACACAGAGTCCTGATGTCAGGCTCTACAAACCGGGCGATGAAGTCGGCATTATGGGACTTTTTAAAGAGGTCTTCGGCAGGGAGATGTCTCTTGAGGAATGGATGTGGAAATATACGGGCGAGGGAGAACGGAGTGTATACTCATCAGTTGCGGAGAACGTTTCGGGAGAAATTATCGGCCATTACGGGTGCATGGTTCAGCGCGCAATACACCGTGGCAGGAAAGTTTATGGTATCTCCATAGGGGATGTCATGACTCACCCTAAATGCAGGGGGATACGTCTTTTCAGAGAGCTTGCAACAATAGGTCCCACCGAGGCTGTGCGGAACGGGATTGTTCTGGGTTATGGGTTTCCCAATGAAAGGGCCTTCCGCCTGCCTGAAAAACTCGGCCTCTATGAGAAGGTGGAAGACGTATTCGAAGCCGGCAAGGATGTGCAATTCCATAATAATCTGAACCGCTATATGTACAGGTTCTTTCCCATACGGTATGCTGACAGCAGGATTGATACGCTATGGGAACAGTTAAAAGGAAGGATTCATCTGGCGGTTATTAGAGACAGGGAGTATCTCAGGTGGAGATACCAAAGGCATCCTTATTTTTCATATGAGCTCTGGGGCCTCAAGAAACGGTGGGGATTACAGCTGGAGGGACTCGCTGTCATGAGGAAAGATAATGAAAGAATGCTTCTCATGGATTTCGTCTGCCCGCTGGACCTGTTGGGCCCTTTTTTTCAAAAGCTAGAAAATTACGTATACACAACGGGTATTAAGAGACTGGTCTTCTGGCTTCCGGAATATCTTAGAGAGCGAGTTGCCCGCGAAGGTTTTTCACTGTACCCAGCCGGAATTTCTATCCCGCGGTCGACCATAGAAGGCTATCTGGCCAAGGAAGAAATGAAGGGAAGGTTCTTCTATACCATGGGAGATACCGACTTTCTGTAAGAATCGGCCCGACCGAATCAATGATATTGACGGTAAAGTTCGTCAACGACTATACAGCCGCAGAATCAGGCGAATTTTTCGCTGTATCTGCCTTGTAGGGTATACTGTCCCAAGATTCAAATGAGATCAAACGTCTAGTCGTCGCCATTAGTTCGTCTGTGTGGCCCTTCTGAGCCTTCTCCTCAGCGATTCCGAATACGGTGGTTGTGGGGGGGGGGGTTGTGGATTTCCGGCATTCGCTGCCGCCGATGACGCTGCGGGCGGCGGCGACTGAGGAGCAAATTGCAGGGCGTGTCCGGGAGCCGGCTGTGTTTGTTGTCCGAATGTCGCAGCTTGAGCGGCTGACGCGACCGCCGCCCCCTCTCTAGCTTGAGATTTAGATGCGTCGTTGAGTTGCACGACGAGCCTTTCATCCCCCCTGACCATGGTGACCTTGTCAGTGTCTATTTCTTTAAGGATAAAACCGCTTAATTCCTCTCCCACTCTGAGCGGTATTTGTTTCTTCCCTCTCGTCGGACTCTGAATAGGGGCCTTCTTATCTTCCATGTAAGCAATTTTCATATCGTCCAGAATTAAAGTGCCGTAAAGAACGAAATCCGGCTTGGGAAGAGGGGGGGGGGCCACGGCCTCCTTCTTCTCCACCGGTATCTTTCTTTCGGGGTGAAAAATGTTCTGTTCGGCGATAATGAAATAGTCCGACGGAGAAGGGCTCTTGCCCTCGACCGGTTTTTCAGATTTTGCCGCGGGGACGGCCTCCTGTCTTTTCGGGGCAGGCAGCGTACGTTTGACGCTTTTCCCGAACAACGGCAAGAAAGCATAACTCGCAAAGGCAATGAGCACCGCCGCAAGCGCGACATTGGCCACACTTATATTGCTGAGTATCCATCTAATCCTGGTCATCTTTATTTGCCCTCTGTGAGTGCGGAGACGTCCAATTTTATCAGTAGGTCCTTGGGCTCCCTGAAGTTTCTCACCCGAGCATCAAGTTCCTTGACGACAAGATATGGCGTCCTCGACTCTATCGAAAAAATAATGTCTCCGAGTGCCCGCGTGTCCGGCAATGTCGCGTCGATGCTGACTGTAATGACCTTGAATTTGCCATGGTCTTCGGGTTTTCCGACCCGTTCGCTGGAAATGGAACCACCCCTGCCGACTACGATACCTTTGATCGTTTCCTGGAGTGAGGCGGCCGAAAGAGAAAGTGTCTGTCCTTCGACTAACTTGGACTTGTCAGCCTGCCTCTCACCCTTCAGTTTGGCTATCTGCTTTTCGAGGTCGGGCTTCTCGGAAATCAGGGCAATTGACTTATCGAGTACCCTCATTCTTACTTCCTGCTCTTCCTTAATAGCGTTGAGGTCCGTTTTTATTCTTGAGTACCCGTAATGGTAAGCCGCATAGACCGCGAGAGCGAGCATCAACGGCATAGTGAGTACGAGTGTCTTATTTCTTTTCATTCTTCGGCTTTTCCCCCGGGGCCTTTTTAGCAACGCCGTCCGCCGTTGGGGCGGTCTCGGTGCTTTTCTTGACGCCTTTAATCTCCATCTTAATGACAAACCTGTCCGTATTCATCCTTACGTCCCTGAATGTCGGAGAAGCGAACTCGACTTTTTGGAAGTATTTCGATGCTTCCAGTCTCGGCAAGAGTTCGCTTGCAGACGCCGCATAGCCTTCGATATCAACGCCTGTCTCCGTGACTCTGACACGTGTCAGCCACGTTGTCTTCGGAAGGACAACGGTAAGTTCCTTGAGGATATTCAAGACCAGCGGTCTGTCTTCCTTGAAACCCCTGATTGAAGAGATTTCCGCGGTCAATGCGTTGGCCTCCTTCTTCAGGTCCTCAACTTTTTTCACCTCTGCCTTTTTTGAAACTGTTGCAAGCGTTATATCTGCGAGCCTCTCCCTTTCCACGCGAAGAGGCGCGAGCAAGTATAGGGCCCATATGGCAATAATTGCACACGCAAGAATGATGGTGAATGCCAGGGGAGGCTTCTGTTTTTCGTAAACGCCTTTTTTTAGAAGGTTTAGCCCAGCGCCATGGGGCTGCAGCGACTCAACCATGCTGCCGACCGCGTCGTAGGGTAACTCTTGATAAGGCCTGGCGAACTTTATCCGTGCGTCCGTCAGCCTCAGCATCGAGAAGGGGACACCCATCCGGACCTTAAGCAACTCAGCGAGAGAAGGGCTACCCCCCTTTAAATGTGCGATGACCTTTGGCGACTTGCCGCGGCCTTTAGAGGCCTCGATAAGATTTTTCAACGATGCAGAGATAGTTTCCGCACGGGAACCCTCATCGGTCTTCGTGAAAGAGCCGGAAAAAACCTGAGCCATGGCCCCTCCCGTGAAGTGGGCTCCCTCGTATTCCTTTTCGTCGATCTCTATGAAGAAGGTGTCTGATTTTTTTTCATCCTTAGCGCAAAGTGCTCCGATTCCTGCCAGGCCGACAGTAATTCTGCTCACCGCAAATCCGTTTGCCGCAAGGGTGGTCATATAGGGCATTACTGAGTCCGCCCTGGCCGCCATGACGAGCAGGGTAATTCTCCCTCCGTCCTCCTTCAACATCCTGAAATCAAAAAATGCCTCTTCAGAGGTGAAAGGGGTGATTCTGTCCATCTCATAGGCTATGACTGACGCCAAATTCTCTTTGACCGTGGCGGGGAATTCGACCGTCCTGACGATAGTCCATGCCTTTGGTATGCTCAGCGTGATGTCGGTTTTGGGAACACCGAATTCGTTAACCGCAAGCGCCAGGGATGAGACTATTTCCTCGGGCTGAGGGTACCTGCCGCCGTCTTCCAAAGGATATGTCTTTACGCCTTTTACATTTATCCCTGAAAGAAACCTCGTACCGTAGGCTACAGAGAGGTCCCCCTTCCCGATTGAGACAGAAAGGCTCTTTTGCGGGAAGATAGAATCGTCAGCCGGGCTGAACGTGAGTACCCTCTGAAGAAAACGCACTACCCTCGTCAACCTCGGGATTGAACCTAAGGCGAAGGATGTCAATTTTTTAACTATGATCGCTTCCGCCATTGCTTTCTGCCTGGTTCTTTACAGGGTTTTTTGCAGGACTCTTATAGTATACATATCTGAACGTCTTATCGCTCTCAATCATGACCGTCGCCTTGACTGTATAGGCTCCCTTTGAATCGCCTTTGTAAGCCGAGGATTCTATCGTAAAGGCGCTGCCCGCCGCGCCGGATATGACGAGCAAGTTAAAGGGGGGCTGAACGGCCGCCAGCATCCCTTGAATGTTGGCCGCACTTGCCGCATCAGACGGATTCCCGCGTGAACTCACTATAGTATCAGCGATCTCGGCTGTTATGCCTGGGACAGCCATTAAGACCTCCTTAGGCGCGGAGTTTACATTGATCCCGCTGCTCTTAGAATTGACCGTCAAAAAATCTATCATACCCTTTTTCTTGCCAAGGCCGTACAGTATCTCCGGGGTCATTCCCCTTACCATCAAAAGCTCTTCCAGTGAATCGAAATCGGCGTTCTTTGCCTTGTATGGGTTCGGAAGGGACATATAATAATCACTTTCAGCGCCGTGAAGCCTGGTGAGGTCATCGGCGTCCTTCCAGTCTAAAATGGAGTCTACGATGATGTCCGCCTCTGCTGCCTGAACACCGGAATTCATCAAGAGGTTCTTCATTATTATAGCAGATGAGTCGGTGAGTGTGTTAATGTTTATCTTCCCGGTCTCGTCGATGATGCTGACCGTGTAATATCCGTCGTCAGCTTTGACGGTATACGGTGTGCCGTCCAATTTCCAAGTCTCGCCGCCCTCGAGGACGACCTGAGGGTTCGGGTTCATTCTGGCGTAGAGGATTTCCGCAACGCCTTTCTCTATCCCGGCCTCGGCAAGAAATTTTTTTTCAACCCCTTGCTTGAATGCAAGCGAAGTCTGGCTCTCCGTCTTGCCCATGTAAGAAAAAGAAAGGGCGATGACCATCAGAATCGTCAATACCCACAAGACCATGATAAGGGCGATCCCTTTTTCACCCCCCGCGGCGCGGGACTCAATACCTGTCTCTAGTGATTCTCCGGCAAACATCATTTTTTCACGCCAAAGAGGGCCGGGGTGACTGAAGCGGGAGTCGCCTTGTTGAGAGACTTGGCTATCCTTATCGGGATGATGAGGGCAAAATCATTTTGCGCTGAAACCAGATGGAGTCTTACCTTCTCCGGGATATTGATATCGTCCGTCCAATTATCCACCCAGGTCCCTTTCTCGTCTGTGGGGCCCTTGGAAAAATATTCGAAATAAATCTTGTCGAAGGAGCCCAGGAGCGATGTCTCCCTTGCGTTGCTCATGCCGACAATGGTTTCAGATGCCTTCATCGACTGCTTCCCGCTGTTGTCGGTCCCTACAGTGTAGGACACGACAGTATATCCTTTCTGGCCTCCCCAGATTGAATAGTTGGTCGAAAATTGCAGAGAATCCCGGTCCGCCTTGAAGTAGCGTTTCTTTTCGCCGTTGTCATCATAGGTAAGACCTGTCAGGGACTGGATCTGCGCCTGGACAGTATTAAGCGATGTCCTGATGCGCTCAAGGGCTTCTATCCTCTTCTCGCCTCTTTCGACGGACTGAATGCCCAGCTTCAAGGCCCCCGCTACAATGACGACGATGATACCGAGCATCGCTATGGATATCATCAATTCAAGGAGGGTGAAGCCGCGGCTGTCCCGCCTCAAGGAAGAGGACCTGCAGCCGAAGGCGAAATATCGGATGTCTTTCATCATATCTTCTTGGTCACCGCTTTCATCGTCTTTAGCGTCAAGGCCCGTTCTTTGACCCCGTCTTTCCAGTGCACGGTAAGACTTATTTGCAGCAGCTTCAGAGGGAGATTCTCGGTCCTCTTCTCTTCAGCGTTTGTTATGGCGACGTCTATCCTGTATCCGTCGGGTGTTGTTTCCGATGATGATTTCTCTGCGATATTGTCGTCATCTAGGACGTCACGCATTGTCGCCTCCGCCCTCATTACCGCCTTTGAGTAGTCCTCTGATGTGGCTATCCCCCGGAGGTTTATCGAAAAAAGCTGAAGAATCGCCACGAGGGCGACGCTGAGGAGCACCATGGCAACGAGGACTTCGAGGAGCGTGAACCCTGCATCGGTGTTAAGAGATCTTCTCAGTCCCCGCATTACTTCACCACCGCAGATCCCACGATGGGATCTATCTCAATGCGGGCGGTCTTTGTTGAGTTCCAAAGTACTATCGTGCCGCCCTCGATTCCGCCGAATGGTGGAAAATTAAACTGATATTTGCCGGTCTGCACATCACCCGACAGCGGGTCAATTATCTTGATGAATATGCCGGGCGGTATGTCTTTGGCGGTGACGTTATCGATACCGTATTTGCGGGCCTCCATGTCTATGGTGACCGTCTGGTTTTCGCCCCTCAGTTGCGCGAGGGTCCTGGCATGCCGGATGGTCGCCGCTACCTCTCGTGAAGTTGCACTGAACTTGCTCGAAGGGAGTGTATTGGAAAAAAGGACCGCTGCCAGCGAGAGCATCAGTCCCACGAGAAACATCACGACGATCAACTCCAGAAGCGTGAATCCTTTATTTTTGTTCATATGCACTATGGCGCTTAAACGGGCAGATTAGTGATGCTGAAGATCGCCATGAGCATCGACAGCACAATAAAGCCGATGACCAGTCCCATACCGAGGATCATTGCCGGCTCCATGAGACTTATGAACCGTTTTATTGCAACACGCAGGCTCTTTTCATAGGTAACAGCCACTTTCAGGAGCATAGTGTCGAGCTGGCCGGTCTCCTCTCCGACCTTTATCATAGAGAGGGCGAGGGCCGGAAAGACATTTGCGTCGGCAAGGGGGGTGGCGATGCCCTTGCCTTCTTTTGCGCCCTTCGACACCGCGTCGATGGCAGAGGCTATGACCCGGTTGTTGATAATGTCCTTTGAGTTGTGGAGCGCCTGCAGCAACGGCACACCGCTTCTAAGGAGAGTGCCGAGCGTCCGGGCGAATCTTGCGGTCTCTACCTTCGTGATCACGTCGCCAATCAGCTTGAGTTTGAAGGAGTCCCATTGGAGCCGCCCCGCCTCTGTCTTCACATAATTTCTGAAAGTGATCCATCCTCCGATGATGCCGACCAATAGGACCCACCAGTAAGAAGCTATCGTTTCGCTGAATCCGATGATCAGACGGGTCGAAGCCGGTAACTGAGTGTGCATTTCGGAAAAAATCACCGAGAATTTCGGGAGGACCCATGTGAGGAGCACTACGATCGAAGCCCCTCCAGTAAAGAGAAGGATTACCGGATATATCATTGCCGAAAATACATGATCTTTCAACTCCCTCGAGGATTCGAGGAACTCGTTCAACTTATCGAGCACAACGTCGAGCACTCCGCCTGCTTCACCGGCCCTGATCATATTTACATAAAGCTTAGGAAAGACCCGCGGGTGTTTCTGAAGCGCGTCTGAAAAGGAACTGCCTTCCCTGATGGACTTCAAAACCGACTTGATGATGTTCTTCATCTCACTGCCCTCAGAGATGTCGGAGAGGATGTTAAGGCTTCTGTCGAGCGGCAACCCCGCGCCCAAAAGTGAGGAAAGCTCGGTCGTAAAAGTGAGGATATCTCCTCGTGACGATTTACGGACAAATCGCTTCCCCAGTCCTTCCTTTGGGCTGGCTATGGAAAGGGGGATGATACCCGAGTTCTTCAGGCGTTCTGCGACGTCCCTTTCATCGGCCGCCTCGATCACGCCTTCCACGATGGCCCCGTCTGTGGTGGTAGCCTTGTAGGAAAAGATGCCCACTATACCTCCTGCGTGACCCTGAGTACCTCGCTGAGGGTTGTCTTCCCTTCCCTTATCTTTTCGGTACCGTCTTCCAGGAGCGTCCTCATGCCATGCCGTTTCGCTG
>Ga0209515_10009059_pt1 | contig 11426 bp, 10 predicted proteins | sample Subgroupgradi54m_FD_187454 | JGI IMG/M metagenome (GOLD analysis project Ga0209515, IMG submission 187454) | Subsurface groundwater microbial communities from S. Glens Falls, New York, USA - GMW60B uncontaminated upgradient, 5.4 m (SPAdes)... ...
TCGAGAGCGCCCGGGCCCGCGCGCGGCGCGAAGGCCTCGAGGCCCGCGTCGAGCTCTCGAGCGGCGACGCGACGCGGCTGGACTTCCCGCCGGAGTCGTTCGACTTCGTCGTCGCCGTGCAGGTGTACCTTTACGTGAAGGAGGTCGAGCGCGCGCTGGCGGAGGGCGCCCGCGTGCTCAAGCGGGGAGGCCGCTACGCGATCGTCGACACCGACTGGGACTCCTGCGTGTGGCTCACCGCCGACCGGGACCGGCATCGCCGGGTGATGGAGGGGCGCCTGGCGGAGTTCGCCCAGCCCCACCTCCCGCCGCAGCTCCCCGGGCTGATCCGGGCCGCCGGGCTCCGGCTCGCGCAGGCCGCCGTGATCCCCCTCCTCGACGTCCGCCACGACCCGGCCTCGTTCAGCGTGGGTATCATCGGCCCGACGCGGAACCTAGCCGTGCGCCACGGCGTCCCGCGCGAGGAGGCCGAGGCGTGGGAGGCCGACCTGCGCGGCCGGACGGAGGAGGGCCGCTACTTCTTCAGCCTGAACCGCTTCCTCTTCGTCGCCACGAAACCCTGACGCCCGCGAGGGCGTGAACCCCGGAGGCTCGCCATGACCGTGAAGCAGAACTACATCGACGGTGAGTGGGTCGACTCGGCCGCCGCGCCGATCGTGGACCGCAGCCCGTCCGACGTCGAGGACGTCGTCGGCTCGTACGCGGCCGCCGACGCCGCGCAGACGCGGCGGGCGATCGAGGCCGCCCGCGCCGCCTTCCCCGGCTGGTCGCGCTCGAGCATCCAGGACCGCGCGGACCTGCTGGACGCCGTCGGCGGCAAGATCCTCGCCCGCGCCCAGGAGATCGGGCGCCTGCTCGCCCGCGAGGAGGGCAAGACCCTGAAGGAAGGGGTGGGCGAGACCGTGCGGGCCGCCCACGTCTTCAAGTTCCACGCGGGCCAGGCGCTCCGGATCGCCGGCGACCTCCTCGACTCCCCGCGCAAGGGCATCTCGGTGCTGGTGCAGCGCGAGCCGGTGGGCGTGATCGGCATCATCACGCCGTGGAACTTCCCGATCGCCATCCCGGCCTGGAAGATCGCCCCCGCCCTGGCCTACGGCAACTGCGTGGTGTTCAAGCCGGCCTCGCTGGTGCCGGGCTGCGCCCACGCGCTCGCCGAGCTGCTGGCCGAAAACGGCTGCCCGCGCGGCGTCTTCAACCTCGTGGTGGGCAGCGGGCGCGAGGTCGGCGACGTCCTCGTGGGCTCGCCCGAGGTGGACGCGATCAGCTTCACGGGCTCGGTGGAGACCGGCCGGGGGCTGGCCGCCCGGGCCGTCGGGTCGATGAAGAAGATCCAGCTCGAGATGGGCGGGAAGAACCCGCTGATCGTGCTCGACGACGCCGACCTCGACAACGCCGTGGAGTGCGCGATCCAGGGGGCGTTCTACTCGACGGGCCAGCGGTGCACGGCGACGAGCCGGGTGATCGTGACGCCCGGCATCTACGCGCGGTTCCGCGCGGCCCTGGTCGAGAAGACCAAGGCGCTCGTGGTGGGCGACGCGCTCGACGAGAAGACGCACGTCGGCCCCGCCGTGGACGCGACCCAGCTCAAGACGGACCTCGATTACATCTCGGTGGGCCAGAAGGAGGGGGCCCGGCTCGTCGCCGGCGGCGACCGGGCGCCGGCGCCGAAGAACGGCTTCTACATCGCGCCCACCATCTTCGAGGACGTGCACAACCAGATGCGGATCGCGCGGGAGGAGATCTTCGGGCCGGTCGTGTCGATCCTGCGCGTGAAGGACTACGAGGAGGCGCTGGCCGTTGCCAACGACACCCCCTTCGGTCTCTCGGCGGGCATCTGCACGACCTCGCTCAAGCACGCCGACCACTTCCGCCGGAACGCGCAGGTCGGCCTCGCCATGATCAACACGCCGACGGCCGGCGTCGACTACCACGTGCCCTTCGGCGGCGTGAAGGCCTCGAGCTACGGCCCGCGCGAGCAGGGCGTGAACGCGGTGGAGTTCTACACGCGGATCAAGACCGTGTACACCAACGTGAACATCGGCGGGTAGCCGGCGACAGGCGCCGGGTGATCGGCGCCGATCACCAGGCGCCCGCGTCCGGCAGGGACAGCACGGCGAGGACGATCGCGCCCGCCCCCAGCAGCGCGGCCGAGATGCGGACACAGTCCCACCAGAGCCGGGTCATGCGACCGTCTTCTTCACGGCCCTGCGCCTCCAGCGACGTTGGCGGAAAACTGTCCATGTTCGGTCACCTCCTCACCTATCGACGGCAAGCAAGTCCGCTGCCAACGATGGGCGTGAAGGACCGGACGGCGTCTCCGGAATTGACCGGGGCCGACGCGGGTCGAATCGCTCAGAACACGCTGTAGCCGCGGAGGTCGTGGCGGTCCTCGACGATGCGCCAGCCGCCGGCCTCGCGCCGCAGCCGGTACACCGCCTCCGCCGTGTACAGCACCCGCCGGCTTCGCCAGAGCTGATCCACCCGCGTCACCCGATCCCGCGCGGTCACGGTGGCCTCGCCGTCCGCGCGCTGGACGCCCGGGTCGTAGAACCTCACCGAGGTGGCCCGGCTCTCCTGGAACTCCTTCCGGTAGACGCCGCCCAGCTCCGCCCGCGTCAGCGTGAGCGCCGCCGTGGGCTGGATGAACAGGGGGCGGGTGAAGACGGCGGCGAAGTTCGCCGCTCGCGCGTCGTCGGCGTACGCGCCGAGGATCCGGTCGACGTCGCGCGTCCGGACGCCTTCCGTGATCGCCTCGAGCGGCGCGAGGACGGCCGCGTCCTCGGGCGTCGCGGCGAGGTACGTCGCGAGCGGAACCGCCGTCGGCGCGCAGCCCGAAGCCAGGAGGGCCGCCGCGACCGTGAGGGCGGCGGCTTCGAGTCGGACCGCCGAGAGGAACCGGCGCGGCACCATCGGCCCGGAAGCCGCTCAGCCGGCGGCCGGGCCCGAGATCGCGAACCTCGAGCCGGCACCCGGCCCGCTCTCGGGCCGAATCCTCCCGGAGGCCGGGTCCACGACGAACCCCTCTTCCTGCGGCCCACGCTTCAGCACCCGGGAGGCCTCCCGGTCGTCCTCGACTAGCAAAACACGCACGGTTTCCTAATGTTACAGCACACTCCCCCCACCCGCGCCGGGTCCTTGGGCGAATGTCGAGCAGCACCGGCGACCTGTGCCAGAATCAAAAGGTCCCCCTCTCGGGGGCCAGGAGGCTCACTCATCAGCGTAGGGCAGCCCCGCGACGACGAAGCCCGCTTGAGCGTCCCGGCCCGCTACGACGTCCTCGACACGGCGCCCGAGCAGGCTTTCGACGATCTCACCCTCCTGGCCGCCCGTATCTGCCGGACACCGATCGCCTTCGTGAGCCTGGTGGCCGGGGACCGGCTGTGGTTCAAGTCGAGCGTGGGCCTCACGGTGGCGGAGACGGACCGCACCGCCGCCTTCTGCGAGAGCACCCTCCGCAACGGCGAGCTGCTGGTCGTGCCCGACACGATGGCCGACCCGCGCTTCACGGCCAATTCGCTCGTGATTGACGAGCCCCACGTCCGCTTCTACGCCGGCGCGCCGCTGGGCACGCCGGACGGCCGGGCGATCGGGACGCTCTCGGTCATCGACCTGATGCCGCGGGAGCTTTCCGACGAGCAGCGGGACGCGCTCCGGATCCTCGCCCGCCAGGTGGTCACGCAGCTCGAGCTGCGGCGCCAGGTCGCGCGGGGCTTCACGCGGACCGAGACGCGGCGCCACGGGGCCGAGGCCCTGGCGGAGGTCGGGCGCCTCCTCTCGGAGACGCTCGACCCCGACGTGGTGGGCCAGCGTATCGCCGACACCGTGCGCTCGCTGCTGGCCGTGGAGTCGGCCGCCCTCTACCGCCTGGAGGCCCAGACCGGAGACCTCGTGATGGTCGCCTCCTCGCGGGACCTCCGCTGCGCGTTCGAGTGGAGCGCCGTCGTGTCCGCCGGCACGGGCACGGTGAGCGCGGCCGTGCGTGAGCGCGCCCCCGTCGTCTCGTCCGCGGTCCTGCGCGATCCCCGGATCAGCTTCCCGCCCGACGTGCGGGCGCGCCTGCAAAAGGTGAAGGACCGGGCGATCCTCGCCGTCCCCCTGAGCGTGAAGGGCCGCATCATCGGCGCGCTCGCCGCCGCCGACCCCGCCGGGCGCGCCTTCGGCGAGCCGGACGTGCGCCTGACTCAGGCCTTCGCCGATCAGGCGGCCCTGGCGCTCGAGAACGCCCGGCTCTACGCGGAAGCGGAGCTCGGACGGCGGGAAGCCGAGATCGTGGCCGAGCTGACCCAGGCGATCAACTCCACGCTCGACCTCGACACGATCCTCCAGCGCGTCACCGAGCGGGCGCGCGAGGTCTGCCAGAGCGACGTGGCCCTGATCGCGCTGCGGGAGTCCGGCTCCGACTCCCTCGTGCTGCGCTACTGGGCGGGGCCCTACTTCCAGCGCTACGCCCACGTCCGGGTGGAGCCGGGCCGCGGCGTGGGCGGGCTCGTGCTCGCCACCGGCCGCCCGTTCCGGACCGAGAACTACGGGCGCGACCCCCGGATCGGGGACGACTTCGTCGACGTGGTGCGGCAGGAGGGGACGGTCACCGCCATGGCGGTGCCCATCCGCTACGAGAACCGCGTGGACGGGGTGCTCTATGTGCACAACCGCTCGCCCCGCCCGTTCACCGACCGCGACGAGTCGATCCTGCTGCGCCTGGCCGGGCAGGCGGCCACCGCGATCCGCAACGCCGACCTGTTCGCCCGCGAGCAGCTCGCCCGCGCCACCGCCGAGGCCTCGGAGCGGCGCTTCCGAAGCCTCTTCGACGGCGTGCCCGTGGGGCTCTTCCGGACGACGCCGGCCGGCCGCATCATGGACGCCAACCCGACGCTCGTCCAGATGCTCGGCTACCCCGACCGCGGCACGCTCCTCGCCGTGAACGTCTCGGACCTGTACGTCGACTCGGAGGACCGCCGGATGATCAAGGCGCTGCTCGAGCGCGACGGGCTCGTGCGCGGCGTCACCGCCCGCGTGCGCCGGTACGACGGGCGCGTCATCTGGGTGGAGGACAACATCCGGGCCGTGCTCGACGAGGACGGCGTCCTCTACTACGAGGGCAGCGTGACGGAGGTCACCGAGCGCAAGCTCCGCGAGGAGGAGCTCCGGGAGTCCAACCGGCGCATCGTCAACATCTTCGAGAGCATGACCGACGCCTTCTTCGCCCTGAACCACCAGTGGGAGTTCACCTACCTGAACCGCCAGGCCGAGCACCTGCTGCGGCGGAGCCGGGCGGAGCTGCTCGGCAAGAACGTGTGGGCGGAGTTCCCGGAAGCGGTGCGGCTCAAGTTCTTCGAGCAGTACCAGCGGGCCGTCGCCGAGCAGGTGTCGGTCGTCTTCGAGGAGTTCTACCCGCCGCTGGAGAAGTGGTTCGAGGTCCAGGCCTACCCGTCCGAGGACGGGCTCTCCGTGTACTTCCGCGACGTCACCGAGCGCAAGCGCGCGGAGGAGGCGCTGCACCAGAGCGAGCGCCAGCTCCGGCAGGCGCAGAAGATGGAGGCCGTCGGCCAGCTCGCGGGCGGCATCGCCCACGACTTCAACAACCTGCTGACCGTCATCATCGGCCGCACCGAGCTCCTGCTCGAGCGGCCGGCGGACGCGACCGCGCGGCGCGACGTCGAGCTGATCCAGAAGACGGCCGAGCGCGCCGCCGACCTCACCCGCCAGCTCCTGGCCTTCAGCCGCAAGCAGGTGCTCCAGCCGCGCGTGCTGGACCTGAGCGCGGTGGTGGCCGGGATGGGGACGATGCTCCAGCGGCTGATCGGCGAGCACATCGACCTGGTGATCGACGCCCCCCTCGGGGTGGGGCGCGTCAAGGCCGACCCCGCCCAGGTCGAGCAGGTGATCATGAACCTCGTCGTCAACGCCCGCGACGCCATGCCCGAGGGCGGCACCCTCACGATCCGCACCGGCGACATCGGCCTCGACGACCTCTTCGTCCGCGGCCATCCCGGCTCCCGCCCGGGCGCGCACGTGATGCTCGAGGTGACCGATACGGGCTGCGGGATGAGTGCCGAGGTGCAGGCCCACATCTTCGAGCCGTTCTTCACGACCAAGGAGCAGGGCAAGGGCACCGGCCTCGGGCTCTCGACGGCCTACGGCATCGTGAAGCAGCACGACGGCTACATCGGGGTCGAGAGCGAGCCCGGCCGCGGCACCGTCTTCACGATCTACCTGCCGCGCGTCGAGGAGCTCGAGGGCGCGGCCGAGCCGCCGCCGTCGAGCGCCCGCCCGCTGCGGGGCCAGGAGACCGTGCTCCTCGTCGAGGACGAGAAAGACGTCCGCGAGCTGGCGCGGGAGATCCTCCAGAAGCACGGCTACGTGGTGCTGGAGGCGCCCACCGGCCCCGACGCCCTGCGCGTCGCGTCCCGGCATCCGGGGCCGATCCACCTGCTCCTCACCGACGTCGTGATGCCGCAGATGAGCGGCCGCGAGCTGGCGGTGCGGCTCTCGCGGACGCGTCCCGAGGTGAAGGTGCTCTACACCTCGGGCTACATCGACGAGGACATGATCCGGCGGAGCATGCTCGCGCCGACGACGGCGCTCCTCAAGAAGCCGTTCTCCGCCGACGCCCTCGCGCACCGCGTCCGCGACGTCCTCGACGGCACCCCGCCCACGCCGTAGTTCCTCGAAGGGGGCTTCGACGGCCCCCTTCGAGCACCCCCCAGGATCGTTGCGCCGGCTTGGCCGGTGCTCGGACCAGGGTGAGTCCGAGGGCGCGCGCGCCGGAGTCGGGTTTCCAGGCGCACCTCCCGAAGCCGATCGACCCGCTGGCGCTGGCGGCGGCGGTGGCCCGGCTGGCGCGGCCGGCGGGGTCGCCGCCCGCCCCGCTCAGGTAGCCGGAGTGGCCGCGCGCGCCTGCTCCCGGAGCGCGCGCTTGAGGATCTTGCCCGAGGCGGTCCTGGGCAGCGCGTCGACGAAGCGGATCGTGCGCGGCGCCTTGTAGACCGACATCTCCGCGCGGCACCACTCGACGAGGTCCCCCTCGGTGACCGTGCCCCGGGCGTCGGGCTTGAGCACCACGAACCCCATCACGTCCTCGCCCCGGTAGGGGTCGGGGACGCCGACGACGCCGACCTCGGCGATCGCGAGGTGCCGGTACATGATGGCCTCCACCTCGGCGGGAAAGACGCTGAAGCCCGAGGCCTTGATCATGTCCTTCTTGCGCTCTTCGATCGTGAAGTAGCCCTCCTCGTCCACGCGCCCGATGTCGCCCGTGTGGAACCAGCCGTCGCGGATCGCCTCCGCCGTCGCCTCGGACCGGCGCCAGTAGCCCTTCATGACCATCGGCCCGCGCACGACGATCTCACCCGACTCGCCCGTCTTCAGCTCGGTCACCCCGTCCTCCAGGCTCACGATCTTCGCGTCCGTGAGCGGGAGCGGCACGCCGACGGTGCCGTACTTGGGCCGGTGCGGCGGGTTGACGTGGGTGGGGGCGGTGGTCTCGCTGAGCCCGTAGCCCTCGATCAGCTGGTAGCCCGTGAGTGCCTCCCAGCGCCGCGCGATCTCGGCGGGCACGGGCGCCCCGCCCGAGAAGCAGGCGCGGAGCGAGGAGAGGTCGTAGTCCCGGGTCTTCGGCCAGTTCACGATGGCCACATTGATGGTGGCGATCAGCGTGGTCAGCGTGCAGCGGTAGCGCTGGATGGCCTCCAGGCACGTGGCGAGGTCGAAGCGGCCGAGCGCGACCAGCGTGGCGCCCGTGTAGGCCATCATGTTCATCTGGCATTCCATGCCGGTGATGTGAAACCACGGGAGCACGCCGAGCGGCACGTCGGTCTCGCTCACGGCGATGAACAGCCGCTGCAGCTCGCAGTTGGCCACGATGTTGCCGTGGGTGATCTCGGCGCCCTTGGGCACGCCGGTGGTGCCCGAGGTGTACTGGAGGAGCGCGGTGTCGTCCAGGGCGCGCGGCTCCGCGGCGGCCAGCGGCGCCGACTTCGCGAGAAGCGTGGCGAAGTCCTCGACCCCCGCGCGGTCGGCCGCGGGCTCCAGGAACGAGGGCGGCACCGGGAGGGTCGGAGCCGCCGGGACGAAGTCGCGGTAGGCGGTGACGGCCACGGCCTCCAGCGGCGTCCCGGCCCGGATCGGCTTCACCACCTCCCAGCCCTGGTCGGAGGTGACGAGCACGCGCGCGCCCGAGTCCTCGAACTCGTGCCGCAGCTCGATGGCCTTGTGCATCGGGTTCAGGCACACGTTGACGGCCCCGGCACGGAGGGCGCCGTAGTAGGCGATGGCGAACTGCGGGCAGTTCTCCAGGAAGATCGCGACGCGGTCGCCCGGCCGGATCCCCCGCGCGCGGAGCCAGCCGGCGAACCGGTCGCTGGCCTCGTCCAGCTCGGCGAATACGACCTCGCGGCCGTAGAAGATCAGCGCGGGCTTGCGGGGCACGCGCCGGGCCTGGCGCTTCAGGACGACGGGGAGCGGGTCGGTCGGAAGGCGGATCCCCGCTTCGTCGATGCCCGCCGGCCAGTGCGCTCTCCAGATCTTCTCCATCGCGTCCTCTCTCTCAGCGCCGCGCGGCGGCCGGCGTTCCGTCCGGCACCAGCAGCACCTTGCCGAAGTTCTTCCTCGCCTGGATGTACCCGTGGGCCTCGCCGGCGGCGGCGAAGGGGAAGGCGCGGTCGACGACCGGGTCGAAGACGCCGTCGCCCGCGAGGCGGACGATCTCGCCGAGCATCGCGGCGAGCCGGGGCCCCTCGCCCCAGAGGTGCCCCACGTTGACGCCGAAGACGCCGCGGTTGTCGCGCATGAGCCGGAGCGGCTTGAAGCTCGGCATCGTGAGGACCGTCGCCGCCGCGCCGAGGAGGCTCCGCCGGCGCCCGGGGGCGACGCTCGAGGCGCCGAACACGAACAGGCGGCCGAGCGGGGCCAGGCAGCGGTAGCTCCTGGCGAACGAGCGGCCGCCGACGGCGTCGAGCACCACGTCGACGCCGTGGCCGCGCGTGATCCGCCGCACCTCGGCCTCGAAGTCGCGCGTCCGGTAGTCGATCGCGTGGGCGACGCCCATCTCCGCGAGCCGGGCGTGCTTGGTCGCGCTCGCCGTGCCGATCACCTGGGCGCCCCGCCAGCGGCAGATCTGGATTGCCGCCTGCCCGACGCCTCCCGCGGCGGCGTGCACGAGCACGCGCTCGCCCGCGCGCACGTTGCCGAGGTGCACGAGCATCAGCCAGGCCGTGAGGTAGTTGACCGGGAGCGCGGCGGCCTGCTCGAGGGAGAGGCGCTCGGGAACGGGCGCCACGAGCGCCGCCGGCGCCACGACCACGTCGCTGTAGCCGCCGAAGCGCGTGAGCGCGAGGACGCGCGTGCCGTCCGGCAGGCCGTCGACGCCCGTTCCCACGCCGTCGATCCGGCCCGCCACCTCGTAGCCGACGACGGCCGGGAGCTTCGGGGCGTCGGGGTAGAGCCCCATCCGCGCCAGCACGTCGGCGAAGTTGATCCCGGCCGCCGCCACCCGGATCCGCACCTCGCCCGGGCCCGGGACCGGATCGGGCGCCTCGCGGACCTCGAGCACCTCGGGGCCTCCGATCCTCGGGATCCAGACCTGGCGCATGCGTTCTCCTGGGACGAAGCGGGCTCGGGCGTGCAGCGCGGCCGGGCCGGATGCGGTGGAGATGAACATAGCACGCCGGCGGCGCGCGCAGGTCCGGCAACGGACGCCAAGCGGTGCGGCGCCGCGCGGCGGCCGGACCGTTCGACGGGACGGCGGGCTCACCGGGGCAGCGGCGGCGGCAGCGTGGCGACGACGGCGCCGGCGGGGATCCACGCGTGGGGCGGTGATCGGTCGCGACCTCGGCCGTGGCGCGAAATTCTTGACGCGCCGCGGGCGTCGGGCATACGGTCGCGTCATGGCCACGCGAGCACGGGAGCACGCGCGGGCGGCCGGCGCCGTCCTGCTCGCGCTGGCGGCCGCCGTCGGCGGCTGCGCCGGGAAGCGGTGGGACTACGAGAAGCGCGGCGTGACCGCGGTCACGCTCGACCGCGATCTCCGGGCGTGCCGCAAGGAAGCGTTCAACCCGCACACGCTGGCCATCTTCAGCCGCGTGGACGAGGAGCGGCTGAACCGCTGCATGGAGCGGCGCGGCTACACCGTCACGCCCGAGAGCTGAGCACTACGGCCAGGGCAGGAGGACCTTGCCCGGCCAGATCGGCTTGCCCTCCTTGTCGAAGAAGCCGAGCGCCGGCGAGCCGTCCGCCGCCACGCGCAGATGGGCGTGGGCCTTGCCCTCGCGGTCGTAGAACCCCACGGTCGACACGCCATCGCCCGCCACGTCGAGCAGGACGCGGTTCTTCCCGTCGCGATCGAAGAAGCCCAGGCGCGAGGTGCCGTCGGCAGCCACCTGGAGCGCCGCCCGCGCGCGGCCCTCGCGGTCGTACAGGTTCAGCGCGGCCACGTCGCCGTCCACGCCGAGCATCGCCCGCGGCCGCCCGCGCCCGTCCTTCACGACGAAGCGCTCGGCTTCCACCGCGCGCGCCGCCGGCCGCGCCTGCCCCGTCGTCAGGAGCGCGGCGAGGAGGAGCAGCAGCGCGGCGCCGGCGAGCGCGAGCCGCCGGTTCCGTCGCTCGAGGGCCTCGACCCGGTCCGCCAGCGCCTGCAGCGTCGGCACGTCCATCGGAGCCTCCCTGTTCGCGTCTGGTGATCGATCGGCATCGGCGAGAGGACACGCCCTGTCAGCGGCTCGACACTCCTCGCGTCTCCCGCGCGCGGCCACGAGGCAATTATCCGGAATCCAACGCGTTCTGTCGTCGCATCGCGTGGCATCGGGGCTGCAGGACGGCGACGTACATCGGGGCCGGGGCGTACACCGCCGGTGTCGTGTAGACGACCGTGCGAGTCACCGGCTCGACATACGCCCGTCGCTGGTGGAGCAAGGGGGCGCCGAGCAACTCACCTCCCTTCCTGACTCTCGCGAGGTAAATCCGCATCGCCGACTCGGAGTTCCCGCGCCTCCCGCGGCGGCCTCCGGAGTCTTCCGTCTTCCGGGTACAGGGTTCACCCGATTGTCTGGACGAGCGGCCGGCCGCATGCTGCGGAGGTCGAGAGTCATCTCGGGTTCGTCAGACAGGAGGACGTCGATGGTCAGCGTGCTGTCCCTGCAGCCGCAGCTGCATCTGCCGCTCAGGTCCGTGGCCCTGTGCCTGGATTGCGAGCGGTGCTTCGAGCTGGGCTCCCCCGTGTGCCCCGCGTGCGGAAGCGAGACGTGGACGGCGCTCGCGCGCTTCCTCCGTCTCTCCCAGCTCGTCGAGAAGGACGCGCCTCCCGCGCCGACCGCGACCTTGCGCGCCCGGGGCTGACCACCGCGCGAGCGCCCGCCCGCCGCTCTCCCCAGCGCACTCGATCCGGGCCTTCTCGCTTCGCCGTTGCCGAGGGCTCTCACGGCTCGAACGCC
>Ga0209515_10009060_pt1 | contig 11424 bp, 10 predicted proteins | sample Subgroupgradi54m_FD_187454 | JGI IMG/M metagenome (GOLD analysis project Ga0209515, IMG submission 187454) | Subsurface groundwater microbial communities from S. Glens Falls, New York, USA - GMW60B uncontaminated upgradient, 5.4 m (SPAdes)... ...
TGGAAGCGCAGTTTGATTGGCTGGCGCATTTTGATTTGTATCGTCCATATATAATCATAATAACACGAAAACAAAAATATTTACAATCAAACGCATATCTTTTCACCTGATTCTTCAGCAAATTTTTCTTTTGTTAATCCGCAACCGCCTTTATCTTTGGGACAAGTATTCCCAATTGGGCCATCTGCCTTATAACCGCATATTGGGCAAACAAACCACTCCTTTTCTTCTGAAAATGCAGAATTTAAACTTGAAAAAGAATTAAAAATATTATTGCTCTTGAATGTATTACTACTTCTGGTGCTGCCACAACTACCGGCAACTGGTCTTGGCTGATTTGTATATTTACCTATTTCCATAAAAGTAGAGAGTTTGGGCATTCTATAATCCGACATAAAAACAACGTTTTCTTTAAAAAGATGATCTAATCTTTCCCTAAACTCAATCGCTAAGTTTTCTACCGTATAAAAGGCCTTTTGTTTTTGTTCCAAAGTCCCGTTTTTAATAATCTGAGCCGCCTCTTCGATTATTCCATCCAATTTATCTAGAGCTTTTTTAAAAACGTTCTTATTTCTCGAGTCTTTTATTTCAAAATTTCCGCGAATAAATTCTTTGACTTTTTCCAGAGAAATATCTATTACTTTTGGCTGCGTTAGTAAATCTTCTGCTTTTTTATATCCCTTTTCTCCCCATAAAGCGCTTGTGGCTTCATTAAAATCGTTTATCTTTGGATTTTCGAGCCTTATTGCTGTCATTTCCAATTCACTTCCATTTCTCCTACCAACAAACGCAAAACCATAATCGCCATATCCCTCTTCTTTTGGACCCGGCGGACTAAACCAGACAACAGTGCCAAAAGGTTTTTGAGAAAGACCCTTCTCAAGGTTAACAAATCCTGCAAGTTCAGCTTCTTCTCTTGAAATATTTAAACCGTCTCTTCTTTTTATTTCTATTGCCTTTTTTACTTTTAAGCTCATGGGTTCATCTGTATTTGGGTCTGTTAATATCCCACTAATAATGCCCATTCTATAGGTGTGTTCCGATATCTCAAACCTATATTCCCCAAGATAAGAAACAAGGTCATCTCTTATTTGACTCTCATGGGCTTTTCCGTAAAATTCGTTTCTAAATGCCAATGATTTTCGTTCAACCATAAAAAAACTCCTCTTTTATCTCGCCGCTAGGCGGAGCTTCCGAGGAGAAATAAAAAATTGCTTCTAGCTCGGAAGACTTATTTACCCGCCATAGCTTTAAGCGAAGGCTGGGTAACGGGGCTCTGGCTCGTCTCGCCGAAGGCGGACTTACAGTTGCGGCACAGCGTCGGAATTACACCGACTTCACCCGACTTTGCCCACCATAGCTTTAGCGAAGGTGGGCTTCATTTCTTTGTCCAAATGATTTCTTTTTTCTTTTCTTTGAAATTTGCAAATCTTGCCATAGTAAAAAGTAAATCCGAAAGGCGATTCATATAAATCACAAGATTCGAATCAATTGATTCTTTGTCTGCCAATTCTACCACACGCCTTTCTGCACGCCTAGAAACAGTTCTTGCAAACTGAAGAAGAGCTCCCGATTTTCCCCCGCCCGGCAGAATAAAATTTTTCAAAGGCCTCATCTGCCCTGTCATCTTATCAATAAAGTTTTCAAACTCTTTTACTCTTTTCTTTAAAGAAGTTAAAGGTTCTGTATTGGGATTTGCAAGCGCTGAACCAATATCTAGCAAATCGTTCTGAATCCTAATCAATTCTTTCTTGATACTTGATGCTTGATACTTGATACTTGATACAACCCCAAGCGCGGAGTTCAATTCGTCGACCGTGCCATAAGCCTCAACCCTAATATGAAATTTGGGAACCCGCTGTTTGTTAAATAAAGAAGTCTGTCCTTTATCTCCGGTTCTTGTATAAATCGGCATAGATTAGCATTCCGCGTATCCGCAATTGTAGCATTTTTTGCAGCCTTCTTCATACGCCAAGCTTCCTCCGCCGCATTCGGGGCAAATATCATAAAGTCCTGTCATAGATTCATCAACCGCTGCTGTGTCAGCGAAAACTCCGCTTGCCCCGCCTGTTATTGCAAGCTGTTCCATCTTGACCGCTCCCTCAGGTTTTTCAATTATTACTTCTTTACTTTCATTGCTAACGACTACCCCATTGCCGTTATTAAAACCATTAGATAGATGGCCGTTTTGCGCAACCAAGTCAGACTTGGTTAGAACTTTTCTATCTTCAACCTTACCGTTCACTGCAAATCCGTAATGCATGGCCAAAATTTTTGCTACAGCATCCGGCAGTGATCTTACTTTATCTTTTCCAAATCCAACGCTTCTTGCTCCGCCAATACCAACCAATTGGGCCACGACTTGTCTTATTCTTTCTTTTGGAGACAAACCATTGGTCAACCTAAGATTTAATGAAATCATTCTACCCAATGCATCTGCCATTGCTGCCACATCAGAACCGCTTTTTCCAATAGTCATAAATACTTCAAAAGGCTCTTTATCTTGATTATGATTAATGGTTATGTATGTTTTGCCAACCGGTGTTTCTATCTGATATGTAACTCCTTCAAGCTGTATAGGTCTGGGGGCAACAGGTTTTTTATCAACTTGCCCTGAGCTCGCCGAAGGGTCAATTCTTGTCAATACTCCCTCTCTTGAACCATCCCTCATGTAAGTTACTCCTTTAAGACCCAAATCATAGGAAGCCATATATAGAACTTTTACATCTTCAACCGTATGACTATTGGGAGCATTTACCGTCTTTGATATCGACGAGTCGATATATTTTTGAGCAATAGATTGAGTTTGTGCATGCTCAAGAGGAGTTAAGTCATTAGCGCTGACAAAATAATTCGGCCTTCCGCCGGCTGGCGGATTGGGGTTATTTTTCTTCCATTCTTCGTACAAAGGATGATACATCATATGTTCCCCTGTTCTATCTTTTCTTAAGAAAGTAAATTCATAAACAGGCTCTATTCCCGATGTAACGCCCGCTACAAGAGAGGTTGTGCCGGTTGGAGCAATGGTTAATAAAACCGCATTCCTGATGCCGGTTCTTGCGATTTGCTTCTGCAAGACCTTGGGTAAGCTTTTAATATGATAGCCCTTAAGATATTTTTTCTTGTCAAACTTCGGGAAAGATCCCTTTTCTTTTGCCAGATCGGATGATGCTTCATATGCGTTGTCTCTTAGGGTTTGGAATATTTTTTCGACAACCGGCAATGATTCTTTTGATCCATAACGAATTTTCATCTTTATCAGGGCATCCCCCAATCCCATTATTCCAAGACCTGTTCGTCTTATATCTTTTGCGCATTTTTCATTTTCCTTAAAGAAATAATATGTCTGGTCAATAACATTATCAAGAAGTCTCATCGCAATTTTTACATCCTCACCAAAACTTTTGTAATCAAATTCTTCCCCGCCTGCATCGCTTTGCGAAGCATTGCGGGCAGGTTTTACATAAGATGCTAAATTCATTGCTCCAAGATTACAAACTGCCCAAGCCCCAAGGGGTTGCTCCCCACATGGATTTGTCGCAATTAGTTTTTCAAAATACCAAGTGTTGGATCTTTTGTTGCTTCTTTCTAGGAAATGAAGCCCGGGTTCGGCAGATCTCCATGCCGCTTCACAAATTAAGTTCCATAAATATCTTGCTTTAATTGTCTTATGTACTTTGATTTTACCACCCATCTTTTTCCATTCAGCTATTTCACCATTCCATTTTGCATCATATTTTGGGTCATCAAGATCAGGATATATCAAATTCCAATCTCCATTTTTTTTCACTGCATCCATAAAACTATCAGAAATACAAACAGATAAATTGGCGCCATTAATTTTTGAGAGGTCTTGTTTAACCGTAATAAACTCTTCTATATCCGGATGCCAGTCCCAAAGCATAAGCATTGTTGCACCTCTTCTTGTTCCTCCCTGCTGAACCACATCGTGGGTTGCATAGGAAAAAAGTCCTGCCCATGTTACAGGACCGGATGATGTCCCATTAACTTTTTTAACTCTGGCTCCTCTTGGACGAAGAGAAGAAAGATTTAATCCCACCCCACCGGAGCGAGACTGGATTTCAACAAGTTGTTTTAAAGAGTCCAAAATTCCCTCTCTTGAATCTTTTGGGGACGGAATAACAAAGCAGTTAAAATAGGTTACTTGATAATTTGTTCCAGCGCCCGAAAGAATTCTTCCACCCGGGACAAATTTGAAATCCTCCATCACATCATAGAACTTTTTCTGCCAATGTTTTCTTGCGTTTGGTTTCTCGTTTTTGGCAATTCCGCGGGAAACTCTTTTCCACATTTCCTCCGGAGTATGCTCCAACAACTGTCCCTTTGTGCCTTTTAAGGCATATCTGTCCAAAAATACTTTTTCTCTTATTCCTCCCAATTTCATAATTTTTATTCTGCTTTGCAGAATTACTTAATAAGCCGCTTTACTTCTTTTTCAAAATCTTCTATGTCCACGAATCTTTTGAAAACGCTTGAAAATCTAATGTATGCAACTTTGTCTAATTTTTTAAGTCTTACCGCTACCATTTGTCCAATCTTTTTGCTTTCCACTTCAACCGATTCCGCATTCAATAATTCCCTCTCTGCCTGCGTAACTATTTTTTCTATCTGGTCCATTGAAACTGTTGTTTTCTCGCATGATCGAATTATTCCGCTTTTTAATTTGTTTCTGTCAAACTGTTCTCTTGTCCCGTCTTTTTTAATAACTACCAGATTAATATTCTCTATTCTTTCGTACGTTGTAAATCTTTTTTCGCACTTTAAGCATGCCCTTCTTCTTCTAATGGTTTGTAAATCCTCACTGTCTCTTGTTTCTACAACTTCTGTCTCTTGGGATCCGCAGTAAGGACATTTCATAGTTTTACTCTACTAATAGCGCTAAGAGCTAGGATAGGACACTATATCTGAACTGTCAACTATCAATCTCTGTATCAAAATTGATCAGTATATTTTTTAGCTTCGTTTTTATCCGCTCTCCGGGGTGTTTTCGAAGGGAGGATTTTAAAGGGTAAGAAATATCATCATTTATGTTGTTTATGTTTAATACTTGGACTTTAATGAAGAGACCCTTTTTTCAAAACCGGCAACTTTTTTATCTATTACCATAAAGTTTTCCTTTAAATCTTTAGGCGATTTATCAACGATATTTGTTAAGACTTCCTTATGTTTTGCGTATGCTTCACTTAATCTTCTTATTAAATCTTTTGTGTCCTTACCCTCTCTTGTTGCTTTTTCCGCTTGGGTTAGAGCCTCTTGAAAATAATTCTCTCCTTTTGAAATCGTTGTCTCTGCCAGAGTTTTCTTTCCTTTCTCAAAAAGATACATCCCCGTACTTAAGCGCTTATCTGCCTGCAGCAAATTAAATTCTGACTTTTTAAAGGGATCTGCAATAAGTAAGCTTACAATTCTGTCTCTAATTGTTTTAAAAAAATACAAAGGGTTATCAGGCAAAAGACCAGGATATGGAAGCTGATATTCAATAATTGTCGGAGTAGGACTAATTTCTTTTGACATTTTTTCTTCTGCAGCATATGAACTCTGCGAAAAGAAAAAAATAAGAAGTATTAAAGAAAGAGAAACCAAAATTATTCTTTTCATTATTCTATTCTATATTATTGCAAAATTTATCTTTTTGCAACCACATTGAGCCAATCGCTATCAAGTGGCTTGAAAGGATGATTAAACAACAAATCCCACTCTTTTGTACCATAAAAGGTTGTTTTCGAAAATCCTATCTTCTTAAATATTTCAATTAGCTTATTTTTCGGAAGTGGGACAGTTTTTACACTGTTCATTCCCCTTGTTAACCATATTCTCCCATTAAAATCTAATATTGCGGCGTTAAGAACTAAAAAATCTCCTTTTTTGCGGGGCGGGTCATAAAACCAATAATAGGCATGCTCCCATTCCGGGGAGAGGACTGATTTTTTTATATCAAACTTTACCAATCTATGATTGACTTTTATTGCTTTTTCGAAATTTATAAGCTGGGCTACTATAATAGAGTTTTTTTGTGGAAGAATTCTCTTTAACTCCCTCAAAACTTCCATATAATTATCGTGTATGTGAGAAAGCGTATTCCCCATAAATATTGCTGCTTGGAATTCCTCGTTTATGTCTTTAAGGCTATCTATATAACTTCCTCTTATGAATTTTACTTTGCTTTGATATTCTTTTGGAAGATTTTGCCATTTTTCTTGCGCCACATTAAACATTAGCCTGCTGTTTTCCAAGCCAACAACCGTAAATCCCCTTTTTGCTAATGCAATTACATGCTCTCCTGTCCCGCAACCAATATCCAAAACCTTTTTTACATTAGACTGTTTGAAAACTTTTGATAAGGAGGAGATCTCCTTTTCAAGCCGTGACTCCCAACCAATGGCTAAATCATAATGTTTGGCAATCCAATCGTGATATTCTTCTCCCTCCAAATAAGGCATCTTCTTACCAACAAGAGATTTAAATATATCGCCCATCGAAATAATTCCTACAAGATTTCCTTTTTTGTCTACTACAGGAAGTCTTCCTACATCTTTAATGCGCATTATGGAATCTGCCCGCAAAAGATGATCATCCTCGTCTACCGTTATTGGCTCTTTGTTCATAATGTCCCTTGCAGTAAGATTAAGAATTTCTTGGGCCTTTTCTTCCATAATTTCAAAATTAGAAGATGAAGAAGGATCTTCCGCAAATTCCTGCATGGTAGGATGGAATTTAGAAAGAATATCTGTATCCGAAATAAATCCTATGACTTTTTTACCTTCACAAACAGGCAACCCGTTTATACGTCGACCAAATATAATGCGAGCAACGTCTAAAATTTTTGTGTCGGAATCTACAAAGTCAACGTGTTTTTGCATTACGTCTGAAACTTTCATGTGGGTATTGTACCATAGAAAAAATAAAAAACAATGACAAAATCCTTACAAAATTAGGTTGCTTTAGGAGTGTTTCTGCGCTGGAGTTGCTTCTGTTCTTTATCCCAATCAACTCTTGTCTTTTGAACCAACATAACATGAGCAGGTTCGGTCTCTTTAAATCCACCCTGATCCCTTAAAACTCCAGAAAATTTCCATTTCCTATTTCTTAGGAAAACTTTTCCACGAGCATCATTATTTTTAAAGTCATCAACAAATTCATTTATCGTACCATCTTTCAAAGCTTTATTGTATGCTTTTTTTTGATCTGGATCCAAAATGATTGCAGCTATTAAAGTCGAATAGTCATATTCTGTAAAAGCTATGTCTTCAGCATAAGCAACTGCTTTTGTACCTCTCCCTTTTTGCTGCACATCACTACGCATGCAAAGTCGATTTAATATTCCACTTCGAATTTGCCAAGAAGGATCTTCTTCTGGTTTTATAGCTAGTCGGGAAAAATCCATTGGACATATTTCAAAAACTCCGACAACTTCATCTCCATCTAATAGAACCCTTCCGTCTCTCTCTTTTGGCTCCTTTTTGTAGTGTTGAATAATATCAGATATTGAGGTCGACGGAGATATACCCGCTAAGTGCTTCATGTTCTCCGGATCTTTAACCATTGCCAAAATAGTCTGCATTTGGGGAAGATTGTTCACGTCGGTATGTTCAAATCGTTCAGCTACCAAATGATTGCCTTCTCTCTGAACACCTAAATCCCCGCCATTACCTATTCTTCCTGATTCTAGAGCTCTGCTACTCATAATTTATTATTAGTTATAATTAAGACCATCTTCCAAAAACTAAATGGGACTTATTTTATAATAATTCAGTCTTAATGTCAAGCAGCTATTTAAGTGTTCTTATAGTAGATTATTTGAACCAAAAAAGCAATAAAAGAAATTAAAGAAAAAAAGAAACGCAAAGATTAAACAATTGATTCTATTCCTTATATCCTATCGCCGCAATAGCTGTCTTTAAACTCTCTTCTTGATTATGGGAATAGGTATTGATGACTAAATCGTAATATTTTTTATCCCAATAAACCCAATTTTGATCTCCATTTGAATATAATCTTCTCCATTTTTCAATATCATTTTCTTCTCTTTGTAAAACTTCTGCCTTTGCCTTCTCAACAGAAATTTTTTCCCTATTTATAATTCTATCTATTCTTATTTCAGACTGGTCTATAGCTTTATCATTTTCACAAATAACCAATATTTTAAAAACTTCAGATATGTTCTTAGCATTAAATCCTGCAAGCTTTGTTTCCAAAATAATATCCTTGCCCTTTTTAAGAAGTTCTTTTAAAGAAGCATCGAAATCTTCATCGTCTTTGTCTGGCCTAAGATTTGTATCTTTTTCTTCCAAACCCAACCTTTTTCTGACTTCCTCCCAAAAAACCTCTCCTCCCTCAACGTGCTTCCATCCTAAAATTTTTGAAAGACTCTTGGCAAGAGTAGTTGACCCGGATCCTATACGGCCTGAGACAGTAATAATTCTTATGCCCAAAAGTTTTACCGGATTATCCATTCCTGCCCTCTTTCCCAACCATCAATACTTCTTCAACCAGTCTATTTGCATAGCCGTATTCATTGTCATACCAGGCAATAACTTTAACTAAATTTCCGCAAACTACTTGAGTTAGAGACAAATCAACTATTGATGAATATGGACTTCCGAGGATATCGCTTGACACAATTGGGTCTTCAGTTACAGATAATATTTTTGAATATAGAGCCTTTTGCGCTTCTTTTCTAAAAATTTCATTTACCTCTTCTTTGGAAGTATTTTTTTTAATAAGAAAAGTAAAATCAGATAATGAACCGACTTTAACAGGTACGCGAATTGCCAATCCGCCAAATATCCCTTCCAATTCAGGTATTGCTTTTGCTGCCGCAATAGTTGCGCCGGTTGATGTTGGAACAATATTTTCAGCTCCCGCCCTAGCCCTTCTATAATCTTTATGTCCTGCATCCTGAAGTCTTTGGTCGGATGTATAGCCATGAATTGTAGTCATCATTGCCTTTTCAACTCCAAAATTATCCATAATAATTTTTGCAACAGGAGCTATGCAGTTGGTTGTACAAGAAGCGTTATTTATTAAACTCTCGCCTTTGTAATTTTTGTCATTAACTGAAAGAATAAACGTTCCAACATTTCCTTCTTTAATAGGGGCTGCTAAGATAACTTTTTTTGCTCCTGCTGTTAAATGGGCTTTTAATTTTTCTTCTGTTAGGAAATGGCCTGTTGATTCAATAACAACATCAACATTGAGATCTTTCCAAGGAAGAAGAGTGGGATCTTTCTGCGAAAAAACCGGAATTTCCTTTCCATCAATTACTAATGAACCAATCGAATCTTTCAATTCTGAATTCTGAATTCTGAATTCTAAATTATGATTAAGAAGAGGACCATACGAAGTATCATACTTTAAGAGGTAAAGCCATCCCTGAATATCTGTTGATGAGCCGGCGTTTATTGCAACAACTTCTATTTCTTCAAGATATTTTTCCAAAATTACCCGATGGGCAACTCTCCCAATCCTTCCGTATCCGTTTATCGCAACCCGTATCATATAATAAGTATACTAATTTTTTTCCAAGGCGGCAAGACCCGGGAGTTTTTCTCCGGATAAAAGTGAGAGCATTGCGCCTCCTCCTGTTGAAACAAAAGAAAATTTATCAAGAAACCCTTCTTTTCTTAAAAACGCTACGGTACTTCCACCTCCAACTACAGAAAAAGCTTTGCTTTGTATAATTGATTGAGCAATTTGTCTTGTCCCCTTTTCTGTTTCGATTTTTTGAATTACTCCCATTGGTCCATTCCAGATAACGGTTTTTGCATCTTTTATCACGCCAGAAAAACACAGAGAATCTTCACTATTTATATCTGTCTTGTTCTTATTAAGGACCGCTACTATAATATTTTTATTTGAAATCTCCGCGGGCGGCAACTCTGACGCTATTTCTCCTCCAACCAAAACATAGTCTGCTAACCCGAGCATTTTTTCTACCAAAGGAAGTTTTGTTTCGATCTTCTCTCCTCCAATAACAACAACCAGTGGTCTGTCTGGATTGCTTAAAATTTTACCTAAAACCTCAACCTCTTCCTGCAATCTAATTCCTGCAAAATGCGGAAGATATTTTGTTATCGCGACAATTGACGCATTGTTTCTATGACAAACCCCAAAAGCATCATTTACATAAATTTGTGCCAGGCTTGCTAATTTTTTCCCAAATTCAGGATCATTAGCTTCTTCTCCTGCATTAAACCTTAAATTCTCCAAAAGAAAAATATTTGGCCCAATCTCCCACCCTCCAAAGCTTGCGAGTTTTGTAAATTTTAAATTTTCAATTTTTAATTTGAATTCAAACTTCAAATTTCGAATTTTAAATTCTTTAAATAGCCATCTGGCGATCGGTTCAAGACTCAAGCTCTTATCTGTTCCTTTTGGTCTTCCAAGATGTCCCCCAATAATTACTTTCGCGTTGTTTTTTAAAAGATATTCGATGGTCGGAATTGCGGATAACAACCTCGTATCGTCTTCAATTTTCCCGTTAACAAGCGGCACATCCAAATCACAACGAACAAACACCCTTTTATCTTTTATATTCTCTCTTCTTATGTCCGGCAAATTCATCTTTAATCCTTCATAATTAATCATTAATTCGTAAATTCTTGGCAGAACATCTCTCCGTAAATTCCCCCATCAATTACCCCTACTCCAATTCTACCAAAATCGATAGATAAAATATTTGCCCGATGGCCAACACTACCCATAAGTCCTTTCATTGCAAGAGTTACATTTGGGGCAAGAGCTAGGTTCTCACCGGCAAATCTATAAGAGACATTAGCCTGTTCCATCCTATCAAATGGAGAAAGACCCTCCCTCGTATAATGGGAAAAATACCCTCTTTGTAACATATCTTTGCAATGGTTTCTTCCCACTTCTTTTAATTTATCATCCGAGGATAAAGTATTAAGACCCTGTTTCTTTCTCTCATTGTTAACAAGAATTAACATTTTATTTTCCGCGTCTTTGTCCAAAAATAAATTGTTTGATTTAAAATGAAGATTTACGATCTTATCGCTTTGGGGCTCAACCGTTAAAAAATTAAGCGTTTCATTAACCGCTCCACCAAATACTTTGTTTAAATCTTTTTCAAAAAATTGTGTATTTGATACCAATATTTCTCCTATTTTCGAAGAAGAAACAACATTTTTAAGTATACGCGATAAGGGAAAAGACATAATAAGCGTAAGCAAAAATGCAATTAGGATTAAGCCTGATAATGCTCCGGGTATTATCCCCAAGATGTTATTCATATTTTTAAATAATTTATTCTTAAATAATGATATTCTAGCTGGGGATCTTTGAATGAAGATTTTTTTTAAGATAAATCCAATGACAATCTGCGAAAGAGTTGCTGCAATAAAAAATCCCGCCGCATTAGATATTCCTTGGGGAAGAGAAAAGATT
>Ga0209515_10009061_pt1 | contig 11421 bp, 12 predicted proteins | sample Subgroupgradi54m_FD_187454 | JGI IMG/M metagenome (GOLD analysis project Ga0209515, IMG submission 187454) | Subsurface groundwater microbial communities from S. Glens Falls, New York, USA - GMW60B uncontaminated upgradient, 5.4 m (SPAdes)... ...
AGCCGCCTCATTGAGCATGTTTTCTAAATCCGCCCCGGAGAAACCCACCGTGCGCTTGGCCGCCGCTTCCCAATTCACATCCGAGGCCATGGGTTTATTGCGCGCGTATATGGCCAAAATTGCCCTTCGGCCTTCAATGTCGGGCATGTCTACCACCACCCGGCGGTCAAACCGACCGGGTCGCAGAAGAGCAGGATCCAATAGGTCCCCCCGGTTAGTAGCGGCCAGTACTATCACATGATCATTGGGGGTAAATCCGTCCATTTCAACTAAAATTTGATTCAGGGTTTGTTCCCGCTCATCATGACCTCCCATTAACCCGTGCCCGCGCTGCCGACCAATGGCATCAACTTCATCGATAAAAATAATGGAAGGCGCCGATTTTTTGGCAGTAGCAAACAGATCCCGCACCCGGGCGGACCCCACTCCCACCAACATTTCCATAAACTCTGATCCCGCCATGGAATAAAAGGGCACCCCGGCTTCCCCAGCCACACTGCGAGCGAGTAGGGTTTTACCTACTCCACTGGGACCAACTAGAAGTACCCCTTTGGGAGTACGCGCTCCCATGGCTCGATACTTAGCTGGGTTTTTCAAAAAGTCCACAATTTCTTCCAACTCTTTTTTGGCTTCATCCACTCCCGCCACGTCGGAAAACTTAACCGATTGTTTGCCTTTTTCAAAAAGTTTCGCCCGGCTTTGGCCAAAAGAAAAAATACTATCCTGGGCCCCTCGGGCCTGACGAAACATGTACAGAAGCACCAGCATGATAAAGCCGGTCCCTAGGATGCTGGGTAAGGCCTGGGCCACAATCTGGCCAAAAGTTTGATCTTTGATTTCGAAGTTGACGGCGGTGGGGCTAATCTTGGCCCGATCCAATATTTCGGTGAAACTTTCATTGGCTTCTTTTCTAGAAAAAAAAGTCTGGTCTTTTTGATCTTTATAGGTTAGCTCCAGCCGCTCGGCCATCACATTGACCTTGTCCACCTTGCCGGCTCGGATATCATTTAAAGCTTGGGAAAGTTGCACTTCTTTAGCGGCGTGATCGCCCGAAAACCACAATCCCACCAGAGATAGAACCATCAGGACTACCACTCCCCACCAAATCAAATTCTGCAGATTAAAGTTCATCTGCAGCATAAACCCCTTGAGAGGCGGTTTCTTACCATTACCATTTTTGCCATTTGACTTTGGCGGCACGGGCATTTTACTGTGATGGGTTGACCTGGCCATAACGGGCTCATTTTACCTTACAGCTGCACCTATAGCTACTTCTTCGGCTGGAATTAGAAAAATGGGTTTATCGTCGCCGCCTGCGGCCATAATCATACCTTGCGAATAATCATCTATAATTTTCTTGGGTTCTATGTTTGTGACAAAAATAAACCTCTTGCTCACAAAATACTCCGGGGTATATCCAAATGCCCGCACAGCAGTATAAATGGTTCTCGGCTGCTCCTCTGCTAAATCAACTGTTAATTTAATTAATTTCTCACTGCCTTCTTGATTTACTGCTTGGGTAACAAATCCTACCTTCATCTCAACTTGCTTAAATTGACCCAAAGTAATCATACTAACAGTCCCATTTTCTGTTTCACTTCCAAAACCGTTTGAGATGCCACCGCTCTCGCCTTTTTGGCTCCCTCCCTAATTACTTGATCAATATACTCATCTGTCAACTGCTTTCGTCTTTCCTGAATTGGCCGCAGTTCTTCATAGATTGCCCGGGCCAGTTCTTCTTTTAGTTCTGAGTATTTAATTTTTCCTTGACGATAGAGAGCCGCGTAATATTCCAAACGATTGGGCAAAAATAACTCCAAGAATTTAAACAGATTAGCCACTGGTCCGGCCTGGGGTACTTTGCCAGGACCACCGCTATCCGTTGGGGCCTTGGCTAGTTTGGCAGAAATGGTTTGGAGATCGTCAGTCAAAGCAATGTAACTGCCCTCCACCGATTTACTCATCTTCCCCTCTCCCAATAGCGAAGGAATATCTTCCTTTCTGGTCTCAAATCTTTTGGGTTCAGGAAAGTCGGTGCCGTAATCCTGATTCATTCTCCTGGCAATCTCCCGAGCTACTTCCAGGTGCGGTTCCTGATCCAATCCGGCAGGAACTAACCCACATTTATAAACCAGGATATCCGCTGACATCAAGACTGGATACCCTAGTAAAGCAAGTGTGGAATGTTGAGGGTACTGCTTTACCTTCTCCTTGAATGTTGGGAGGTGGGACAATTTAGCAATTGTCGTCACTGTCGAAAAATAATAGGCAAGCTCTGCATGTTCCAGAACGTGAGACTGAACAAAGATGGCTGACTTTTGGGGATCTAGACCACAAGCAAGATAGTCGGCTATCACACTTCTAGTTGCTTTCACCAATTGAGATTTGTCATATGGAGTAGTCAACGCATGCTGATCGGCCACCATGTAAAAGGTTTCGTATTTCGAATCATTCTGCAGTGCGATCATTCCCTTGGCCACGCCCAAATAGTTGCCCAGATGCAACTTTCCGCTAGGTCTCATTCCAGCTAGTATTCTTTGTTTAGCCACGTCCCTATTTTACTCTAAACTCTCTCCTACTTCCTGATGCACTTGTATCCAGCGGGGCAAGCATTGCTTATCTTCACTATCGCAGACTGCGACTGGTCTACCAGACTTTGATATCTCATGCCCATGACAAATCCTAAAAACGGCAAGCTGATAAACAAAATCATGGCAATCAGCTTAGAAAATGGGGTGACTGTACTCCAGTAATCAGATTTCTTAGCCATGTACCCAGTATTTCACACTAAATTTACCATTGCAAGATCTTTTTTAAATAATTGGCTAGTTGCTTACGAATAACTCTTCTTCCCATACTCGTCTTTAGATATTTCTCCCCGGCTTCAGCGTCAGCTTTGAGTAAATACGCTTCGTAATAAATCAGTTTGAATGGTCGCCGTGGAGCTGTAGAAAAGTTTTTACCGTCATTATGTTCCTGTAACCTTTTCTTCAAATCATGGGTAATGCCTGTATAAAAGTTGTTATCTTTTTCGGACTGCAGAATATACAGGTAATGCACAAGTTAATTATAGTGAGGACAGAAGAAAATGCGTGTTGGGGTTATTATCCCGCTTAGCGGGACCAACCCCACAGGGACGGAATGAAAAAACCCACCATTTGGTGGGTTTTTGAATTTGATGTCCCTGGTTGCGGGGACTCCAGAAAATCAGAACTTGGTTTCTATCACGCCCCGCCTTGGCCTTGGTGTAATTTATTAAAATTCAATAGTTATTGCTTAAGAAATCAGGGAGTGCCCAAATTTTTTAATAATGAAAGCTAAAGCAAAGGTCAAATTGTCCTTTCTTTTCAACTCCACGAGACTATACCAACGGGTATCAGAGGCTTCGTCAGAAAGCTTGACACTTTTAATATCGATGACTTTTAGCCAGTATAAATTCCATTTATGATGATCGCTGCCGCGTCTGCATGAATCTCCAGTCATATCGAACTTTCCAATCTTTTTTAACCTGCGACCTGCTTTTATCCCGGTTTCCTCTTCAAGCTCACGCACAGCAGCGTTCTTTGGCTTTTCCCCTTTATCAAGATGCCCTGCGGGTATAGTGTAGGCAAAAGGATATATTTGTCTTAACATACATAATATTTTATTATGAGTATTCACTACGATAACCCCGACACTCTCGTGCCAATAATTGCCACGCTCGTCAAACCACCAAACTATATTATTGTCTATTACAAGACTCCTCTCCGAGATCTTGTGGCAGGCAAGACACTCGTAAAAGGTCAAATTGTTGACATGTTTTCTCTCGATAGGGCCTGAAAAACAATTTACACAATATTGCCCCTCTTTATCTAGTAATATATTCTTGGGTATTTGCATTCAATAAGTAATTTTAATTGTGAATCGAAAAATTAGCCACTATAACTCTTTTAACCTTTGCCATTCTCTGACAAGCGAAGGAGCAACATTACTAAGCTGTCTAATCCTTTTTAGAATGAACCGGGGATTGCCCCATTCTACGGCTGTCATCCTAGGATCATTTAAAAAATGAATTTGATTTATCGTTATCCTCGAACTCTTTATAACTCTTAGCCGAGGGATGAGAATAGAATCCCATAGATCTCCGTACTCACCAGAGTAGTTGAGAAAGTAAGGAATACTTTCTGGGGTCAAAACCATTGGACCGAAAGCGTAATCCAAATCAAACCCGAGTAACTTACTTGCGACAATCCTGCAAAACCAGTAATAGAAGGCTTGCTCTCTAGGATAACTTTCTAAACTCGTCCTATTAAATAAACCCAAAGCGGTTTTTTCCTTGTTCATTGTTTCCACTAGACTGATCGCATGGAAAGGAATACTCGGCTTCTCGGGTTCCAACCATAAATAGTGGGTTGCTTGTGGATAATAGTTTGGCCCAGCTTGTATTGCTTCCCTACGCACAACTCCCATGCCCCTCCCCAATTGTGGAATTGCTATAACTCCAAGCTCTTTTAGCTTTCTAAGGTAAGTTTCCGAGCATTCATCGTAGATTGCGATGTATGGTATTTGGAGTGTGCGAAGATTATCTGCCGTATCTAGAGCAACCTCTGACCTTATTCTTTCTCCTTGATTGAAAACGTTACCCTCCCTTATAGTAGTGACGGCGACAAATTTTGGTTGTTCAGTCATCTCTGGAAGATTCGTGTGGAGCAGTCAGTCAATAAATATATCTTTTATTATACTATAAATGGCCTGTAGTATATATGGGTGACTTTGCTTTTCAGAGAAGCAGACACCTAATTTAGAGCCTATCAAGGCTCCAAACGCCCTGTGTTGCGGGGATTGGATGAAATCAGAAATTATTTCCTTTAAGAAAAGATCTGATGGTAAGACATTCACCCCCTATTTTTAACATACTGTTCAAGTCCTTTCACTGCTGCACCTCCACTTGACATACCTGCAACCTCACCCATAATTACAACAATCAAGAGAAGGCCAGCTAGATTATGGGTTGGTGATTGAAGCGGAGCCTCTAGCATCTGGCTCAGGGTCTTCTCAGCGACCAACTCTACTCCCTTCCAACCCATCGCGGTACCAGCAGCAGCACCAGCTACCATGCCCAAAACATAAACTCCCAGCGACCTCCAAGTGCCATTTTCCTTACCATCAGGATCTAGTGGGATCGAATGTCCTTTATCAACAAACTGTCCCCCATCAATCCCAAAGTAATGCTGTCTCACATCAGGGTTTTTTGCTATGGTTTCATTATAACTAATTCGGTTAATATCTCATATTTAACCGTCTGGCCACCGCATGCCGCAAAACCGTTGTCCCCGCGAAAATTATTGGCAACTCGATTATAAACTCAATAGCATGCCATGGTGATTGAATATCACCTGTTGTTGGACTATGGGGCAGCAGCGGGGTGGCATTTATTAAGCTTTCGGCCGCCCATACAGCCAGGGTGGAGATAAGGAACAAGCCCCCTGTTATAAAAATGTCTCGCATATAATGCAAAGCTTCCCGGGGATCACTAGGTGGCGGAGTAGCAAATGTTTCTAATGCCCGAGGAATACTAAAAGTATCCTTTAATTCGTCTGCCAAACTGGGCTCGTCTGAATGAGATTCCGTCATAAACCCATCCTCACTTACTGGATTATATCATTGGGCACCAGAGAAAAGATTATGGAGCGTTTATACGCTCCAAATTTCATTTGTTGCGGGGCCAGGAATCGCACCTGGTCTGGAAGATTATGAGCCTTCCGTGCGGCTTTACACTACCCCGCATGTTGTAAACGAACATGCTCATTATATCACCCATAGAGTCGTTGATAACAGATTCGAACCCGACTATAATATCACCATATATGTCTAAGTCATCACTTCGACTGAAAGCAGTAAAACTTCGCCAGCGAGGTAGGAGCGTAAAAGATATTGCCAATATTCTTGGTGTCTCTAAAAGTTCTGCTAGTTTGTGGGTTCGCCATGTAATACTCTCCCCTATACAACTGGAGGAGTTAAGAAGTAGGCCAATTAAAGCTAGTGAGAAGGCGCGACTAAGAAACTCCCTTGCCCTGAAAGAAAAAAGGCTCTCGCTAATTGAATCAGAAAGAATAGCGGGTGAAAAAGAGTTTAGGAACTTGTCCCCCCGTGAGCTCATGATTGCTGGAATGAGCTTGTACTGGGCTGAGGGCACCAAGAAAAATAGAAAGATAAATTTCTGCAACTCCGATCCTAAAATGATAAAATTCTTTATTAATTGGGTGGATAAAGTATATGAAATTCCCAGGAGTGAGCTCTCTTGCTATGTGGGCATAAATGAAGCCCATCATGGCCGAGAGCTGCAAGTGAAAGAATTCTGGTCAAATCTGACAGGAATTCCTCCAGGTAATTTCACCAAAACCAGTTTCAAGAAATACCCACTCAAAAAGACCTTTGAAAACTTTAACGAGCATTACGGTACCCTAGCAGTACAAGTTCGAAGGCCTGCGAGAATAATTTATAAAATATTAGGGCAAATTCATGGATTATCTATGGCTACGTAGCTCAGCGGTTAGAGCGTACGCTTCATAAGCGTAATGTCGCTGGTCCGATCCCAGCCGTAGCCACTATATCCGAATATATAAATCCCACCATTTCCGCCAGTTAGGGCGCCCATCCGTAGCTCCAGCGAAGGAGGGTTCCAATTGAGAGGATTGCGGCAAAACTAGGATTGTCTCCCCTTCTTTGGCGTAACCTAGCTTATCTCGGGCTTCTTTTTCAATAAACTGGGGATTATCAACCTCGGCTAGCCGTTTTTTCAGCTCCTGATTCTTGGCCTGCTCTTGCTGCAATTGGCTCTGGGCCAGATGGACTTGTTCTCCCGATTTCCACAAATGCCACACGCTCACCCCTTGTTTGGCGGCAATTAACACACCCCCAATTACAATCAGCCAAGACCATTTTTTAGACATAGTGCTTGCTAGTCTCGATTGTATCCTGTAAAATCCTCAAGGTAAACAAAGCCTGTAGTATGAATAACCTTCCAGATCCAGTCAGTTTTGCCACAGCCATCTCTAGCTTTACTGATTATCTCAAAACCCAAAAAAGATCAACGGCCACGGTGATCGCTTATGCCAACGATTTACAGCAGCTGCGCAAGTACTTAGAAGAGCATCGCATCACCCAAGCCACTACGGTGCAAACTCCCCACCTGCAGGAATTTGTAGCGTATCTATCCAACCATGGCTACACCGCCAAAAGCGTCAGTCGCAAACTCAACTCCATTAAATCTTTTTTTAAATTCTTGACTTCTCAAGGCGTTGTCACTTCTGATCCCGCCAAACCCTTGGGTCACCCCAAATACGACACTGCCGCCCCCCGCATCTTGTCGGTAGACGAATACAGGAAGCTGCGCGACGCCAGCCGCTTAGATATTCGCATGAGTGCCATTGTGGAACTGCTATTACAAACTGGGGTGCGCATTTCGGAACTGGCCAATATCCACTTAGAAGATGTCGTCAAAAATGAACTGACTATCAGAGCGGCCGAGAATAATCCCGCCCGGACCATCCCTCTAAATAAATCAGCAGCAGCCGCTGTGCAGAACTACTTGGCAGTTCGACCCCAAGTAAAGGATCCGCACCTGTTTGTGACCAAAACCGGCCGACCTTTACTGGTACGAAACATTAGAACCGCCATTGATAGATATTTTGCTCACGCCGGGATAAAAAACGTCAAAGTAAATGATCTGCGCCACACCTTCATGGCTCATCAACTCCAAGCCGGTGTAGACCCAGAGTATTTAGCCAAAACCGTCGGCCACAAGCGTCTGTCCTCGACGAGCAAATACTTCGAATTCATCAAATCCTCCGTTTCAACCTTGTCATCAAGATTAGTTGAGCTGTAGGCCATGGCTCAAGAATCTGCCGACTACAAGCTAGATAGGAAGGTCTTTTGGAGTGCTGGAGTTTTAATTCTAGGTAACGCAGTTGATATAGTTACTACTGCAGCATTTCTCCATGTTGGGGGTGAGGAATGGAGTCCTATTGCTAGACATTTCATTGAACAAAATGGATTTATAGCTATGGGCGCGATCAAGATGGCAATAATTTCTTCACTATCCCTTATTGCACTCGGAGTTTATGGCTTTATGGAAAAAGAAGATAAAAAGCTTGCCTTATTTGTTTTTAGATTAGCAGCCATTTATTATGCAGGTATTAATATTGGAAATCTTAATTATTTCTTATCACTTCAAAGACATTAGTCCAATTTGAGAACCCAATTGGTTGAACTTTAATAAAAAATGCAGAACGAGAGACTGTTTCACTTACTCAATGGTATCTTTATGCTTTCGGGTATTCCCGATGTAATTTCTACTGCTGTATTGTTGTCTAGCGGGGCCAAAGAGGCGAATCCATTTATGCGTTACATCCTCGAACAGGAAGGACCGATAACTGCAGCTGCTTCTCGTCTTATTGTCCCAGTAGCTATTGGATTAACCTGTTCCCTCCTAGTCAGACTAGCTCCAAAGGAATTAAAAAAACAGACAGTTTTGTCATTTAATATTTCACTAAGCCTGGTAGACATTGGTCTAGTTACGGCTATAGTTCTAAATACAGCCTTAATTGCTTATATATTTAGATGACAAGTGGGCCCGGGAGGATTCGGACCTCCAACATACTGTGTATAAGACAGCCGCTCTACCGTTGAGCTACAGGCCCCAGCAACTCAATTATACCCTTACAGCTTCGACCGCTCGGCAATTTCGGCTTCCACCAACCTGATATCCCGCCCGTATTTGAGTCGGGATAATTGTTTAATTGCTTCAGCCAGTTGGGGGTTGTGAAGTTTTCGCTCCGCGGCGATGTCTTTGGTCACATCCATGGAGAAGGAGGGCACCGGTTCATTGTTCACAATAGTTTTGATATACACATTGTATTTTTCAATGTTTAAGATATCTGCTTCATTAAAAGTGGGGGAAAATTCATGTTGTAAATATCCGGCATCCGAGACTCCAGTTCTAAAGGTCATGAGTGTACCCACGTTGCCGAATATCGCATTTTTGACATCCTCCTCCATCTGGCCAATAAACTGATTGGCCACAATTAGATCCAACTTGTATTTTCGAGCCTCAGACAGGATGGTGGCAAAATCGGGCATGGCAAAGTTTTGAAACTCATCCACATACAAATAAAACGGCCGGCGCTGGGATTCGGGAATATCAGCACGAGACATGGCTGCCATTAATAGTTGCGGTACTAAAATCATCCCCAAAAAGTTACTATTCTCTTCGCCCAACTTGCCCTTGGATAAATTGACGATGAGGATTTTCCCCTCATCCATTACTTGGCGGAAACTAAAGGCCGAGTGACTTTGACCAATAATATTGCGAATCATTTTGTTGGTCACAAACCGGCCGAATTTGGAGACGATATAGTCCAACACCTCTGATTTATGAAAGTCCGAAGTTTGGGCAATCTGATCTGTCCAGAAGCGCCTCACAATCTGGTCGGTTACCCGTGGTAACAACTCTTGCACAAATTCTGCCCGCTGCAAAGCCTGGACCACTTCCACAAAAGTCCCCCCCGGAATGGCTTCCAATACTGTCAGGATGGCATTTCTAATTGAGTGTTCAAACCGCGGGCCAATAATTCCCGTCTTGTGGGGATCGTAGAGTTTGTACATCATCCCAATAATGTAACTGCAGACAAAATGCCTTTCTTGCTCGGTATGGGCCTCGATCATATTTAGACCCATTGGTCGATCCGGATCTGACGGCTCAAAGAAAATTACATCTTCGGCCCGCTCGGGCGGGATATACCCCAATAGCTCTTCGGCCAAGTCGTGGGGGTCCAAAATAGCTACTCCCTTACCCGCCCGGATGTCTTGTAAAATCATGGTTTTCATTAGCTCCGTCTTGCCCGTCCCGGTGCGACCAATAATGTACACATGCCGTTCCCGATCGATATCTCTGATATACACTGGCCGGGTGACCCCCCGATAAATACTTTTACCCAAATACAAGCCCGAGTCGGGAATTCCCAAAGGCGCCGGGGCCCGCTTGGCATTGAGCCAAAACAAGTGCGGAGTCTCAATGGTTTTATTGGGGAAATGGTACAAAGTGGCCAACTCCTCAGAGTTAAAAATCGTTTGGGCTCCCCACCACACCAATGGTTGGTAGCGGTAGATAAAATCAGTCACAAATGCACTTTTGAAACGAAGTTTTTTGGATTTGAGTCCGTTTAGATCACCATTAAATTGCTCAAATGCGGCCCGGATATTAGCCAAATGAGCCTTGGCTGAGGCTTTGTCGGTGGACACCGCGACCAGACGAATGGTAGTTTCAAAACCATTTTTAGTAACCTTGTTATCTACCGCTTCCAAAGTCTTGGCGTCTACTTTATACGAAGCTTTCTCTGGATCAGCTTCTGCCTTTTTAGTCCGGCCTATCCAAGATCGACCTTTGCTCTTCCACTTATTATCCGCCGGGGCCACTAAAATCTGGATATGACCTCCTTCACCATCCCCCATTTTAGCCAGAGCCGATGTCAATCCGGACATGGGATCCACCGCCAGATTTTTATAAACTTGGATGGGATTATACACTACGCTTCGCATCACTAACCAGGCAAATTCCACACTCCCGCTTTCGCTAAAAATATTGGGTTCTTCTACGATCAAAATATCCGCCCCCGGGTATGACCCATGAATTTGTTTTTCCACTAAATCCCGCAGTTTGTCCGGCACCACAATGTAAAAACGGATGTCTTCCTTACGAGCCACAATTTCAAAACTGATATGGGGCTGGCTTTGTAACCAGGTAAACCAGCCAAAGGGTCCCACAGATCCTTTTTTAATCGAATACAGCGAAGCAAAGATTTGCTCCATGGCGTCAGTTTTGATCTCGTTGTCCCGGGGTACGGCTACTTGCAAACACACCATGGCCAAGCTTTTTTCTTCTCTATCCCGGTGCCGATACCAGGCTACCCACAGATACCCCAGCAGAAACAAAACAATAAACAGGATTCCCGCTCCCAACATCACCGCCATCAATTCATATACCAGAAGAAATAGGTCAGGCATGCTCCAATTTTACCATCTTCATCTGCCTCAAACACCATACCGCTAGCCAGCGGATAGCTTCCCAAACTTTGCGGTGTAACCCTAATTGAATTTGGCCCGAAGTCAGGGGAATTTTAACTTGCACCTCAGTCGGGGCAGCAGTAACCATGCCTACTTGGCGGACATAATCATCAGCCAAGGCCTGATTTAGCTCCGGCTCCTTCTCTACCTTCTCCACATACCCCACCACTTCCGGATCTACTTCGGGGCTAGTGGGAATTTCGGTGACTGCAGTCACTTCCGCTTCTTTGGCTACCGGTGTTTCAATTTTTTGGGCAATCGCTTCCAATGCTTCCTTGAAATGCCCCCCGGCATTGTACATAGCCTGAAAGTCATTTT
>Ga0209515_10009062_pt1 | contig 11420 bp, 9 predicted proteins | sample Subgroupgradi54m_FD_187454 | JGI IMG/M metagenome (GOLD analysis project Ga0209515, IMG submission 187454) | Subsurface groundwater microbial communities from S. Glens Falls, New York, USA - GMW60B uncontaminated upgradient, 5.4 m (SPAdes)... ...
CCCCGCCGTTCGAGGTACGCGCGGATCAACTCCCAGTGCGAGGCGCGCGCGATCACCAGGAGATGACTCCCCCGCGCGCGTCCTTCGATGAGGAAATGCGACACCGCGTCGGCGAGCGAGCGCGGCGCATCGAAGAGCTGAACGATATGGTCGTGCGTCGCAGGAGCGGGCTCCTGCGCAACCGGGGACTTTACAGCCACTTCAGTCAATCAGGCACCGTCGGGGGAGACGCGTCTTCCCGCAGAATAGGACGTCATTCAATTCCTGTGCAAGCTGAGCCACATCTTCCACTATCTCAACCACGCGCCGGCCGCTCGATATAATGTCGCGCGGTGAAGCACGATTGGACCTTCAGCGAGATCGACGCGATCTACGGCGCGCCGTTCGTCGATCTCGTGTTCCGGGCACAGCTGGCACACCGCGAGCATCACGCGCCGAATGAAGTTCAGGGTTCGGTTCTTCTGAACATCAAGAGCGGAGGATGCCCCGAGGATTGCGCCTACTGCCCGCAGTCGGCGCACTACAAAACCGGCGTGGCGCGGACGGAGCTGGTCAGCGTGGACGAGGCGCTGACCGCGGCGCGCGCCGCGCGCGCGCAGGGGGCGACGCGCTTCTGCATGGGCGCGGCCTGGCGCGACGTGCCGCGGGGGCCGCAGTTCGATCGCGTCCTCGAGATGGTGCGAGGCGTCCGCGCGCTCGGCATGGAGGCGTGCTGCACGCTCGGCATGCTCGAACAGGATCAGGCGGAGGCGCTCGCCGGCGCGGGGCTGACCGCATACAACCACAACCTCGACACCTCACGCGAGTTCTACGGGCAGATCATCACGACGCGTACCTACGACGATCGCCTCGCCACGTTGTCGCGCGTGCGCGCGGCGGGCATTACCGTCTGCTGCGGCGGGATCATCGGCATGGGGGAGAGCCGCGACGCGCGGCTGCGGCTCCTTCAGCAGCTCGCGGCGCTCGACCCGCATCCCGAGAGCGTGCCAATCAACATGCTCGTCGCGGTCGAAGGCACGCCGCTGGCGGCGCGGCCGCCTGAAGATCCAATCGACCTGGTGCGGCTGATCGCGACCGCGCGGATCCTCATGCCGCGGTCGTACGTCCGCTTGAGCGCGGGCCGACTCTCACTGTCGGACGAAGCGCAGGCGCTCTGCTTCCTCGCGGGTGCGAACTCCGTATTCCTCGGCGACCGGTTGCTGACGACGCCGAATCCAACGGCGGATGTCGACCGATCCCTGTTCGAACGGCTTGGGATCCGTTTGCAAGCAAGCCACGAGGGCCACAAAGACGATCCGTCTTCGTGGCCTTTGTGGCGACGCGTCGCCGAGCGGATGCGCTCGTTGGAGGAGAGCGGTTTGCTTCGCACGTTGCGCTCTCCGTTGGGCATAGACCTCTCATCAAACGATTACCTGGGGCTGGCGAATCATCCGCGCATCAAAGAACGCATGATGGCGGCGGTTGCGCGGGAAGGCGTCGGCAGCACGGGCTCACGCCTGCTTCGCGGCGAGCGCGACAGCTTCGCGGCGGTCGAAGCACGCTTCGCGCGATTCAAAGGGACCGAACGGTCGCTCTATTTTTCGAGCGGCTATCTCGCGAACCTCGCGGTCATGACGACGTTCGCGGAAGCGGGCGACGTCATCATCTCGGACGAGCGCAACCATGCGAGCCTGATCGACGGCATCCGCCTGTCGCCCGCGCGGCGCGAGGTCGTCGCGCACAACGACGTGGCGGCGGTACGCCGCGCGTTGGAGGCGGGTAGGGCGGGTAGGGCGGGTGACGATGGCGAACATTTCGTCGTCGTCGAGTCGCTCTTCAGCATGGATGGCGATGAGGCGCCTCTCGCCGAATACGCCGAGATATGCGAGGCGACGGGCGCTCACCTGATCGTCGACGAAGCGCACGCCGTCGGCGTGTACGGCGAGCGCGGATCGGGCCTCATCGAGGAGCAGGGCGTCGGCGACCGCGTGTTCCTGTCGGTGAACACGGCCGGCAAGGCGCTCGGCGTCAGCGGCGCGTTCGTCGCCGGCCCGGCGTGGGCGATTGAGTATCTGATTCAGCGCGCGCGGCCGTTCGTCTTCTCCACGGCGCCGCCGCCGGCGCTCGCGTCCGCGCTCGATGCGAGCCTCGACATCGTCGAGCAGGAGCCGCAGCGGCGCGCGGCGCTGCGGGAATTGTCGGCGAACCTGCGCGTGCGGCTGCTGACGGCAGGGCTTCCGGTGGGGCCCGGCACGTCGCACATCGTGCCGGTTCTGATTGGCGACAATGCGGCGGCGGTGGCTGTGGCCGACGCGATGCAGGCGGACGGCTTCGACGTGCGCGCCATCCGGCCGCCAAGCGTGCCGGCCGGTACCGCGCGCCTGCGCATCTCCGTCAACGTCAATCTGACCGGCGACGTGATCGAACGATTCGTCACATCGCTCGCGGGGCGGGTCTCGAGACCCGCTCCTACACTACAGAGATGTTCCGCGGGATCTTCGTAACCGGGACAGATACGAACGTCGGCAAGACCGTCGTCTCGGCAGCGTTGATGGTTCGATATCGGGCCGAGGCCCCGCTGGGGTACTGGAAACCGATCCAGACCGGGATTCGGGATTCGGGATTCGGGATTCGTACTGAGGAAGCTGGCGCGCCGAGCGATGACGACGCGGCCGAGGTGGCGCGCCTTTCTGGCGCGCGCGAGGGCGAGATTCTTAATTGCGGCGTACGGCTGCCGGATCCGGTATCGCCGCATCTCGCGGCTCAGCGCGCGGGCCTTCGGGTCACGGTCAGATCCGTTATCGGGATATTGAATGAGGTCGATCGTGGTGCACGCTCCGAATCCCGAATCCCGAATCCCGAATCCCGGCCGCGTTGGATTATCGAAGGCGCGGGCGGGGTGCTGGTTCCAATCAACGAGCGCGAAACGATGGCCGACCTGATGCGCGCGCTCGACCTGCCCGTCTTGATCGCGGCGCGCTCGGCGCTGGGCACCATCAATCACACGCTGCTGACCATCGAGGCGCTGCGCCGCCGGATGCTGCGTGTCGCGGGCGTCGTCATGGTGGGCGAGCCGAATGACGAGAACCGCGTGGCGATCGAGACGTATGGCGCGGCGGAAGTCATCGCGGAGATGCCGCACTTCAATCCGCTCACCCCCGAGGCGCTTGCGCGCTGGGTCGACGCGGCGTTCGATCGAAACGGTCTGCTGTTCGGGTGCCTGCAGTGACACTGACCGATCGCGATCGCGCGCACGTCTGGCATCCGTATACGCAGATGCAGACAGCGCCGCCGCCGCTGCCAATCGTCGGCGGCAAAGGCGTGTACCTCTTCACCGAGGACGGCCGCCGCATCCTCGACGGCATCTCGTCCTGGTGGGTCAACATCCACGGCCATTCGCACCCGGCGCTCAACGCGGCGCTGGCCGCGCAGGCGGCGCGCCTCGAGCACGTGATGTTCGCCGGGTGCACGCATCCGCCGGCCGTGGATCTCGCCGAGCGGCTCGTGTCGCTGCTGCCGCGCGGCCTGACGCGCGTCTTCTACTCGGACAACGGATCGACCGCCGTCGAAGTCGCGGTCAAGCTCGCCACGCAGTACTGGATCAATAAAGGCGAGCCGCAGCGCCAGACGTTCGTGACGCTGCACCACGCGTATCACGGCGACACCGTCGGCGCGATGTCGGTGAGCGGGGATTCGATCTTCACGCGCGCGTTTGCGCCGTTGCTGTTCCCGGTCATGCGCGCCCACGCGCCGTACTGCTATCGGTGCCCCGTGGGACTCGAGCGGGCGTCGTGCGAGATTGATTGTCTTGCCAGCCTCGAGCAGACGCTCGCGTCGCTGGGCGACTCCGCGGCTGCCGTCATCGTCGAGCCGATGCTGCAGGGCGCGGGCGGCATGATCGTCTGGCCGGTGGAGTTTCTCGCCGGCGCCCGCCGCCTCTGCGATCGATTCGGCGTGCTGCTCATCGCCGACGAAGTGCTGACCGGATTCGGCCGCACAGGCCGGATGTTTGCGTGCGAGCACGCGAACGTCACGCCAGACATCATCTGCTTGTCGAAAGCGCTGACCGCGGGCTACCTGCCGCTCGGCGCGACGTGCACCACCGATGCGGTCTATGAGGCCTTCCTCAGCGACGACCGCCACCGCACGTTCTTCCACGGCCACTCGTTCACCGCGAACCCGCTGGCCTGCGCCGTTGCGCTCGCGAGCCTCGACCTGTTCGACGATCACGACGTGCTCGAGCGGGTGAAGCGTCTCGAGGCGCAGCTGCAGTCAGGTTTTGCGCCGCTTGCGGAGCTTCCGTTCGTCGGCGACGTCCGCGTGATTGGCGGCGTCGGCGCGATCGAGCTCGTCGCGGGAGACGCGGACCTGAAAGGTCCGCGCCGCGACGGCGGTCCGCGCCGCGACGGCGGGTATCTCGATGAGATCGGTCCACGCCTCGCTGCCGCATTCTTGGAGCGTGGCCTGCTGCTGCGGCCCCTCGGCAACATCGTCTATTTCATGCCGCCGTATGTCATCGATGACAGCCAGACGGCATGGGCCATCGACCAGATCACCGACGTGATTGGCGCGCTGGCGCCCGCCAATCTGCCGCGGTGATATCTTCAACGCGTTGAACACAACCTGGGTCGAGACACAGAACCAGACGTACGGACCAACGCTTGACGGGCCGACCAGCATCATGCAGGCGCGGCTGTTCCGCGTGGTTATCGGGTGCTTCGGTGAACCCGCGGACCTATGAACCCAAGCACCGGAACCTGAGCACGTGAGCACCAGAGCACCCGAGAACCGTTCTACTTAATCAGTCGCGTCGTCGTGGGCTTTGCGAACGTCGCCGCGTCGATCGCGACGTTCGGCCGGATCTCCTGGATGATCATCGTGACCTGATTTCGCGTCGAGGTCTTGACCCATTTGAATGGCCGCTTCACGCCGCCGACGTCGCGGTAATCCGAGTAGTCGTACTGGGTCGCGACCGGGCCGACCAGCGTCTCGTTCCAACGCTGAAGTCGCACGAGCAGTCCGGAGTTATCGAAGTAGAAGTTGACGGGCTGCTGTCCGGGGTTGGTGCCCCGAAGAATCTGTACCGGCTTGTCGTCGATGAGCCCCTTCGTCATCTCCCATTTCGCGAACGACTGCCGCAGCCTGGCTGGCGCGAGCGCCACGATCGCATCGAGCCGCGCACCCTCGAAGTTGCCCTTCGTGAGCGGAATCGTCATCGGGATCGCGGTGTTGACGCTGACCTCCCACGCGTTCCGGCCATCGTAGGTCCAGACGCTGCTGCCCTCGGTACGATGCGCAACCGTGGCGTACTGTTCCGGCGCCTTCGCATAGATCTCGACGGGCACCGGCGACAGTCCCGTATCCCACCCTGCATAGGTGCCCGTTGCCGTGAAACTCGTGACCGTCCCCAGCCGTTGTGCTCCGCCGAGCGCGTCGATGTATTTCGCAAATACGCCATCGATCTGGCTCGGATTACTGCCGCTGGCGACGACGAACTCCGTCGAGTTCGGGTTCTCGAACGGATCGCCGTACTGCACCGCCATGTTCGGCACGTTCTGCGGCACCGACGTGTTGGTGTGGCAGGTCGCGCAGCTCACGCGCTTCTGGTTCCCGAAGTAGTTGCGATTGATCGCGTTCACCATGCCGACCATGAAGCGCGCCTTCTGAATCATCGGCGTCTCGATGGCAAACGCCGCGAGCTGGCCATCGAGGATCTGCGGTGAATGGCACCCGGTGCAGTCCTTCGCGGTCGCCGCGGCGAACATGCCCATCGTGTCGATGAATTCGTCAACCGGAATACCTTTCAGCACGCGGATGTCCTTGAAGACGGTCTCCGCCATCGGCGGGGTCTCCGCAGATGCTGCAGGTGCTGGGGGTGCGGCCTGGCGGGCCGGCACGGCGATGCTCGTCACGAAGAGGAGCATCGCCGCGAGTAGGAGCGTGGGTGTGCTACGGCTTTTCACCGCTGCCGTCGCCGTAGTCGTGCCAGAAGTCCATCTTGGTCCCGTCCGGGAGCGTCCACGTCATGACGTAGCCACCATTCGATCCGTCGCGCGCGGGCGCGATCATGGCGGTGTAGGTCTTGCCGATCGGGAAGACGCCCGTTGCCGAGACGCCGTTGGCCTTGTACGCGCCAGGGCCGGAACCCTGGAGCATCCACGTCTCGACCTCGCCTGTTTTTTCGTTCTTGATGTCCAGATACCAGCGCACGTGCGGATTGGTCCACTGCACTCGTGTCAGGACGCCGACGACGGTCTTCGGAGAGTTCTTGTCGAACTCGGCTTGGCTCGCGTGATGTGCCAGGACCGGGAGCGCCACGGCGACGATCGCCGCCGAGAGCACGGTGACAAGTGAGACACGCATCAGAAACCTCCTAAGTAATATTTCAGCCGCGCTCCCGGCTGACCATCGGCCGGGGATTCATGATGCACGGCGGATCTTCGTTGTACGGCCCATTGGTCGTGTTGAGCTGAATCGCGCGCGGCCCTACTTTCCACGGCTCCGCGAGGACTGTCGGATCATACACGGTGTATCCGTAGTTGAGCGTGTTGCCCTCGCGCCGGAATGTTTCCACGACCCGCATGTCGGTTGAGTGGAACCACCCGGGCGCGGTGGCGACATTGGCGAGCCACGTATCGTCGTTGAACCCGACTGCCTCGACCATGAGGGTGTCACCGTCCCAGTGTCCAACGGAGTCGCCCATGTACGTCTGATCCCGGTCGTCCTCCGAGCCGTGCGGCCGCCCGTCGGTCGGCACCACGCGCCACGTGTTCCGCGCGTTGTACATCAGGACCACTTCGCCGGCCAGCTGCACGATCCGCACGGGGGCTCCGATTCGCGGCAGCCCCACCGGCGCGCAGAGAAAGGCCGTATCCAGATAGTTGCCGTGCATGTCGAGGTACTGGACGCGGTCCCAGTACTCCGGCTTGTAGATCGGCGGGTTCTGATTATCGCGGAACCGATCGGTCATCCCCTGATCGCGCTCGGAATAAGTGGGGTTGGCGTGCCGCGCGGTGTAGTTGCGCGCGAAGATCTTCGTCGCCTTCGCCTTTGCCTCCTCGAGGCTCGCGAACGTGACGCGCTTGCCGTCTTTGTCGAGCCCCTGCACCGTCCCCGTTCCAATGGCACCGCCGCCGCCACCGCCGCCCCATCGTCCGTTGAGATCCGGATGGCCGTCTGCCGTCCGTGGCGTCGTTGCCTGCGAAGCCGACGCCGGCCCGGCGCCGCCGGCCCTCCCTCCGCCACCCGCCGGAATCGCGGTCGGAACCGCTGTCGCGGCTGACGCGGGATAGGCCGCCTTCACCTTGGCAGGCACTGGCATGACGACGTAGGGGTTGTACGTATTGGTGCGCTGCGTCGCGACATCTGCCTCCGGCATCCCGTTGCGCTTCTCGACGATGTGCCGCGGGAACATCACTTCGCTGCGATAGTCAGGTTCGTTGAGCTCTGCGTAGTCGGAATACGTGAGCTCTTCGACGGTGGTGCCGACGCGCAACTCGACGCGATCGATCCAGTAGCTCAATTGGTACTTCTCGCCGCTGTCCATCGTGAGTTGGATGGCGTCGGTGGTGTTGAGCGCCACGCGCGCAGTGCCGTTGAGCGGCGCCGGCAGCGGATACGACAGATACAGAACGCCGTTTTCCAGCGTCGTCTTTGCCTTGTCGCCGGCGATCATCGCCGCTTTGTATACGGAGTGCGGCAACGCCCAGAGCCGCATAAGCCGATCGGTCACCGCATTCGGCATGGGCGTCGCCTGGCCGCCCGGCGTCGTCTCATCCCACGCCATCGCGTTTGCGATCACTTGAATGTGCCGCGGGCCGGGCTTGCCGTCCGGCTGCGCGCAGGCAAAGTCGATGCGCATCGCGGGCACGCTGTAGCGCAGCTGGCCGCGGAAGTTCGCCAGCGTGCACGACTGACCAGCAACCATCAGCGTTCCGGTCGCCTTGAAGTCCATCGTCAGGATCGCGTCGCGTTCCTCGATGTCGCGCAGCATGCCGAGCGCGTCGCCGATTCTATAGAGCGTGTCCTTGACGCTCGGTGCAGTGGTCAGCGGAGGGTTTTTGATCGCCTCGCGCTTCTTCGCCGCTTCAAGGCTTGCCTGAAAGGTCTTCGGAATGCCGACGTACTGGGCCTCGGCGTGCCCGATTGTCACGCCCAGGACCAGTGCCGTCGCCAGCGCGGTCGTACGCATGGGAGCTCCTTGAACTGATTGACGATTTCGCGCGGAGAATACCACTTGAACGGGGTCGACGCCACCGGCTGTATTATGACGGCGTCATGACGCGTGTGTCTCTGAGTCTCCCACCTTCGCCATTCTGGCTTCGGTGGGCAAGCTGCCGCTTGTGCCTCTGTATTGCGGCGGTTGCGCTGCTCAACGCGCAGGGGCGTCCGGCGGCGAGGCCGCTGCCTCCGGGCACGTTCGCGTCCAACGTCGAATACATCGGCTTCACGAATCTCAACGGACATCTTCCGTTCAAGATCGACATTCAACAGATGGGCGGCCGCTGGTACATGTACGCCGGCGCGCAGACCGATCGCGGCTGGAGCATCCTCGACGTCACCGATCCGGCCAATCCAAAAGTCCTCAACTGGATCCCCGGTCCCGCCAACACGCGCACCGGCGAGCTCGACATCGCCGACGGCAAGTTGATTACGCCGCTCGAACGATCGCAGATGGGCGGCGATACGGATCCGAAGGCGCCGTGGGATGAAGGTGTCGTGATCTGGAGCCTGAAGGATCCGGTTCACCCGATGCGTCTCGGCCAGTACAAGACTGGTGACCTCGGCACGCACCGCGATGGCTACTACGGCGGCCGTTACATGCACACGGCCGCGGCGGTGAAGGGCTACTTCGGGCAGATCTATGTGATCGTCGACATCGCGGATCCGGCGCATCCGGTCGAAGTCTCGCGATGGGCGCTGCCGGAGCTGAAGCTGAAGGATCCGAACGCGCAGAACACGGCGTATCCGCACGGCCACGGCCTGCACGGTCCGCCGACTGTCGTCGGCAACACCGCGTTCCTGCCGTTCGGCACCAAGTTCGTGATGCTCGACATCAGCGACATCGGCCGTCCAAAGGAGATCAGCGAGCTGACCTTCGATCCGCCGTTCCGCGGCCTGTTCGCCGTCCACACGGCGCTGCCGTTCCCGACGCGCAAGATTGTCGAGACCAACTCAGAGGCGAACTGCGAAGACGGGCCGAGTCAGGCGTCGCTCATCGACGTGGCGGATCCGAAGAACCCGAAGGTGGTGTCGTACTTCCCGCCGCCGGTTCCACCTGCAGCCGCGCCGTACAAGGACTTCTGCGAGAAGAGCAACGGCTTCGGCGCGCACAACGTGAACATGCTGTTCCACAACCCGTTCGTCGATCATGCGGACAACATCATCTACATGACGTGGGTGAACGCGGGACTGCATGTCTACGACATCGCGGATGCGCGCCAGCCGCGCGAGATCGGGTACTTCATTCCGCCCGATCCGCCGCGTGTTGCCGGCGCGCCGCCTCCGCCGGCGAAATGGGTCACCGACTCGGCCGACGTGCTTGTCGACACGCGCGGCTACATCTATCTGTCAGATCGGCACGCGGGGATTTACATCCTGAGGTACACGGGGCCGAAGCCCGGCCCGGCGATTCCGCTGCACGCGAGCCGCGCGACCAATTGAGGCGGACCTGACAAGGTCCGCCCTCCTAGCGGCTCAGAACGGGCTCGGCTTCGGAGATCACATTGCCGGCGGCGAGCTCATCGATCGCCCGCTCGTCGTAGCCGAGCTCCTGCAGGACATCGCGATTGTGCTCGCCGAAGCGCGGCGGCGGACCCTGCATCTCGCCCGGCGTGTCCGACAGCTTCACCGGAATTCCCACGTAGCGCAGCGGCCCGTACTCCGGATGCGTGAGCTCCTGCACCATCTCGCGTGCGTGGATGTGCGGGTCCTCGAGCACCTCGGCGACGGTGTTGATCGGGCCGACAGGGAGTTCGTACTTCGCGAGCAGCTCGAAAGCCTCGGCCCGCGTCAGCTTGCGTAGCTCCGCGTCGAGGATCGCGCGCAGCTCGGTGTAGTTGGTGATGCGGCCCGCCATCGAGTTGAATCGCTGGTCGAAGGCGAGATCCGGGAAGCCGAGCGCGCGACAGAGGTTCTGCCACTGCTTCTCGTTGGCCGCGCCGATGTTCACGAAACCATCCTTGGTCGCGAACGTTTCGTACGGAACGATCGACGGATGCCGCGTGCCGAGCCGCGTCGGCGAACGGCCCGTGGCGAAGTAGCTCATCGCCTGGTACGTGAGCGTCGAAATCATCCCGTCGAGCAGCGCGACGTCCACGCGCTGCCCCTTGCCCGTGCGATGGCGCGCGAGCATCGCCAGCAGGATTCCCTGATACGCGTAGAGCCCCGCGACGATGTCGGCGATCGACGCGCCGACTTTGACGGGCTGCCGATCCGGCTCGCCGGTGAGATCGACGATCCCTGATTCGCCCTGCGCGACGACGTCGTAGCCCGGGCGATTGCGGTACGGACCGGTCTGGCCGTAGCCGGAAATCGACGCGTAGATGAGGCGCGGGTTGCGCCGCGACACCGCGTCGTAGCCGAAGCCAAGTTTCTCGAGCACGCCAGGGCGGAAGTTCTCGACGAGCACGTCGGCGCGATCGATCAGCTTCCAGAGGACCTCCTCGCCTCGAGGCGATTTCAGGTTGAGGCCGATGCTTCGCTTGTTGCGGTTGATCGACAGGAAGTAGCTGCTGATGCCGTTGATGAACGGCGGTCCCCACAGGCGCGTGTCGTCGCCGCGCGGCGGCGGCTCGACCTTGACGATGGTCGCGCCCATGTCGCCGAGCATCATCGTGCAGAAAGGGCCGGAGAGAATGCGGGAGAGATCGAGTACGAAAACGTCATCGAGTGGGATCACGGACGAAATTATGGATCCCACGAACCACTAACCACCACCGAAGGCGGCGTGTGGCGGATTCAGGCCGCCTGCGTGTCCGCCGGTGTGGTGATCTCGCAACGCTCCATATGGTGGACGGTCTGCTTGATCTCCCACAGGGTGGCCAGCGAATAGACGACCGCGTTGACCCCGAGGTGCTGTTCCCGGCGGTAGCACCACGCCGCGATGTTGTAAACCGCCATCGTTGCGGCCAGGACGCCCCCGAGGGCGTGCACAGCGCCTTTAATTGCCTCGTTTTCGCCGCTCTTGCAGAACGCCCTAGTCATGGCACCCTCCGGGGGGCAGGCCCACGCTGCAGAGGTCTGCAATTGAAGTGCCGCGGCTGGGGTATTCGCCTGAAAGATCAGGCCTGGGACGACCGCCCACCGTTGCGCTGTTCCGCTCCGCGCCGCGCGCCGCGTATCTACGAGCCTACCTTCACAATATCGCCCTTCGTGGTGCCGACGATGGCAATCAGTTCCTGCTGTTCCTTTTGCGGCACCTTGAATTTGTCGAGCGTGAT
>Ga0209515_10009063_pt1 | contig 11419 bp, 11 predicted proteins | sample Subgroupgradi54m_FD_187454 | JGI IMG/M metagenome (GOLD analysis project Ga0209515, IMG submission 187454) | Subsurface groundwater microbial communities from S. Glens Falls, New York, USA - GMW60B uncontaminated upgradient, 5.4 m (SPAdes)... ...
TGTGGTCTGAAACGTTCCCAAAGACATTCCGTGTGTAATTTTTCGTGTTGCACTTCTTTCGCGTAATGAGATTTCTGAAACTCTTCCTGCCAAACACCTCATCCATGATGATTTTGATTTCACACATCATGTTCTGATCAAGATGAACAAAAATGGAAGCATCATCTGCCATCAATTCTCGAATGACTATCAGGCGCCGTCGGAGAAATTCAATGAACGCGCCACCATCTAATCTATCGTCGTAGGCATGGCGCATATCCCGATCAACGAATGCCATTTGCGTAGCAAATGGAGGGTCGATGTACACGCAGCGGATATACCCACGTATTTCTTTATCATCGAGCAGACTGAGCATGAGTCCGAGATTGTCGCCGTGATAAAGCCTGCTCTCTTCACTTACCTCCTTGAGAGGAAATGGTTGGGTTTTCGGAAGCGACAGTATCTCACCCTTCGAAAGCTTTGACTCGTAGGCGAGCTCGATAGGCTCAAAGATTCTACCGTTCTTTGAAGTAATTCCCGTCGCCATTAACCTTTAAGCCATTCGCGTGTGATTCGCTCGGGAACCATACGAAGAGTCACGACCCTTATCCGCCCTTTTCCACTGTCCTCTATGTGTGCGTAGTCTGCCCACATGGAGCCAAGAAGCAATCCCGGGCCATCGTTCACGAAAATCACCTTCAGTCGACGCAAGCCCTTCTTGTCGGCGTAAGCCAAAATCTCCCGGGCACAGTCTCGATACCCACCAGTTCTGTCATCCTCCTGCGCTCCCCCTCGATCGCTGTCGTATCGTGCTAAACCGACGGCGAGCACGCTCTTGCCTTTGGAGATAATGAAATCAACTGGCCTATTCGGATTCGGATAATCTGACCAAATCTCGCCGAGCCTGACGTCACGCCCGGCACGTATCGGCCCTGTTATCTTCAGATCAGAATACTGCTTCTGGATTATGGTGAAGAAACGCTCCGTCAAATCATAACCCTTCTGTCCTCTTTCCTTGTACTCCCAAAGCACTGCACAAATGGCTTCATCTGGAATCGGACGAGAAGCGAATGCTGCTTGCACTTCGTTAATGGGCCTGAATTTGTCGCCGAAATCGTCGCAGATTTCCTTGGCTTGAGTTTTCTTCTTCAGCATTTCGACGGAGATAGCGGGGCAGACGTACTTTCGAAATACTCTGGCGAGTTGAATACGCATCCAAGTCTGCGTAACTCCAGAGATATTCATAAAGAGGGCTATGGATGATTCAGACCTCTTTAGAAGTTGCCCAAACGTCACGAGAACTGGTTTATACAATTCGCGCGCCTCTGGAAGAATGTCAGGGTAGTACTCTCCGGTGGAAAGCGTAATCCAGTTCGCCCCGTCCGCACGGTAGCCAGCAAACGATTGATTATTTCCCTCAGCTCTTCTAGGCATAGCTAGAGTGTATTATACCCTCGACAAGATACGCTGGCTCATCTCAAGTTCGTCGCCAGTTCGCCGGATCACTTTGTTGAGCCCGGGCTCATGACTTTTTCCATCACTTATTTTGACAAGACAGCCTCTCTGATTGCTTTCCTCTTCCGGGGCTTTTCAAACTTTCTAACAATCTCATCCTTTGAAATAATTACCGGCTTCGGCTGCCGGCTCCCGCTTTCTCTACTTTTACCCACATCAATCAGAATCGTGCTCAAGAGGAAGCGGTTTGTCGGAATCTCCTCGGGTAGTTCATATAAAGGCCCGCCGAATCTGTACACGACGTAATAAGCCTCATTAATATCTTTGCTCGCCGAGAGATTATTGAGGTAGGAATGCAATTGGGCGATCCCTTCAATGATTTCCTCCCTCGTGCCTGAATCCTTATAGACTTTCGCCTCTATCAACAAAGGCTTCGTTGCATCTGGATCAACCATATCCATTTCGTGCTGGCCTGCTCTCATCCTGTAAATCACGGACACTCCATTATCGAACAGGAACCTTGCAAGGTGTAACGTCATCTTCTTTTCCCGGTCGCTCACAAAATTGCCCTTGGGATCACTTACCAAGTTCCACATCTCTTCAAAGTCGTACCACATGCATCTGGTCTTGTACCTGTTGAGGATCTGCCGGTGCAGCAGGGCTGTACTGATTTCCTGTCTGACAGCCTCATAAATCCGTCTGGCCTCGTACTTCAATTTCTCAAAGATTGAATCAAGTTTTTTCTCATCCAGACCCGCTGGTTTGTGGTTCGAATATCGCGAGATAACACCGTAGGTTGCATCTTGAATCCAGTTCTCAAAACACACGCTTTTCCATAGTTCCAAGGACGTGAAGCGCTTGAATCTTTCGTCTATGCTTTTGTATTGTTCTGGCTCTGGATTTATTTGGGATGCAACTCGGCAAAGATTGACGAGAGCCTGTCCTGCTGATACTCGTCTCGAATTCAGCCATTTCTTAAAGTTGTGCTCTCTTTGCTCATCTAAATTGAAATACTCAACCCGTATTGATTCATCAATCTGACGGATCGGCTTTCCCTGCGCATCTCTCCCTTCATATTCTTGGAACTTGGTATAGATGATTCGGAGCAGCTTCCTTGGAATGCTATCATCCGTCATTTGGTCTGGCGCAAGCGAAAAGCTCTTTGCCTCTTCTCCCTTGATAATTCTATCGAAACCTGCAAAGGAGTCTTCAAAAGGCAGTGGATGTGTTGGAGGTGGGGATTGTTTCGGTTTCTTACTATCGTCGAGCTCAGGGTACCTTGTTCTTATTTTCGTCCCCAATGCGACTATCTTCTTTTGCTCCTCGGCGAGAAGCTTGTTGTATACCTCCTGACTCTTCGAGAAAACCGAGTATATCTTCATGGTGAAAGGCTTGACTGGTTCGTGCGTTAGCAGAAAGTCTAGGAAGACTGTCAAATCGAGCATGAAGTCTTCACGACGGGACTGCACGAGGAAATTGAATTTCCTGTCAAGCAAATCAACAACACTTTGCGAATACGAGATCATTTTCGCTACTTCTCCTGACTAAAAGCCCAAAGCATCAATCCCGCTATTACCAAACTCGTGAAGGCTTGTTGGTTTTCAAGTTTCGTCTTAAAGTTCGCGAGATAAGCTCCCGCATTGTTAATTGCTCCGTAGGGATTCCTTTTGTCCAATTCTATGTATTCTCTCCCTCCAAGAACCCCTTTAACTTGCACCCCGGTTTCAACCAAAGGAATTATTGGCTTATTCAGACTATGAGCTGTCGCAATTTCCTGATTAACCATTTCTGATCTATTACCGTCGTTCGTCAGCACCACTAAAACGCAATCGCTATCCCTGATGTTTGCACTTATCTTCTCCCATAATGCCGAGCCCGGTTGTACATCTTCTTCGGCAACATAACAATTAATCTGGTTCCTGCTCAAGATGATCTCCAACTGTGTGACAAGCCATTTGTCCTTGGTGCTATGACTCAGAAAAACTTTCATACCCATTTAGCGACGCCACTTCTTAATAAATCTTTCCTACCGATTCCTTCTGCTCCTCACAAATTCCTCAAGATCCTCGGGCGCGATGGGCTATTTTAGCCCTTTAAGGCTTGAAGTGCCGAAATAGAAAAACCTCCGCCGCATGGCGAAGGTTTTGAGAGTTTAACGTGCCGGATTTAACCCTCCGAACGCGGCACGATTCTAAATTGTCTTATTAGACTATCAGCATCGAGAGTCCCTGTCAATATTTTAGCTCCTCTCCGCCGCCTCCCTCACGAGCTCGGAAATGCTCTTGCAGATTTTCTCCGCAAGTTCCCTGAGCCGGGCATCCTGCTGTCCTCCTGATCGCGCCCGTTACCCCGAAAGGTATGCACCTCGATGCGATGGCCGTCGGTCCGGATCGTGACCGCCCCGTCCCGACGGGTCAACAGGATGTTGGCCCCCACCCGCTTCAACTCCTCCACGACCTCGCTCGACGGCAGGCCCCGCCGCCGGCCGACGCTGATGACGGCGGTCGCAGGATGCACCTGCTCCACGAACGCCGCACCCAGCGGTCCCAAGGCGCTGCCGTGATGCGGCACTTTCAACACCGTCGAGGAGAGCAGGCCGCCCCAACGCATCACCCAGGGCAGCCCGTGGGTTTCGAGGTCTGCGCACAGCAGCGCGCTCACGTCGCCCTTGGCCAGACGCATCACCACGGAGTTATCATTGGAGGACGTCTCGGTTCCCGGCACGAACCCAGGCGGCGGATGGAGCACCAGCATGGCAAGTTCCGCATCACCCGTCAACCGCATGCCCGCCGCCAGGGGTTGCTGAGGAATGCGCAGCGCGTTCGCGCGCGCGAGCACCTCACGGGCCGTGCGGGTGCGTCCGACCGATCCGTTGGTGAACAGCCGCCTGACGGTCAGGGCGCGCAACAGCGGCGCGGCGCCCCCCGCATGATCCTCGTCGAAATGCGTCAGGATCAGCGCATCGAGGGTGTTCCAGCCTTTGTACCGCAAGAACGGGACCACCGCGAAGCGGCCCGCCTCCTCGGTCCCCGCATCCACCAGGAGCGTCTGCCGGCTCGGCGTGCGGATCACGAGGCTGTCCCCGTGGCCGACATCCAACACCGTCACTTCCAGCCATCCGGCCTGGCCTGCCTGCGCCGCGACCAGGCCCCACCACCAGACGTTGAGCGCCACGAGCCAGCAGACCAGCACGTGCACCGGATTCATCCGCAGGCGCCGGGCAAGCAGCGTGAGGATCACCACGAGGTAGTAGCCGAGGATCAGCGCCCACGACGGATGCCCGACCGGCCACCAGGCTCCCGGGATCCGGGACAGCCACTGGACACACGCCACGATCGCCTCCAACAGCCAGGCCAGCAACGGGGCGGCCCCTCCCACCACGGCTGACACCGCCGCGCCGAGCAGCAGCACCGCAGTCCCCAGGCTAACCAACAGACTCACCAGCGGCACCAAGATCAGATTGGCCAGGATCGACACCGGCGACACCAGATGAAAGTACCAGGCCAGCACCGGCCACAGGCCGATCCAGATGGCCACGGTGGACGCGATCCCCACGCTCACATATCGCCTCAGCCATTCCGGTCGAAGCCGCACCCCGGGCTCCAGGAGCGCCTGGAGACGCGCGGTCAACGCCAGGAGACTCGCGACCGCGCCGAAGGATAATTGGAATCCCGGATCGAAGACCTGCCCCGGGTTCCACCAGAGGATCGCCAGGGCAGCCGCGGCCAGCGCATTGGGCCAGTTGATCACGCGATCCAGCCACCGCGCGCCCAGCACGATCCACGCCATGACCGTCGCGCGCATCACCGGCGGCTGCAGGCCGGTCAACACGCAGTACCCACACAGCGCGATCGCCGAGCCGATCAGCCGCGGCCGCCGGGACAGCCCCAGCATCCGCAAGACCCACTCCAGCCCCACGGCGATCAGGCCGACGTTGAACCCGCTGATCACCACCAGATGCATCGTCCCACTGGCAATGAAGGCCCACTTCAGGTCCTCATCGAGCGCCACCCGCTGGCCCAGGAGAAACGAGCGCAAGAGCCCGGCGTGATGGCCACTGAAGTGGGTGTCGATCAGGACTTCCAGCCGATGACGTAGTGTGTAGATGGCCCTGAACCACCAGTGTCCTCGATCCACCTGGAGCCGGACGACCCCGTGATAGGGCTCGACGGCTAGCAGCGCGTGAATCTGTTGACGGGAAAGCGCTGCACGCCAATCGTACTGGCCTGGATTGCCGGGGGGCCGAACCGTCGACCAGCGGCCTTCCAGGAGCACCTCATCCCCATAGGCCAACCGTTGGCGCGGGTCGCGCACTCGCGCGCGGATCAAGCCGTGTGCGGATTTCCATTGCTGGTCGATGCGCACATGGCGAACGGCGACCACGCAGACCTGCCGCTCAGACTCATTCGGGCCGAACGACTCTGTGGGATCATCCACCACCACCCCATGCACGGCCGCTGGAGTCGGCTCCACAGCCGCCAGATGTCTGATGTGATCAGCCGGCTGGCAGGACCAATGCAGGGCGCGCGCCGTCCCCACGCACGTCCAGAGGATGACCAGTGCCGGGACACTCAAGCGGCAGGATCGACACCCGAGCAGCCCGATGAGGATACTCACCCCGCCAAGGATAAGCAGGACCGTCCACGCAGGCGAGGCCCAGGACACAACAAGAATCCCGAGAAGAAAGGCGAGCGTCGGAGGAATCAACGGCGGCATGAGCACAGACGGGAAGGGGTCGGAAGCGGCAGACCGGCGATCAGCCGACAGCACGCTCGCTCACGTGCGTGGCTTGGGGGATTGCAGGCTCAAAATGACATGCTGCATGATGGTCTCCTGGTCCTTGGAGTTGATATAGACAAACTTCACGCCGGCTTGGACGGCGCGGCTTCGCTGGGTCTTGCCCACCACTTCATACTCCTCGCACCAGACCACTTCCCCTGTAAAGCAGATCGGCTTCGGACGGTTCTGGAGTTGCACTTCCACCTCCAGGGGTGTGCCCACGCTCAATCGCTGGCGCAGAAACACGCAGATCCCGCCTCCTCCGATGTCCCTGGTGGTGGAGGTGTTGGCCGTCGTGGAGGGAAGCACGCGGTACGTGACGGGGAGCGTCGTGTCGAGCCGCACAAACTGCCGCCGTTCTTCTCCCTGCGTCATCAGCGCACTCCTTGGGGTTATGCGGCCGGTCCCTCAATGACCGCGTGCTCATAGAGCGTAAAGGGCAGCTCCTGCAAAAAGCGCGAGGGTTGCAGCAACAGCCCGCCGGAGCCCCGCAGGCCCAGATCGATGAGCGGATGCGTGAGGTACAACTCGTCTTTCGCCCGCGTCGTGGCGACATAGAAAATCCGCCGCTCTTCCTCTTCCCCGTTCGTTTCCCGCAGGGCCATCGTCGAAGGAAACTCTCCTTCGCACATGCGCATGACAAACACCACCCGCCACTCCAGCCCCTTGGCTTGATGGACGGAACTCAACACCAGCCGTTCAAGATCCCCAGTCGGCCCTGCCGCCACGTCCTGCCCATACAGCTCTCCGAGCAACACGAGTTCCGACAACAGGGCTTGCAGCGTCTCATAGGCGCGGGCGAAAACGGCGAGCTGCTGGATGTCTTCGCTGCGCGACTGCGCCGCCTCGTACTTGGCCTGCAGGTAGTCGGCGTAGCCGGTCTCCAGGACCGCGTTGACCACCGCACTCGGCGGCTGCTCGCGCGAGGCCTCGAAGAGCCGGCGTAGGTCCTGCTGGAAGCGCGTGAAAAACGGCTTGGCCTGCGCGGGCAAGACGCCGGCTGCATCCGCGCCCAAGAGCGCGCGCGCCGGATCAGAGGTTTGGGACGCGGCCTGCCACAGCCGGGCCGCCGTGACGTTGCCGATCCTGGGAATCATGAGGAGGAGCCGGCGCCAGGCGACTTCATCGAAGGGGTTGTCCAGCACCTTCAGGTAGGCGACCACGTCCTTGATATGCGCCTGCTCGAAGAAGCGCACCCCGGAGCGGATCTCGTAGGGGATGTTGCGGCGGATCAGCTCGGCCTGCAGGATCGTCGAGTGGGCGTGCGCCCGGTAGAGCACTACCATGTCCTCAAGCGGCACCCCCTCGTCCCGCAGTTGGAGGAGGCGCTGCGCCACGAACGCCGCCTCCTGATACACGTCGTTGACCGGCACCACCACCGGCAAGGAGGCGGGGTGGCGGGTGGGGGTGAGCGTCTTGTGAAACTGCCCCTCGTTGTGGTGGATGCTGGCGTTGGTGAACTCCAGGATCTGGGGGGTGGAGCGATAATTGATCTCCAGCTTGAAGAGCTCGGTACCGGGATTGCGCTCGGGGAACTTGAGGATATTGTCGTAGTTGGCGCCGCGGAAGGCGTAGATGCTCTGCGAATCGTCTCCGACCACCATGAGGTTGCGGCCGTTACAGGAAGCCAAGCGCTCCACGATCCAGGCCTGGACAGCGTTGGTGTCCTGGTACTCATCGACCAGGATGTAGCGGAACTGCTCGCCGAGCCGTTGGGCGACGTCGGGGTGGGCCTCGAGCAGCCGCCACCAGTAGCGCAGCAGATCGTCGTAATCCATCGCGCAGGCCTGGCGTTTCCTGGCGGTGTAGCGCCCCTCGATCGCCTGGATCTGGTCCGTCCACGGCAGGAAGTGCGGGTAGCGATGCTCGATCACCTCCGGCACCGCCTGCTGCGTGTTAAACGCAAAGCTGATGATGTCCTGCAGGATGGAGGGCGAGGGAAAGCGTTTCTCCTCGACCTTGATCTGGGCTTGTGTCACGCAGACTTTGAGCAGGTCCCGCTGGTCTTCGTCATCGAGAATGGTGTACGACGGTGAACACTCCAGCAGCTTGGCGTAATGGCGCAGGATCCGGTTGCCGATCGCATGAAACGTCCCGCCCCAGACCTTGCCCGCCTGCCCCGCAGGACTCTGGGCGGGCAGGCCGATGTTGGAGCCGGTCAGCGCCTCGACCCGGCTGAGCATCTCCCGCGCGGCCTTGTTCGTGAAGGTGGCCAGCATGATCGATGAGGCGGGCACGCCCTTGGCCATGAGATAGGCCACGCGGTAGGTGATCGTGCGGGTCTTGCCTGAGCCGGCCCCGGCGATGACGAGCTTGGGCCCATCCCCGCAGGTCACGGCGGCGCGCTGCTGCTCGTTGAGGTCGCGCTCCAGGTTGAGCGCCACAGGAATGCGGCCACTGTTGTCCAAGACAAAGGTGCGCGTCATGCCTCGCGCCCGAGCATCACCTGCTGCCAGGCGGCGGCCACGGAGAACACCAACAGCGCGACCAGCCACCCACCCAGGACATCCGTCGCCCAATGCCGGTTGAGATAGAGGCGGCTGACCCCCACCAGCCCGATCATCGCCACACACAGGCCCTGTCCGATTCCGGCGAGCCGGCTTCGCCACGCGGCCAACTCCCGCCCAAGCCATCCAAACAGGACGGCGGAGCAAAAGGCATGCCCGCTGGGAAACCCCGTCAGGTGCACGCGACCGAGGAGGCCCAAGCCAGGAGGAACGACGGTTGTATCCGGTCGCCACTGCGGCACGAAGAGGCGCAATGCACTTTCAATGAGGACCCCGAGCAGGAGCGCCCCACCCAGCATCAGCACCTCCGGCCGTCGCCCTCGACGCCAGGCCAGGCTCATCAGCACCGCCAGGGCTACGCCCGCCCACACCGAGCTGCCGAACAACGTCAACGCGTGCATCGGTCCATCGAGCGCGGGAGATTGCCACGCCCTCACCCATTGAGCCACCGACTGATCGAGCAGCTTCAGGTGTCCTTGCGCGACCTGGTAGGAGAGCAGGCCCAACGCCACGCCCCAGATGACGATGACGCGTTTAGGGCTTTTCATGATCATCGCTGGATTTGCCCTTCAACGCGTCTTGAAATGCGCGCAGCGCCTCTCCGAACGCCCGCCCGAGCTCCGGCAGCCGCTTGGGGCCGACGACGACCAGCGCCACCACGAAGATCACGAGAAGCTCTGACAGGCCAAGATTACCCATGCCACTGATTCCCTCTTCTTACGGAACTTGGATGACGCTGCCGACGTCCGCCACGGTTCCCTCGAGCTGCTCAAGGCCGACCACCAGCCGCAGGCCATCCGGCGCCTGCACGGTCAATTCGTACCCGCCGGGAACCGCATCGCAGGCCAACAGCGGCGCATGATCCGCAGGGGCGGGTTCCGCACGCGTGACGGTCACGCCGGTGATGCGGGTCAGCGTGAGCCGGTATTTCGTCCAGGGCGTTTTGGCCCGCGTGAACCATCCGCTGCGCGCGACCGCCGGCTGCTCCACCATGGCCCGCGTGCCTTCGAGGACCAGCTCGAGCCGTCCACCGGCCGGCACCAGCTTGGCCTGCTCCACTCCGGCCCCGTCCAACAACTCGGCCAGATCCTTGACGTCACTCAGCACGCTCAGCTGTTTGTGCATCCCATTACCTCACGGTGATGTACTCCTGCAACGCCTCATAGGTTTTGGGGCCAATCCCCGGAACCTGCACGATCTCCTCCGCGCGACGAAACGGTCCATGGGCCTGCCGATACTCGACGATGCGCTGGGCCAGCGAGGGGCCCACCTCCGGCAATCGCTCCAGCTCCTCGACGGTGGCCGTGTTGAGGTCGAGCTGCCTGGCCGCGGTCAGCCGCGCATCCCACTGCGCATAGGGGGGAAGAGTCCCTGGCTCCACACGAATCGGCGGATGGCGTTGTTGCCACAGCAGGATCCCAAGCGCCGCCAGCGCCAAACCGCCAAGGATCGTCAGGGTCACGCGTTCCTGCTGAGTCACAAAGAGCATGAAAGGCCTCTGCGTTTAGGAGTGGGCGGCGCGCACCCGCCATGTGTTCGCGAGCTCCGCCAACTCGCGCGGCTCCATCCGATACGGATCAGAGGGCATCTCGACGGTCCGGGCTCGCCCCTTCACGAGGTAGCGAACACGGACCCCCCGTTTCGTGGCTGAGCACCGTTCCACATCCGTCCACCTCAACGATCGTGCACGAAAGAAGCTGCACATCACCAACCCCTCACCGCTCAACTGTACGTAGGTGCTGTTGGGGAGGAGCTGGAGGAGGGCAAGTACGCTTCCCAAGCCGCAGCCGACGGCCACGACCCAGCCCACCAGCTTGCCCTGCCACACCAGCCAGGCGCCGCCGACGGCCGATCCAAGCATGAGGATCAACGCAAGCGCGAGCGGCGGCTTGGGCGGCCGCAAAATCAGCTGGTCCTGTTGGAATGGAAACACCGTTTTCATTTATACCACGATATTCACCAAACGCTTAGGCACCACGATAAACTGTTTGATCGTCTGGCCGTCCACGTAGCGCCTGACCTGTTCATGGGCCAGCACCGTCTGCTTGAGCGCGTCATCGCTGGCCTGCGCGGGCACCGTGATGCGCGCGCGCACCTTCCCATTGACCTGCACGACCCAGAGCACCTGCGCGTCCTCCAACACCGACGGATCATGCACCGGCCAGGGCTCAACGCTGAGGCTCTTCGCATGCCCCAGCCGCTGCCACAGCTCCTCCGTGATGTGCGGGGCGAGCGGAGCGAGCAACAGGATCAAGACCTCGACGGCGCGCGTGGGCAGGACCGGCTCATCGGCCAAGCGGTTGAGGAACACCATCAGGTGGGAAATCGCGGTATTGAAGCGCAGGCGGTCGACGTCGTCGGTGACCTCGCGGATCGTCCGATGCGCCGCGACCTTGACCTCCCCGTCCAGCGGTTGATCCTGAATCGACGGATTCAGGGCGCCTTCCGGCGTGATGGCCAGCCGCCACAGCCGCTGCAGAAAGCGGTCGACCCCCTCGATGTTGCGCGTGCTCCAGGGCTTGACGGTCTCCAGCGGGCCCATGAACATCTCATAGAGCCGGAACGCGTCCGCTCCGTAGCGGTCGATCACGTCGTCGGGATTGACGACGTTGCCCCGCGATTTCGACATCTTCTCGCCGTCTTCGCCGAGGATCAAGCCCTGGTTGAGGAGTCTCTGAAACGGTTCCGGGGTCGAAACC
>Ga0209515_10009064_pt1 | contig 11417 bp, 12 predicted proteins | sample Subgroupgradi54m_FD_187454 | JGI IMG/M metagenome (GOLD analysis project Ga0209515, IMG submission 187454) | Subsurface groundwater microbial communities from S. Glens Falls, New York, USA - GMW60B uncontaminated upgradient, 5.4 m (SPAdes)... ...
GGTCTTGGTCCCCACCACGGTGCTCGCGCAACAGCACTACAGCACCTTCAGCGAGCGGCTCAACCCCTACCCAATAAAGGTGGAGGTCCTGTCGCGCTTCCGGGCCGACAAGGATCTCGACCTGGTGGTTCAAGCGATGGCCAAGGGGGAGGTCGACATCGCAGTGGGCACGCACCGCCTGCTCCACCGCGGTCTCGACCTACGCGCGGACCGTGACGTCAGCCGGGCAGGCAAGGGCCGCGCCGCCGCCTGACTCGATCGCGCGCGCGACTTGCTCCAGATGATCGGCCCGCCGCGCGACCAGCACGGGCCGGCCCCGCTCGGCCGCGACGGCGAGCGCCATGGCGCGCCCGATCCCGCTCGAGGCGCCGGTGATGAGAACCGTCCGGCCGCGGATCTCGCGCGCCATGGCCTTCATTGTCGTCGCCCGCGAGCCGGTCCACAACCGGGTCGCGGCGCTCGGCCGGGCTCAGCCGCGAGTGCCCGCAAACGCCGATTCACGCTTGACAAACTCCAACAGGCGGGACTAGCATCCGGCCCTGTCTACAAGGGCATGGGCCGCCACAACCGTTGCCTACCCCGCTCGAACCGCACCGGCTCGCGCCACGGGGGTTTCTCGCCGGACGCGCGCTCTTCGACGCTCCTCGCGGGATGATCCGGGTGGTCGTGGATCGGCTGTCGCCAGGGGTCCCCGTGTCTCCCGCGGCGGCGGCGCGTGAGAGGGCGGGCACCACGAAACGACACAGGAAAGGGGGATGCAGACCACTCACGGGACCGACGGTCATCCGACCGCGGGCAGCAGGCGAAGGCAAACGTCTCGCGCTGGAAGTCGCAGCGGGGACAATGAACGGCGAGCAGTATCGCCCTGGAGGACTGAGGAAATGATCCGCAAATCGCTGTTGTTCCTCGCAGTGTTTGCGATGGTGATGGTGGCGGCGGGGCCGGTGACGGTCTCGGCGCAGGGCGTGGACACGCTCGAGGCCATCATCAAGCCGAACTACGTGACGGACGCGAACCTGATGGCCGCGGCGCAGGACCCCAGCAACTGGCTGCACTACGGCCGTGACTACGCGAACACCCGCTACAGCCCGCTCTCGCAGATCAACGCCGACAACGTCAAGAAGATCGTGCCGAAGTGGAACCTCTCGTTCGGCGTCCTCGAAGGCCAGGACAGCCAGGCGGTGGCCTACAACGGCGTCGTGTACGTGACGTCGTCGTTCAACAAGGTATGGGCGCTCGACGGCGCCACCGGCAAGGTCTTCTGGAAGTACGAGCGGGAGCTGCCCGGTGACGTGTATCCGCACCTCTGCTGCGACGTCGTGAACCGCGGCGTGGCCCTCTACAAGGACAAGGTCTACCTGGCCACGCTCGACTCGCACATGGTCGCCCTCGACAACGCGACGGGCAAGGTCGTGTGGGACAAGCAGGTCGGCGACTACACCTACTCCGAGAGCTTCACGATCATGCCGCTGGCTCTGCGCGGCAAGATCATCGCCGGCACGGCCGGCGCCGAGTACGGCGTGCGCGGATGGATCGCGGCGCTCGATGCCGACAACGGCAACCTGGTCTGGAAGACCTACACGATCCCCGCGGCGGGCGAGCCCGGCTCCGAGACCTGGGGCGGCGAGTCCTACAAGTACGGCGGCGGGTCGGCGTGGATCACCGGCTCCTACGATCCCGAGAACAACACGCTCTACTGGCCCGTCGGCAACCCCGGTCCCGACTTCGACCGGCACGTCCGCCCGGGCGACAACCTCTTCACGAACACGACCCTGGCGCTGGACCCCGACACCGGGAAGATGAAGTTCTACTTCCAGTACACGCCGAACGATCCCTACGACTACGACGGCGTGAACGAGGTCGTGCTGGCCGACGTCGGCGGCAAGAAGGTGTGGCTGCACGGCGACCGCAACGGCCACCTCTACTCGATCGACCGCACCAACGGCAAGTGCGTGTGGGTGGTGCCGCTGGCGCGCGTGAACTGGGTGAAGTCCTGGGGCCCGAACTGCCGCCCGATCATGAACTGGCCGGAGAAGGACGTCGTCTACGACCGGGTCACGCAGGACATCGCGCCGACCCTGGACGGCGGCAAGGAGTGGCACCCGATCTCCTACAGCCTGCGCACCAAGCTCGTCTACGTGCCGGTCTACGACTACTCCATGGACCTGCAGGCCAAGAAGATGGAGTGGAAGCGCGGCGAGTGGTACCTCGGCGCGAAGGTCATCCGGATCAACCCGGGCAGCGGCGCCACCAAGGCCTACGACGCGGTCACGGGCAAGCTGGTGTGGTCGCGCCCGCAGAATACGCCCGGCACCGGTGGTATCCTCTCCACGGGTGGCGGCCTCGTGTTCTACGGGGATCCCGAGGGGATGTTCACGGCGGTCAAGGACGACACCGGTGAAGCGCTCTGGCAGTACAACGTCGGCACCGGCGTCCACGGCAACCCGACCACCTACACCGCGGGCGGCAAGCAGTACGTCGCGATCGTGGTGGGGCCGGGCGGCGGCGGCCTGTGGCCGCTGTACTACAGCGAGTGGTACAAGAAGCAGTCCAAGGGCGGCGGGCTGTTCGTCTTTGGTCTGGCTGACTAGGCACCGAGTGGTCTGAAGCGAGAGGGGAGGGCGGGTACTCGCCCTCCCCTTTTTCTCGCGAGGAGTGAACGTGAAGCGAGTCTCGACCGTGACGTTAGCGGCGGCGGTGGCGCTGTGGGCGGGAGCCGCGGGGCACGCCCAGGCGCCCGACGTCCTGACGAAGGCCAAGGGAAAGGGCGTGCTGACCGCCTGCCTCGACCCCTACAACTATCCGTTCTCGTCGAACAGCTCGGACCCGCCGGGCTTCGACGTCGAGGTGGCGCGGTACATCGCCAAGCGGGCGGGGCTTCGCGCCAGCTACTTCTGGGTGGACACGGGCACCCGGGGCGGCCTCGGCCGGGCCCTGCGCCAGTCGATCCAGGCCAGGAAGTGCGACTTCTTCATGGGCATCGCGATCGGGCCGGACACCGGCGAGGAGATGAAGGAGAAGCACCTGACGCTGACCCGGCCGTACCTCGGCCTCGGCTACGTCCTCCTCGTTCAGGGCAAGGCCGATGGCGCCACCGGCCTCAAGGAGCTGAAAGGCGTCAAGATCGGGGTGCCGATGTCCACGCCCGTCGACGCCTACCTCTTCGACAACGGGTACGACCGGGCCCTCTACCTCCGCAGCCGCGAGATCATGAAAGCCATGGCGCAGGGGGAGATCGACGCCGCCATGGTGTGGTCGCCGGGGCTGGCGATCGCGCGGAATGAGCATCCGGACGGGAAGTTCCACATGATCCCGGGGTACGTCCCCGAGCCCGGGCTGCGGTGGAACGTCGCCATCGCCGTCCCGGAGACGGAGACGGCCCTGAAGCAGTTCCTCGACGAGTCGATCGCCGACCTGCTCCAGAGCGGCGAGATGAAGAAGATCGTGGAGCACTACCAGTTCCCGTTCTATCCTCCGTTCGATCAATCCTAACGGCGGGGTCGGCGAATGCATCGGTTGGGTCTTCGGTCGGTCGTGACAGCGGGCGGTGCCGTCGCGGTCCTCGCCCTCGCGGTCGGGCCCGGGGGGGCGCGCGGCCCCGCGGTCCCGGCGCCGGCGCACGCGGACGAGAGCGACGACTTCAAGAATCCCTACGAGGGGGATCCGGCGGCCATCGAGCGGGGCCTCGACCTCTTCAACCAGCGCTGCTCGTTCTGCCATGGCACGCGGGGCCACGGAGCCAAGGGTCCCTGCCTGACCTGCGGGCGCTTCCTGTATCGCGGCGGCACCAACGCCCAGCTCTTCGCCACGATCACCGCCGGCATTCCGAACGGCCAGATGGGCGCGTTCGCGGCGAGCATGGGCGCCAACGACATCTGGAAGGTCATCGCCTTCCTGCGCGACGAGACGAAGCGGCGGCAGGCCGCCGGCGACCCCGCGGTGACGCCGCCGCGGACGGCCACGCAGTAGCCGCCGATGCGGGTTCGCGTTCTGGGCTCCGCCGCCGGCGGTGGCTTCCCGCAGTGGAACTGCGGGTGCGGCAACTGCCGGGGCGTGCGGGAGGGGACGATCAAGGCGATTCCCCGCATGCAGGACTCGATCACCGTGAGCGCCGACGGCGAGGGCTGGTTCCTGCTCAACGCCTCGCCGGAGATCCGGGCCCAGATCGAGAGCTTTCCCGGCCTCCAGCCGCGGCGGCCGCGTCATTCTCCGATCGAGGCCATCGTCCTCACCAACGGCGACCTCGACCACTGCCTCGGCATCTTCTCGCTCCGCGAGGCGCACCCGATCGTGATCTACGCCACCGACCACGTGCGCCAGGGGATCACCCGATCGAACGTCTTCTACCGGACGCTCCAGCGCTTCGCCGGGCAGGTGACGTGGCACGCGCTCAAGCCGGGACGCGAGGACGACCTCCTGCGGGCGGACGGCCGCCCGAGCGGCCTGACGGTCCAGCCCATTCCGGCCCCCGGCAAGCTGCCGGTGCACCTGGAAGGCCTCTCGTCTCCCGACCCGGAGGACAACGTCGGGCTCAAGATCAGGGACCGCGTGAGCGGGAAGGTGCTCGGCTACTTCTCGGCGATCGGCAAGCTGGGCTCCACGGTCCTCCAGGCCTTCGACGGGCTCTCGTGCCTCTTCTTCGACGGCACGTTCTGGTCCGGGGACGAGCTGTCGGGGCCGGGCTACATGGCGAAGACGGCCGAGGATCTCGCCCATCTCCCGATCGGCGGCCCGGGCGGCAGCCTCGAGGCGCTCGCCTCCCTGAACGTCCCGCGTCGCGTCTACATCCACATCAACAACACCAATCCGATCCTGCGCGAAGACTCGCTGGAGCGGCGGGCGGTGGAGGCGGCCGGCTGCGAGGTCGCCTTCGACGGGATGGAACTCACGCTCTGATCCATTCGACCGTGGTGGGTGAGCCATTTCACCCATCTGGGTCAAAAGCCACAGGCGGCCGGCTCGAAAGCCCACTGTTCCTCCTATTTTCCAGAGATTTACATGTGGCTTCGCGTGGCACGCTCCGTGCTGCTTGACACGTCACCGGGGCACCACACGACCAGGAGGAGACCGACATGGAGTGGACGACGCCGGAGTTCGTGGAAGTGAAGATGGACGCCGAGATCAACTCCTACCAGGACGACTTCAGCGGCGTCTAGCCGTCGGGTCGGCGACCGACTCTTTCTCCCACAGCCCTTCCTTCGGCACGCTACGGGCCGGGGGGAAGGGCTGTGATGCGTTGAGGTAGAATAAGTGTCCCATGGAGGCGCTCCCATGACGGCCGCCGCGCAATGTCCGCCGCTACCTCGCGACGCCTTCATCGACTGGCTCAAGCGCGAGGGCGCCAGCCGCTACCACGACCACCACCGCTACCACGTGCTCATGCACGAGGGAAGGCTGACCAAGCTCCAGCTCCAGCAGTGGGTGCTGAACCGCTACTACTACCAGACGCGCATCCCCATCAAGGACTCCATCATCATGTCGAAGTCGGAGGACCCGGCTTTCCGGCGGATGTGGATCCACCGGATACAGGACCACGACGGCGAGAAGGACGGGGAAGGCGGGCTCGCGCTCTGGATCAGGCTCGCGGACGGCGTGGGGCTCGACGGGGACGAGGTGGCGAGCTGCCGCTCGGTCCTGCCGGGCGTCCGCTTCGCCTGCGACAACTACGTGCAATTCGTGCGGGAGCGCTCCCTGCTCGAGGCCGTCGCCTCCTCGCTGACCGAGGCCTTCGCCCCCGACATCATGACCAAGCGGATCCTGGCCTGGGAGAAGCACTACCCCTGGGTCAGCCCGGACATGCTCGGCTACTTCCGCTCCCGCGTGACGCGCGCGCGCCGCGACTCCGAGGAAGCGATCGACTGGATCTGCGACCGCGCCACCAGCTACGAGCTGCAGGAAGCGTGCGTGGCCGCCCTGATCCGCAAGACCGAGATCCTCTGGCACCTGCTCGACTGCGTCTACGCGGCCTACATGGAGCCGGGCTGGGGCCCGGCGGGCGGCCGCGCGTGATCTCGACCGAGACGCGCCCGCGCCTGGCCGCGAAGGCGCGCCTGCGCTGGGACCGCCGGGGCGAGCGCTACATGCTGCTCTGGCCCGAGAAGGGGATGGTGCTGAGCCCGACCGCCGCGGAGATCGTCAAGCTGTGCACGGGCGAGCACACGGTGACCGGCATCGTCGAGCGGCTCGCCGAGAGGTACACGACGGCGCCGCGCGAGGCGCTGGAGCGCCAGGTCATGGACTTCCTGACGGCGATGGCCGACCGCGGCCTGATGCAGGGAGAGGTATGAGCGGAGACCACCGTCCGTACACGCTGATCGCGGAGCTCACGTACAAGTGCCCGCTCCGCTGCGTCTACTGCTCGAACCCGCTGGACTACGCGCGGCACGACCGGGAGCTCGACACCGCGACGTGGATGCGGGTGTTCGAGGAGGCCGAGGAGCTGGGCGTCGTCCAGCTCAACCTCACCGGCGGGGAGCCCCTGATCCGGAGCGACCTCGAGCCGCTCATCGCCAAGGCCCGCGCGCTCGACCTCTACACGAACCTGATCACCAGCGGCATCCCGCTCACCCAGGAGCGGCTGGCCCGCTTCCGCGAGCTCGGCCTCGACAACGTCCAGCTCTCGATCCAGGACGTGAAGCCGGCCGACTCCGACCGGATCGCGGGGCTCCGGTCCTTCGACCGGAAGATGCAGGTGGCGCGCTGGGTGAAGAGCCTCGGCTTCCCGCTCACGATCAACACCGTGCTCCACCGCGACAACCTCGACCACGTCCCGGACGTCATCGCCATGGCCGAGGAGCTGTCGGCCGACCGGCTGGAGCTGGCGAACACGCAGTACCTCGGCTGGGCGCTGGCGAACCGCAAGGCGCTCCTGCCCTCGCGCGAGCAGCTCGACCGGGCCCGCGAGGTGGCCCTGGCCGCCCGGGAGCGGCTGCGCGGGAAGATGGAAGTGCTGTTCGTCGTGCCCGACTACTACCGGGAATTCCCGCCCGCCTGCATGGACGGCTGGGGGCGCCGGTTCCTGCTCGTGAGCCCGGACGGGCTCGCGCTGCCCTGTCACGTGGCGCACTCGATCCCCGGGCTCACCTTCGAGAAGGTCGGGACGCGCCCGCTCGCCGAGATCTGGGCCTCCCCGCGGGGGCTCGGCCACTTCCGGGGGACGGAGTGGATGCCGGAGCCGTGCCGGAGCTGCGAGCGCCGCGAGGTCGACTTCGGCGGCTGCCGCTGCCAGGCCTACTTCCTCACGGGCGACGCGAGCGCGACCGACCCGGTCTGCACCAAGTCGCCCCAGCACGGGCTGGTCGAGGCCGCGCGGGCGGAGCAGGGGGCGGTGGAGCCGTACGTCTACCGCGGCCCGAATCTCGCGGCCGCCCGGGCCGTCTGATCGCTCGACGGACCACGCCCGCTCCCGCTCAGCCAGAGCCAGGCCGCTCAAAAAGGTCCAGATGCGTGGGGGTGCGAGTTGGGCGGTGCAGCCGCGAGACGAGCCTGCGATAGATGCGCCGGACGTCGCAGGGAGGAGCGGCCGAGCCAACGACCGCAGTTCGAGCCGAGCGGCGTCGGCGAGCCAGCGAGCCCGTCGCGAGGCGAGGCCCGAGTGGAACGGGCCTTTTCCAGCGGCCTGCTGGCGCGGCCGCGCGTCCACGGGGGGAAACGATGGGGAAGCGGATGGTGGCGCCGGAGGCGTGGATCGTGGTCCTCCGGGTGGTGGTGGGAGCGTGGTTCATCAAGGCCGTGTGGACCAAGCTCACGGTGGCCTACCTGGCCGGCGTGATCCCGTACCCCGCGGTCTCACCGCGCTTCCTCGCCTTCCACCCCAAGCGCGTGGCCGAGTTCGCCGCGGGCAACCCGGTCGGCTGGTACAAGGCCTTCCTCGAGAACACCGTCGTGCCGAACGCCTCGCTGTGGGCGACCCTCCAGACCTACAGCGAGGTCGCCGTGGGAATCGGGCTCGTGCTCGGGTTCCTGACCGGCCTGAGCGCGCTGGTCGGGCTCTACCTGGGCCTCACCTTCGGCCTCGCCACCCAGTGGATGAGCCCGGGTCAGCAGGGCTTCCACGTGGTGCTGGTGACGTCGATGATCGTCCTGCTCGCCACGCGGGCCGGCCGTCTCTTCGGGCTCGACGCCCTGATCCTGCAGCGCGCCGGACCCGACGCCCGCCGGTGGCTGCGTTTCGTAATCTGACGCGTCTCACGCGCGCTCCGCTCGCCTTTCTCGTCGCCGTCCTCTGCGCCCTGCTCCCGGCGGGCACCGCTCTGGCGGAGGTGCGGAAGGTCACCGTGGAGTCGCGTAGCGACGTGCTCGAGGGCCGGCCCTTCGGCGAGACCGGCGCTTACGAGAAGCTGGCCGGCACCATCGACTTCGCGTTCGATCCCGCCAACCCCGCCAACGCGCGCGTGGTCGACATCGGCCTGGCGCCCCGCGACGCCGCCGGTCTCGTCGAGGCGCACGCGAACTTCATGGCCCTGCGGCCGAAGGATCCCGCGAAGGGGCGGGGTGTCACGCTCGTCGAGGTGAGCAACCGCGGCGGAAAGGCCGCCCTGAGCTACTTCGATCGCGGCCGCTTCGCCGCCGATCCCACCACGCCCGCCGACTTCGGCGACGGGTTCCTGCTGCGCCAGGGGCTCACCATCGTCTGGGTGGGCTGGCAGTTCGATGTCCCGCCGGCGGAGGGCGCGCTGCGCCTGCGCGTTCCCATCGCCACCGATCACGGCCGGCCGATCGAGGGGCTGGTGCGGAGCGACTGGACCGTGGACCAGACGGTCACGACGCTGCCGCTCGGCCATCGCGACCACGTCGCCTACCCGGTGCGGGATCCCGCCGACCCGCGCGGCGTCCTGACGGTCCGCGACGGGCGGCTCGCGCCCCGCCGCGTCGTGCCCCGCGCCGAGTGGCGCTTCGCCCGCGTGGCGGGCGGCGGGGTCGTCGAGGACCGCACGCACGTCTACATGGCGTCCGGGTTCCAGGCGGGCCGGATCTACGAGCTGGTGTACCCGGCTGTCGATCCCGCGGTCGTCGGGCTCGGGCTGGCCGCTATCCGGGACGTGATCGCCTACGCCAAGTACGATCCCGCGAGCCTCTTTCCCGCGCGCGCGGGCATCGCGTTCGGCGTGTCGCAGACCGGCCGGTTCCTGCGCCACTTCCTCTACCAGGGCTTCAACACCGACGAGCACGGGCGCCAGGCCTACGACGGGATGCTCGTCCACGCCGCCGGCGCGGGACGCGGCAGCTTCAATCACCGCTTCGCCCAGCCCTCCCGCGACGCGCATCGCTACTCGGCGTTCTTCTACCCCACCGACCTGTTCCCGTTCACGAGCCGCGCCCAGACCGACCTCGACACCGGTATCACCGACGGGCTGGCCATCCACGAGCGGTCCGCGCACCTGCCGAAGATCTTCTACACGAACAGCGGCTACGAGTACTGGGGGCGGGCCGCCTCGCTGATCACGACGACGGTCGACGGCGCGCGCGACGTCGAGCCGATGCCGAACGAGCGCGTCTACCACTTCGCCGGCGGGCAGCACTTCGTCGGGCGCTTCCCGCCGCCGGGGGGCGCGCGGATCTCGCCGACCGCCTGGCGCGGCAATCCGCTGGATTACCTGGTCACGCTGCGCGCGCTCCTCGCGCGTCTGGTGGCGTGGGTGGCGGAGGACGCGCCGCCGCCGCCGAGCGCCTACCCGAGGATCGACGCCGGCACGCTGGTCCCGATCGACGCGGTGACGTTCCCGGCGATCCCCGGCGTGGAGCCGCCGACCGTTGTCCACGAGGCGTACCGCGTCGACTACGGCCCGCGCGGGCGGGAGGGACTCATCACGATCGAGCCGCCCCGGCTCGGTCGCGCCTTCCCCTCCCGGGTGTCGCAGGTCGACGCCGACGGGAACGAGTATCTGGACTTCCTGGCGGCGATCGCATGCGTCAACGCCGGCCACTGCAACCCGGTGATCGCCGACGCGCTCGCGGCTCAAGCCCGCAAGCTCGACGCCGTCAGCAACCTGTTCTACAACGAACCGGCCGCCGAGCTGGTGGAACGCATCGTCGAGACCGCCGGCTGGACAGACGCCGGCGTGTTCCTGGCCAACTCGGGCGCCGAGGCGAACGAAGCCGCGATCAAGGTCGCACGCAAGTGGGCGGGACCGGGTCGGTACAAGATCGTCTGTGCTGAGGACTCTTTTCACGGTCGCACGCTCGCGACGTTGGCGGCGACCGCGATCACTTTGGCGCCGGTCGCTTTGCGGATGTCGGCCGCGGTGGCGTCGAGCCGCTTGGGGTCGAGGCCGTTGACCACGACCTCGCAGCCCGCTTCCGCGAGCCGCATCGCGCAGGCGCGGCCCAGCCCGCGGCTCGAAGCGCAGACGATAGCCTTGCGGCCGGCGATGCCAAGATCCATGCGGGTTTCCTCCGGGTCGGTTGGTGTGCCACGCCGATCATACAGGTTGCGGCGGTGATTCTAGTGCTTGAAAGAAAGACCGAAGTTGCAATAGCCTACGGCTACAACTCATCACGGCCTTTCTGGTTTTCAGAGGCATTTGATTTCGGGGGCATGGCATTATGGATCAGCACGAAAAAAAGCTTGATGTCGTAATGGAGAAATACAAGCTGCATAAACACGAAATTTGGTTTCAGATCGGGAATTACAAAGCACACGCCAAGCATTTCCGCGTTGCCATTGCCGGCATATTTGTTGTGATGTCGTTCATTCTTACCAAGCAATTTGATGACATGGTGTCATATGCCAACCTGAATCGATCCTATGTCATGATTGCCGTGATGTTTGGCATCACAACTGCCGTCTATTACTTTGTCTACGATGTCATCGAAAGCCAATGCGCCGTGATGCTTTTGTCTGCGCGCATGTCGATGTTGGAAAAAATAATAAACGAAGGAGTGGGAGAACGAGTTTTGCTTTGGGAGACGCTATTTTCCCCGCGGTTTTGGTCCGTTGGAGGAGCCCCAGGCGCAGCAAATCCGAGCCTTTATGCAGCATTTTACGAATTCATCTTAGTTTCTGTCGCATCCATTGTACTACCCGCCTATTTCTACATCCAACTCTGGACCAATTCCAACTCGAATGAGATTGTTTTCCGAGGGGTGTTGGCACTGGCGATACTCTATTCCGTTGGCTCCGCCGCCATTTGCATTTATGTCGCTACGTACGTAACGACGAGACTGAGGGTCAAATCCCAAGAAATAATGTACTCAATGTTGAAGGACTGACTTACCAAGTTGCTCCAAAGCATCTTCGATTATGCCTCGGAAGACTTGTGTGCTTTGGCTTCCTTGCGATCCAAGCGAACGGCGATGTCCCTAAATTGAGATAGGATGTGAAAATTCATAACAAAAAAATATCTGACAGGGCCAATCACGGAATACAACGCATAAAACCCAATTTGAAACGAAAGATTCAAGTTGAGGAGGAATAC
>Ga0209515_10009065_pt1 | contig 11416 bp, 13 predicted proteins | sample Subgroupgradi54m_FD_187454 | JGI IMG/M metagenome (GOLD analysis project Ga0209515, IMG submission 187454) | Subsurface groundwater microbial communities from S. Glens Falls, New York, USA - GMW60B uncontaminated upgradient, 5.4 m (SPAdes)... ...
CGATGGGCCGCGAATTGCGGCCCATTGTCTGTGTTGAACGTCGATGCCCTTATTGAGCGGCCGGGGCTGGCTGGCCGAAGTTGGCCGTCCGGTAGATCTCCTTGCCGGAATCGGTGGACGTGATCTGGGAGCGCTCGGTCAGGTTCATGTAGGGATCGCCGCTTTTCACGACGCGCCCGATGAGCGTGATTGGCATGCCCGTCTTGACCGTGGTCGGGCTCCAGCCGAACTGCTTGATCAGCTGCTGCGGGCCGCCCATCTCGGCTGTCCACCTGGTGGTCTTACCGCCTTCGTTCACGTCGAAGATGATGAGCGCGTGCGGGTTCACCATCACGAGCTGCACGACCGTGCCTTTCAGCGTGACGGTCTCTTCGTTATAGCGGCCGGCATCGCCGTGATGCGCCCATGCCGAACCCGGGACGAAGCACGCAATGGCCAGAGCGACCGCGCACAGAAAACTCTTCTTCATGGCGACGACACCTCTCTAGATGGCAAGAAAGCTGGAAGCCGATAATGTCTCATCTTATTGTGGGCGTGTCAATTAGGGTCGATGGATTTTGCCGCCCTGAAACCCGCTGCCCCATCAGGATTTACGCCGATCGCCCCGGATAAGTTCCGTCTCAGTCCGCGTCCAGGTGGGGTGGGGGGTCCGTCTTTCGACGATTGTGAATCACGCGCTCGACAGGGGTAATGACCAGCACCAGCAATCCCAGACCGCAGCCGGCGATCACCAGCGGCCAGTCCGCCAGGCCGCACGCGACACCGATCGCGGCTGCCAGCCAGATTGAGGCGGCGGTTGTCAGCCCTCGTACCGAGTCCTCCCTCGCACTTCGCATGATGGATCCCGCGCCAAGGAAGCCGACGCCGGTGACGACGCCCTGGATGACCCGCGAGGTGGCGTCAGTGTAGGAACGGGCTGGATCGATTGTCTCGAGTATGAAAACAGCCGATCCGAGTGCCACGAGCGCCAACGTCCGCAGACCTGCCGGCTTGCGGCGAAGCTCGCGATCGAGGCCGATCAGCGCCCCCGCGGTAACCGCGGCGGCCAGACGGAGCAAGACGTCTCCATAGCCCAAAGTCATCTTCTACGGTGTTATCGGCTGATGAGGCGATTCGCTTCGCGGCTCATCCCGGAGGTGCGAAGCAGGTTGCGAATGATGAAGGATCGGAACTGACCGGTAGGTAGGAATTACGAGCGGCCGTTCTCGAACCGATAGCCGGCCTCTTGGAGGATGTCGTTGAGCGTGCCCTGCTCCCTGGCCGTCTCGAGGAATCCTTGCATCGCGTCAGCGATGTTCCGCCGCGCGTCCGCCTCGGTGTCGCCGCAGCTCGACACGTCAAGCTCCGGGACGTGCGCGATGAAGGTGCCATCTTCCTTGAGAATCCGGACGGTGAATCCGAGGCTCATCACATACCGTCCTAAAAGCCGAGGTCTTCCGGCTTCACCCACTCGATCTTGCCGTCGCGCTCGATGGCGACGGGCAAGTCGTCCTTCTTGTGGCGGAGCATGGCTTCTCGAACGCCCCTGGCGAAGGCGTCATCAATGGCCTGCCTGTCCTCGCGCACCACGCGACCGATGTCTTTGCGCCCTTGTGCTTTCATGCAGTCCCTTGACGCTTGATGGTTTCCCAGACCTCTTTATCGTAAACCCCGATCGTCTCCGACGCCAAACCCTCCGCGACCAGGGCAGGCCGAGGTCCGGACGCGTTGTACATCGCCCATGTTGTGGTCATGGGTTGGTACAGGTGGAAGAAGTTGCGAGTCCCAGCCGAATATCGACGGCGGACAACCTCCTCTGGAACATGATGCCCGCCCATGCCAACTCGATCAGCGACACGCGCGACTGCCAGGTCTGCCGAGAACAGCCAGAGGAAGAAGAGATGGACGTCATATCCCGACAGCCTTAGACCACGCAGCCACGGTGCAAACGATCGAGTCGCCAGCGTGGTCTCGAATGCGAAATCTGCGCGTTGCGCAGCGAGCTCGTTCAAGCGCGCGAGCATGATCCTCCCCGCCGCCATGGCGACGCGATCCGGTTCGAAGGCGGAGAGCCCTTGCGCGATGACATCCGCATTAACGAACTCGTCGACGCCGAGCGCGCCGTGCAGCAGTACCGGCGCGACAGTCGACTTCCCGGCACCGTTCGGGCCGGCGAGGATCACGATGCTCGGACGCACGTCGCTCAACTCAGCCCCATGCCTTCCGGACTTCGTCCTCGAGCTTCTTCTGGAGGGTTTTCACTCACGGCTTGTAGTGCCGTAAGGGTGTGGCGGAGAGGGTGGGATTCGAACCCACGTGCCGCTTACGCGACAAGACGCTTTCGAGGCGCCCCCGTTACGACCACTTCGGTACCTCTCCGGGTCGGAATAACGCCTGCCGAACACGACATTATAACCTTCCGGATCCGCCGCCCTCGACCGCCTCGGCAGTGCTGAGAGCCGCCAGCGTATCGGCCAGGACCGCGGTGCCGTGCGCGATCGCTTCCGGCGAGGCGTACTCATCCGGCCGATGGCTCACGCCGCCGCGGCACGGGATGAAGATCATTCCGGTCGGCGCGATGCGCGACATGAACAGCGAGTCGTGGTACGCGCGGCTGATCATCGGGTGACAGCGCAGGCGGTGCGCCTCGCACGAGGCGATGATCGCGTCAATGACCCGCTGCGCGCACCGCGCCGGTGGATCGGCATTGATCGGCTCGATGCGAACGGTCACACGGCGGCGGCCGGCGATGTCATCGCACGATCGGCCGATGTGCGCCAGCACCGAATCGCGCCGGGCAAGGTCGATATCCCGGACGTCGACTTCCAGCCGCGTGCGGCTCGGTACGCTGTTGATCGCGCCGGGAAACACGTCACACACGCCGGACGTGGCAACGGTGTCGATCGATCCCGTCGAGCGCGCGGCGGCTTCGACCGCGAGGGCCATCTCCGCCGCCGCGAGAAACGCGTCACGCCGATCCGGCATGAGGACCGCGCCTGCGTGGCCGCCCTCGCCTTCAACCAGGATGCGCAGGCTCGCGGGCGCGGCAATGGCGGTGACCACTCCAATATCGAGGCCACGCTGTTCCAGGATCGGACCCTGCTCGATGTGGAGCTCCACGAACGCGGCATATGCGCCCGCCGGCACACGCACCTCCGACAGCGCGCCCGAAAATCCCGCTGATGCGCGTACTTCGTTGAGCGTTTGACCGTTGGACGTCAGCGTATCGCCCACGGACGGATCGAGCGCCCCCGCCAGCAGACGACTCCCAAGGCACCCGATGCCGAAGCGGGTCGGCTCCTCCGACGTGAAGAGCACAACCTCGATCGATCGGCGCGGATGGAATCCCGATCGTTGCAGCGTGCGAACAGCTTCGATCCCGCCGAGCACCCCCACCGTGCCGTCGAAGCGTCCGGCGTTGGGGATGGCGTCGCAGTGCGAACCCGTGGCGACCGGCGGACGCGTGGGATCGCTTCCAATCCAGCGGGCGAACGTGTTGCCCACCGCGTCCTCGCGCACGACGAGCGACGCCTCTCGACACAGCGTCTTGACGAAGTCGCGCGCGCGCAGATCCGTCTCGCCGAAGACGATGCGCGTGACGGCCGGCGCTGGCGCGTCGGAGAAGGAGGCGAGCGTCTCGAGCTCGCGCCACAGCCGCTCGCCGTCGACCGCCGGCGTCACCGACCTTGATCCCGGATCCCTGATCCCCGATCCCCCGGGTAGCGGTCCCAATCCTTGTAGATGAGATACTTCGCCGGCTGCTTGCCGATGGCGCCGAACCACTGCGGACAATACGGCGCCATCCAGATGAAGTCGCCGGCCTGCACCGGGTACCACCGTGACCCAAGCAGATAGATGCCGCCGCCTTGAAGCATCAGAAGGCCGTGCTCCATCACGTGAATCTCGACGGCCGGGAGCTCGGCACCCGGCTGATAGGTCATCGTGTTCACACGGAAGTCGAACGCAGGATCGTCAGGGATCAGCCCGCGCACTTCGAGCCACGGATCGCCTCCGAGATACGTCGCGGTCGCGTGCTGCTCGTCGCCCGTGAGCAACGCGGGAGGCGTGACCGTGCTCAGCGACTGATAAGGCTTCTCGATCACCATGGCGCGCGCCGGGTCATCCGCGCGGATCGCCGTCGCTTGCCCCGGCGGGATGTACGCGTACCCTCCGGCGTCGAGCATCGTCGAGCCGACGGCGATCCGGCCGTCCAGGACGTACACGAAGCGCTGATCGCCGGAGGCGGCAAGCACTCCACCCTGCTCGAACTCGGCGGTGTACTGCACGAATGCGGCGCCGCCAGCCGGCGACGCATGCACGATCGCCGTTGCGTTCCGCATGCCCGGAAGCGGAGCGCGAACGAAGGTCTCCGGCGTTTGCAGCCGGTGATCCGGATGATTGGCGCTGCGCGTCGACGCGTTCACGTGTGCTCCTCGTGCTCGATTCTACAGGCCTCGGACGAAGGCCGACCTAAAGGTCGGCCTCTACGGCCTCAATCGATGGACGGACGAACCTGCCACCGCTCCGGGCCGTGATGTGGCCGTCCGCGAAGATGGTCTCCCCGCGGCGCAGCGTCCTGCGGACCGTGACGCGGAAGGTTTCGCCGACGTAGGGACTCATCTTGTGCCGCTGCTGAAGGTCGTCCTTCTGCAGCGTGAACGATTGTGCCGGATTGATCAGTGTCAGGTCGGCGTCATGGCCGCGGACGAGCGCGCCCTTGCGCGCGATCCTGAAGCGGCGCGCCGGCGTCGCCGCCACCAGCTCCACGATGCGCTCGAGCGGCACACGACGATCGTGGTATCCGCGGTCGATCAGCACGGGCAGCGTCGACTGGACGCCCGCAATGCCTCCCCACGCGCCGACGAAGTCTCCGGTCTTTCTCGCCGGCTCGGTCGGCGAGTGGTCGGAGGCCACGATGTCGATGTGCCTCGCAATGAGCTGTTCCCATAACGCCGCGACATGTTCCGCCGTTCGCAGCGGCGGCGCACACTTCGCGACGGCTCCCAGCCGCTCGACGTCGTGGTCGGTGAACCGGAGATAGTGCGGACACGTTTCAATCGAGACGTCGACGCCGTTGGCCCGCGCCTCGGCCGCCAGCGCGACACCCAGTCCCGTGCTGACGTGAACGATGTGGAGCTGTGCGTGCGTCTCCCCCGCCAGGATCAACGCGCGCTGGATCGCCTCGAGCTCTGCAATCACGGGACGCGAGTCGAGAAAGTCACGGGCACTCCGGCCGCTCATCCGCTGCGACAAGGCGCATGTGATCTCCTCGCTCTCGGCGTGCACGGCGACGGGCAGTCCGAGCCTGGCGGCCTCCGTCAATCCGTCATGCAAGGTCGCGTCATCGGCGCGCGGAAACTCCGGCAGCCCGGAGTCGCACATGAAGGCCTTGAAGCCGACCACGCCGCGCGCCGCCATGTCGGCCATCTCGCGAACCGACCCGGGCACGAGTCCGCCCCAGAGTCCGAAGTCGGTGATGGATGCGGTTTCGAGAGCCGCGCGCTTCCTGTCGATCTCATGGGCATTCACGCAGCACGGCGTCGAATTGAGCGGCATGTCGAAGAAGAGCGTCCCGCCGCCGGCAGCGAGCGCGCGGCTCCCGGTCGCCGCGCCTTCCCAATCGGTTCGACCGGGCTCGTTGAAATGGAGGTGTACGTCGATCAGTCCCGGCAGCACGAACAGACCGCGCGCGTCGATCTCGACCGGCGCGCCGGCGAGGTCGACCCCGACCTCCGTGACGCGCCCATCTTCAATGGCGACATCCGCGCGCTGCGGCCCATCCAGGGAGATCAGCGTGCCGCCCCGAACGACGGCATCAGCCATCGATTGAGCCCGCCAGTTCGTCGAGAAAGTTCACGCCCGCCGCAAGCGCGATGGCCACGTCGCCTTCCGCAACGGATTCATCCGGATGGTGACTGACGCCGCCGGGGGTGCGAATGAAGAGCATGGCGGCGGGCATGTGCGCCGCGAGGATCATCGCGTCGTGTCCCGCGCCGCTCGACATGATCATCCGGGGTGCGCCGGTGCGTTCAACCGCGCGGGTGAGCATCGCCACCAGTGACGGATCCATCGCCGTCGCCGATTGGGCGAGGCGTGGCGACCAGTCGATGCCCAGCCCGCGGCGCGCGGCGATCTCGTGCGCGAGGGATCGAAGGCGATCGACGGTGGCCGTCCGCACGTCATCGTCCGTGTGGCGCACGTCCACGCTCACACGACAGCGTCCCGCAATGACGTTAACGGCCCCGGGTGTGACGTCGATCTGCCCGGTCGTGGCCACCAGTCCGGGCGTGCGGCGAGCGTGTTCCTCGACACGGCCAATCCATTCAGCCGCTCCGGCCAGCGCATCGCGGCGGCCGTCCATCGGTGTCGTGCCCGCATGACCTGGGTGTCCGTTGAAGATCGCATCCGCCCAACTGCGCCCGGCGATCCGATCCACGACGGCGAGCGGGAGCTGACGTGTGTCGAGCACTGGTCCCTGCTCGATGTGAAACTCGAAGAATCCGAGAGGACTGGCGTCCGCTCGCGCGTCCGCGATGCGCCCGGGATCGAGACCAAAGTTGCGAATCGCCTGGCTGACCGTGATGCCGCGCGCGTCCTGCGCGGCCAGCAGCGCGTCATCCACCTCGCCGATGACCGCGCGGCTGCCGATAAACGGCACGCCGAACCGGACACCCTCTTCCTCCGAAAAGCCGATGACCTCGATGCCGAACGGCAATCGCCGGCCGTGAAGCGTCTCGACGAGCGCGATGCCCATCACCACGCCCAGCACACCGTCGAATGCGCCCGCATGCGGCACTGTGTCGAGATGCGAGCCGATGAGCAGTCGTCGCGCGCCGGCCGACGCGCCGGGATAGACGCCGCGCAGATTGCCAACCGCATCGACGCGTGCGCTCATGCCTGCGCGCGTCATCCGTGCCGACAGGTCAGCATGGACGCGGCGCATGCTGTCGGAGAGAAACGTTCGCGTGGTGAAGCCAGGTTCGTCGGAGAAGGTCGCGAGCGATCGACAGCAACCGATCACGTCGCGTGCGACGTCTGCGTACATCAGGTGCCCCGATACGTGCTGTATCCGTATGGCGAGATCAGCAGCGGGACGTGATAGCGCCCGGCAGGGTCGGCCACGCCGATGCGGATGACGACGCGGTCGAGGAACGGTGGATCGCTCAGGGTGAACCCGGCGCGTCTGAAGTAGTCGCCGACGTGGAATGACAGCTCGTAGATGCCTGGCTCCAGGCGCTCACCTGCGAGGAGCGGCGCATCCGTGCGTCCCTGCGCGTTGGTCGTCGCCGACGACAGCGATTCGCGATGGCTTCCGCGAACGATCTGTACTTCGACCAGAACATTCGCGGCCGGGAGCCCGCGCGCCGTATCGAGCACGTGAGTAGACAGCTGTGCCATGTCAGCGAGTCAGTGTCAGGCCGAGAATGCCGTATGGCGCGGCCGGCTCGATGTAGACGCCAAGCTCCTCGCCGCGCTCTTCGACGACATCCCACGTGCGATTGGTGGCCTCGAAGCGCAGTTCCGCAATCTCAGGGATGTCGGCAAAGATCTTCGTCCCCATCTGGTGGATGATCTGCTGAATGCTTCCGGACTCGAACGACTTGAAGATGTCCATCACGATCCCGCGCGTTCGCGCAGTGATCGCGCCGTCGCTGAACGCCGCATCGAGGTTCGCGTACGACCATTCCATGTCGAGCCACATGTGGAGCACGCGGCTTGGCCGGTCCGGCAAGGTCGTGTGGTGATCGCGGACGAAGCCCTGGAAGGAGCTCCCGCGCAGCCGCAGCAGCTTGAGGCCGCGAAGGCCCGACACCGCGCCGACAACGCCCTCGCGCGTCATCTCGATCCGCGCGAATGCCTGATCCGGCCCGGACGGGACGAAGGCGATGCCGCCGTCCAGTCCGGCGTACGGAATCTGGAACGCCGACATCTGCAACCCCTCGACTTGCGGATAGGTATCGAGAAACTTCCGGCCGATGAACCGACAGTAATTCTCCAGGCCGAACTCCGTGAAGACGAATGTTTCACGGTGAATGAAGTTTTTCATCGAATCGGTCGCGATCAGGCCCGTGTTGTCGCCCGTGAGGTACGTCGGCCAGAACGCGCCGCCCCAGGTCAGCATCTTCACATTCGCGCCGAAGACGGGGCTGCGACCGGCGGGAACACGTCCGTCCCGATTCAGCCGGTAGACCGTGACGTCGGCCTTGCCGTAGTAGTGATCTTTCGCGCCGCGTTCAAGTCGTTCCACGGGATTCCTTCCGTCTAGCCGAGTCCCAGCTCCTCCAACCGGAACCTCGCAATCCTATACACCTGCCTGAGTGCTTCCGCGAGCTCGTCATCCCTCGACGATCGGCTGCGCGCGTCAAGCGCCGCCAGAACATCGTCCTTCGTGCCGCCCTTCACCGCAAACAGAAACGGAAAGCCGAACTTCGTACGGTAGTCGGCATTGAGCCGCTGCAGCCGCGCGAACTCGGACGCGTCCAGGCGATCGAGGCCCGCTCCCTGCTGCTCGCCTGTCGAGGCGTCGCCGATGCGTGCGCGCGTCCCGAGGTCGGGATGGGCGCGGAACAGCGTCAATCGCTCGGCCTCTGTCGCCGCCTCGACGACGTTCGTCATCGCCGCGTGAAGATCGTCGAGTGATCGGAACGGACGCCGATCCCAGGCGCGCTCGGCAACCCAGGGGGAGCCTTCGAATATCCAACCGAGCGCACGAACGAACTCCGTCCGGTCGAGCGCATTGAGCTCCGCGATGGTCATCCCTGGTACACGACCGAGCCCTCGACGCGCACCTCGCGCACGCTCTCGGCTCCGCCGAGCGTGAAGAGCGCCGCGAGCGCCGCCTCCGCGCCGGACGCGTGCTGCAGCACGGCTTCGAGCACGCTGCCCGCAGGCGGCCGCAGATATACGAAGTCCGCCGCCTTCCCGGGACAGAGGCTGCCGACCTCTCGCGCCAGTCCGAGGGCCTCGGCGCCGGCAAGCGTGGACAGATACAGGAGGCGGGCGGCGTCGAGCATCACACCATCCACGGCGACGCGCTGCATCAAGTACGCCTGAAGACCTTCCTTCATCATCCCGAAGCCGGTCCCACCGCCCACATCCGTGCCGAGCCCGACGTGTACCCCGGCTCTTAGGTGGCGGCGCAGCGAAAAGATGCCGCTGCCAAGCGCCGCGTTGCTTGCCGGACAGTGCGCGATCGCCGTCCGCGCCGCCGCCAGGCGCTCGAGCTCCGAATCGGTCGTGTGGACGTTGTGCGCCAGCACGGCGCGCGCGCCGCTCAGTCCATATCGCTCGTAGACGGCGAGGTAGTCCTGCGCCCATGGAAACGCCGCCCTCACCTTCCGGACCTCGTCCTGGCCTTCATTGATGTGCGATTGCACACGCAGCTCATCGTGCTCGCGGACAAGCGTCTGGCACATCTCGAGCATCGCCTCCGTCGTCGAAAGCGCAAAGCGGGGCGTCACGGCGTACAGGAGGCGCCCGCAGCGGTGGAACCGCCGGATCAATTCCGTGCTGTCGCGGTAGGCGCCGTCGACCGTCTGGTGCAATGCCGGCGGCAGAAAGCGATCCGACACGACAAGGCCGCTGACGATTCGCAGACCGGCCGCCGCCGCAGCGTCGAAGAGCGACGCGGTCGCGGGCGCGAAATGCGATCCAAACACGAGCGCGGTCGTCGTCCCGTGGGCCGCAAGCGCGCCCACGAACCGGCGGGCGGTGTCGGTCGCGTAGCCGATCTCGGCCATCCGCGCCTCTTCCGGCAACGCGGCGTGTTCGAGCCAGTCGAGCAGCGAGTGACCGAGCCGGCCGACGATGCGCAATTGCGGATAGTGCACGTGCGTGTCGACCAGTCCCGGCAGCACCACGCCGCCGCGCCAATCGACGACGGCAGCGCTGGCGTCGGCGCTTCGTACCATGTCGAAGCTTCCGCTCGCGACGATGCGGCCGTCGCGAACCAGCAGTCCGCCGTCGTCGTGACTCCGCAGCGCGCCTTCTTCACGAAACGGATTGGCGGGGGTGTGGAAGAGGGAGGCGCGAAAGAGCTGGGCGCCGCTCATCGAAGCGCGGGGCGCTCGGCGCGCACGCGGCGCACGGCGAAAAACACGCGCTCGGGCGTCGCCGGGCTGTCGAACGTCACGATATCGCCGGCACCGAACGCCGCGACCGCGTCACGGATCGCCTCGCGAACCGAGATCGCAAGCATCAGCGGCGGCTCGCCAACGGCCTTGCTGCCGAAGACGGCCGCCGACTGTGGTGCGCCCTCGAGAAAGCTCACACGGAAGTCTTCGGGCATTTCCGACCAGGACGGCAGCTTGTACGTCGAAGCACCGGCCGTCGTGAGGCGGCCCTGGTCGTCCCAGAGCAACTCCTCCAGGGTCAACCATCCCGCGCCCTGCAGAAAACCGCCTTCAATCTGGCCGCGGTCGATCACGGGAGAAATCGAATTGCCCACGTCCTGCAGGATGTCGGTACGCCGCACCCGGTAGTCGCCGGTAAAGCGGTCGATTTCCACTTCAGAGACGGCCGCGCCGAACGCGAAGTAGTGAAACGGTTTGCCGCGGCCGGTCGCGCGATCGAAGTGAATCTCCGGTGTCCGGTAGTAGCCCTGTGCAAAGAGCGGTACACGCTGCGCGTATGCCGCTTCGCAGAGCGCTGCAAACGTGATCTCGACGGAGCGGCGCGGACTATTCAGGTCCGCGGAATACACCCGATCGTCTTCGAACCGCACGGATGAGGGCTCGCATTCGAGGAGACGTGCCGCCACCGGCGCCAGTCGAGCCGTCAGCTGCCGGCAGGCATCGACCACCGCCGCGCCATTGAGATCGGTGCCGGCTGATGCCGCGGTGGCCGACGTGTTCGGCACCTTGTCCGTGCGCGTCGGCATCACGCGGACCCGCTCGGCGGTGACGCCGAGGCTGTCGGCGGCAAGCTGATGAATCTTGGTGAACAGGCCCTGCCCCATCTCGGTCCCGCCGTGATTGACCTGCACCGTACCGTCGCGATAGATGAGGACGAGCGCTCCGCCCTGATTGAAGAGCGTCGCGGTGAACGAAATGCCGAACTTGACCGGCGTGATGGCCATGCCGCGCTTGGCCTCCTCGTGGTGCGCATTGAAGGCGGCGATCTCCGCGCGCCGCACGTCGAACTGGCTCGTGTTCTTCAATTGCCGCCAGATCGCGTCGATGCGGCCCGCGTCGGGCACCGGTTGGCCGTAATGGGTCGTGTGGCCGTCGCGATAGAAATTGCGTTCGCGGATCACGTCGGAGGGAATCGAGAGCCGCTGCGCGGCCTGCGACAGGATCTCTTCGATGGCGACCATCGCCTGTGGTCCGCCGAATCCGCGGAAGGCCGTTTGCGATGTCTTGTGCGTCCGGCACACGCGCCCGGTGGCCTCGACGGCCGGGAGGTGGTACGCGTTGTCGCAATGAAACAGCGAGCGCCA
>Ga0209515_10009066_pt1 | contig 11416 bp, 12 predicted proteins | sample Subgroupgradi54m_FD_187454 | JGI IMG/M metagenome (GOLD analysis project Ga0209515, IMG submission 187454) | Subsurface groundwater microbial communities from S. Glens Falls, New York, USA - GMW60B uncontaminated upgradient, 5.4 m (SPAdes)... ...
TGGCGGGACTTCATGTTCCAGGATGGAATATATGTAGCAGTTTAATCGTACAAATCTACAAAGATAGTGGACACCCGCTATTTGAACTGTTTGATACGGATCTGAAATATCGTTATACTCCCAGCGACGTTTATCGAAGGTTAAAATTGCTGGGCTATACGGATTAAAAACATGGATAAAAATAAAGTTTATAATATCGTTTCATTTTCTGTCGCCGCGGGATTTTTATTTTTTGGATATCTTCTTTATGATTGGAGTTTTCACATGGTTCCATATGCAAAACACTCAGGAAAAGAACATCTGGATTTCTTCGTCGACTTATGTTTAATTCTATGGGGGGTTTTGTTGATGGTCTCAACAACATTAAATTACAAAAGACTTTCGTTCGCGTCGTCTTTTTTTAAAACAATCTTTTGGATAGGATTAAGCGTAATTTTTTTAGGTGCGGCGGTAGTGGTAGCCCAATCGTTGAAAGCGTCTTTCTTAGAATATTATTTGCAGGCAGTAGGCGTTTTGATCATTTTCTATATCCCAATGATTTTACTGTATGTTTTCACAATTTTTGGTGCAAGACATGAGAACTAGACATATTGTTACAGTGTTGTTAGCCGGGGCATTTTGTATTTTGATATCGTCGCTTGCCAGCGCTGAAGAAGTGAGTAGTTTATTGACAAATGGAAAACAGTGCCTCGAAAATAACCAATATGAAAAAGCCGTTGAATATCTTGGCAAGATGCTGGATGCGTCAGGCAATCAATCTTCAGACCCAAAAGTAATTTCATTTGGGGCGGCTGTGCAGGCCTATGGTCTGATAAGGCTTAATGATCCTAACAACATGTCGACAATAAAGCATCATTTAGATAAAGCAATTAAGGCCGATCCGGGGTGGCAATTTCCGCGAAAACTTCTCAAAGACTTAAAAGACAAAACGTAAACGACGTCTCTTTTGACCCAGCAAAACTCGCCATTTTTATCCAAAATCCGTAAGAAATTACCATAAATAGATTTACGTGAAAATCCTGCTGAATTAGGGTAAAATAAACCCTCTTAAAATAATTTTATAAAATCTTTTTGATGAGGTCGCCAGCGTATGCCAAGAGGAAAAACTTTAAGGAAGAAGTCCGTCAATTCTTCCAAAAAGCACATAGAGCAATATGACCACAAAGACAAACAGCGCGTCAATAACCCACCTGTTGGGCTTGTCACGCCTGATACCGACAAAGATGCAGGCCAAAAAAAGTATGCGTACGACCCGCATTTAGACCCTTAGCTTGCCGCAAAACTTAAGCCTTACCATAGCAGGCTCTATTTCAGATCAAATATTTACGAAACTCACTCAAACGCAGTACACAGGTCAGATCGATCCGTCAAACAGTCAAAATGCCTCTGTCGATGGAAATTATTATTTCGATGAGACACAAGGAAAGAATATTCCTATTCCGGGACCCTCGACTCAAGAGGGTTCTTGGTGGGGCAATCTCATAAGTTTTGTAAAAGGAAACCTTCTTAATTTCATCCAAGCGGGAATTGAAGCCTATTACGCTTCAACAAATAGTCCCATTGGAAGTTCGTTCCCTCCCACAACCACAGATGCGCCGCTTCCTTCGGGATCTACAGTTTTAAGTTATACCGATCCTTTTACAGGTCGAATAAAGCAAGGCTATAAGATCGCCGTTGATGCTTCAAACTACACCATCTTCGATAGAACCACCGGCTTTGCGGTAAAGAGGGTCACAAATGGAACCATCGAAGATGGAAGCTTTGAATACCGTCTTATTAAAAAAGCCGACGGCTCTATAGCGCTGGATCTTGAGAATCCGCTTTATCTTTCAAAAGGCACCATCACTTATCAGCCAACTTCGGGCGGTCAAGCTGTCTTTAAGATTGCCGAGAAAAACGTCCAGGAAATCAGAATTGACGCGACCTCGCCCGATATTGTATTGGATCCGGGAGCTACAAAAGACACCTCAAATAAGATTATCAACGGTGTCGTGCATTTTATTGCGCTTGGATTAACTCTCACGGTTGCCAACGGCCAGCCATCCAAGAGTTCGGATGGGAAAAACCTTTCTTCGCAGGATTTGACAAAGACACTTTTAACTTCCTTTGTTTTCGGAAACGGCTTTAACAACGAAATTGTTCCTCCCGGCACGCCCGACAGTCTCATACCCCCCTACGTGGCCAACCTCGAAAACGATAAAGTCATTAACGGTTTAAAGGAATATTTGGTGACGTTGTACGAACAGACGAATTTCTGGGGAAATCTGGTTGATTGGACGAGCAATTTTGTCCTTCCGGACGAGCTTAAACATTTTCTGCAGGGCGTAAATGTCGGCAATGAGGTCGCCATCGGGGTATTGAAATCAATCGATGTGAGCACCTTGGCCTTGCCGGATGTCGTGAAGAAATGGTTAGTCCAGGTGCAGGGATTTGTGAAAGGTCTCGATCACGACCTGACGCAAGATGTCATTATAAAACTCACGGCTCTTGAAGCTCAAAAAGGGCCTATTCAAAACGGCATCGCGTTCTGTCATTCGGGTTTCTTCGAGCCGTTTATTAAGGCGATGGAACTAAAGCAATATGACATTAACACGATTATTAATTATGAAGGGCCCTATTGGTTTAGCCATAGCGACACGATCAATAACCCACATTTAACACGGATCATCAATGCCTGGGGCACGGGCTCAATACTTGACGGAAATCTTAAGCCTCCGCAGTGGTCACTTGAAAACGCCGCTTTCCAGGGCCCGGCAGGAATAGAGAACATCAACATCGAGATAAAGGGTGCTTTTCACAACGATTTCTCGTATGATGAGGCCTATTGGAATGCGCATCCGCCACAGACAGATGCGGAACAAAGAAGAAAACTTATTAACCGGGTGACGAATCGGTTCATGAGGGATTTGTATAAATTTGCCGAGGATGATCGAAATGATCCCGGTCGGCTACAATTATTTTTAAGTCAAACGCCGGGAGTGTCGTTCAACTCTGCCAGGGGTGTCTGGGAAGTTGATCCAGATAGATTGGTGTATTAGTCATGAAAAATAAACTTCTGGCATCAAGCATTTTAGTTCTATCATTAATCTGTGCGGTAGGGATTGTATTTTATTTTGCTCGCATAAAATCTAGACCAATAGTTCAAGCAATGGATGAAAAAGGAATCTTCATAGGGGAAAATAACCACATGTTAAATAAGTCATCGAGTTCGGGTTCTCAGTATCAAAGAGAAATTCAAGAGGATGATACAGCCCATGACCATATTCGTCAGGGGGATCTTTTAGCTCGCCAGGGGCAATTAGCCGGGGCGGCTGAGGAATATAAAAAAGCTTATTCAATTGGTGGAATTTCACGGGCGGTAAGTGGGACGCTTTTAGCACAAACATATGAAAAGCTTGGCCAATATGATGAGGCTAGCACATTGTTAAATCAAATGATCGAGAAGCGTCAGCTAAGCGAGACGGGCATTCAAGACGCCAAAGCAATGATTTCACGTCTCCTTGCCGCCAAACAAAAGACCTGATGTGCGGCCGCTATTCGCTCAAGTCTTTTACCGTATCCCGCCCTGCGGGGACACGTTAAGCAATAGGTAACAACCAAGCATGACTACTGACAAGCCGCGGAGCAAAACTTATCTCAAAGAGTATCTCGAACTCCCCAGAGCTGTTCTCCTTCAACTTCGTGACACCCATCTCTTCAATGATTTGTTGGACGACGCTATCAAAGATATCGACGAGCTGTTGGCCGTCGCATCTCCGAATAAACCGGACGACGTCCCCGAGGGAGAGGTTAGAAGATAAATAGAATATGCCACGCAAGAAAAGAACTCCAAGCTCAACAGGCGTTTATCATTGGATTAACCGTGGTGTGAATCAAAAAAAGCTCTTTCATTTTAAGGATGATTTCCACCATTTTCTTAATCTGGCGCAAGAACATAAAGATGAATTTGGGATTCAAATTTATCATTATTGTTTGATGCCCAACCACATCCATATGCTTGTATAGTCTGACAATTTAGAGGCTTTGGCCGGTTTCTCTTACTATCTGCAGCGCCGCTACGCTTACTATTATTGCAAGACCCATCATTGGAGAGGACAAGTCTTTCAGAGGATGTACAAAAGTCTGTGTATTGATAAAGACTCCTATCTTCTGGACTGCGGCCGGTATATAGAACGCAACCCTATTAGGGCATCTTTGGCGGAACACCCTCGAGACTACCCTTACAGCAGCTTTTCTTATTATGCCTTTGGGACGCCCAACAAACTTCTTGTGGCCTCACCCGCGTACTTAAGCCTATCCGATTTTGAAATGGAACGACAATCGATTTACTGCGATTACGTTACAGAAGGCAGAGCCTACGAAGAGTTGGTCGACAAGGCTCTCTTACAGGCTTGACCTCTCCCTATGGGACGTCGTCCGGTATAAGAGCCGGTGCGTGGTGAGGCCGAAGGCGAGAGCGGAGAGGACGACAACCGGAAATTTTATGAACGCGGAGTGAGGCCATAGGTAAAGAATTATTTGAAAGAACCCCACGACGGGCAAATGGCAAAGGTAAATCCAATAAGACGCGTCGGAGAGACAGCGGACCACCGGCCTTTCATTTTTAAAAAATCTTAAGGAAATTCCCAAAAGTCCGAAGACGGAAAGCCAGACAAAGAGCGCGGTGGAAACCGCCAGCCAGAAAAGCTCGACGCCATAAAGCGGTGCCGCCAGATGGCGTTTTATGAGCGGCTCCACCCAGCAAAAAACGGGCAGGGATAATAAAAGATAAAAGCCGCTTTTCGGGACAAGGTCAGCCAGGTTTTCCCGAAACGGATAAAGCCAAACACCCGCTATGAAAAACCACGCGTAATGCAAGAGCCGGAAAGGCTCGGGGATGAAGGAATTGCGCAGCGCAAATAGGGCCCCCGGATGGATGAGGAGAATGAGCGCCGTGGGCAGCGCGAAAAAGACGGGCCGCAGAGGAGAAAATAAAATCCGCTTGGCGCATCTTGGGCCGGAAATTTTTTGATAACGCCCGGCAAAATAAAAAATAAGGATGTGAATCATCAGGTATTCGAGAAACCACAGGTGCGCCGGGCCGTACAGGTTTCTGCGAATGGGCCGCGCGATTTTAAAAAGAAGAACGCTCCGCGCATCGGATTCCCCCGACAAAAACCAGCCGTAGGACCAGACGATATAAATAAAGGGAAGGATCGCCATGACCCCCAAAAGAAACGGACGAAGAATGCGCCTCGACCGGTTTTCTAAAAATCTCCTAGGGCCCAAGGTTTTATAAAGCTTCGCGGCAAAGAATCCGGCGATCAGAAAAAAAACGGGCATCGCGAATCCGTGTATCCACAGGAAAAGCCGGTCGAAAAATGCGTCGGGGCGCGGGTCGTAAATGGCCCAGAGAAGATCGGGGATGCGAAGCGTCATGTAGCTGACGCACGCGTGAAAGACGACAACCGAGAGCATTGCCATCGCCCGCAGGGCATCCAGCGCGTGGAGCCGGTCATTTGTTTCCATGGGTTTGAATTATACGCCACAATTCCGGTATTTTCCCGGACGATTTTGGACGAGTCCATTCGTGCGAGAATATTCGATTGACCCGGGCGCGGGAAGAAGTCGCTGCGGGCGGCGCCCGTCTTGTCCGAACCCCCGCCGACAGGGACCGGAGGCAAGAGTCTCGGTCGTCCGGCACAGGTCAAATTTAAAATTTCCCGGTTCTAAAACTCCCCCGGCAGGTTCCCCCTCTTTATCAAAGAGGCCTGCCTGCCGGACAGGCAGGGGCCAGGGGAGTTTGAGGTGTCGAAGTTCGGCCGTCCTATTCCCTTGATATTTTTTCGTTTATGGTTCATTCTTTCCGCATGAATCTTTTTGCGCTCACAAGTTTTATTTGTGGACTGTCTTCGTTTGGGCTAGCCGTCTTTGCGCTCGTCGTCGGCAAGTCGAAACCTCAAAAACTGTTCATGGCGTTCAATGTTGCCGTCGCTATTTGGGGTTTTGGAAACTTTGCCGCCGGCATAGCAAAGACGCAAGACACCGCTCTATTGGCGTGGCGATACGCTTATTTCGGCGGTTTTTTTATCAGCACGTTTTTCTACCACATGACGCAAGCCTTTTTTGATATCCGCCGAAGAAAGCTTTTGATCGCCGCCTATCTCCATTCTTTCTTTTTTGCCGCCTCGGTTGTTTTCTTTCCTGGTCAGATCATAAACCGTACACGTATAGCTTTTGGAATTCATTACAATGTCATCACGGTATTTACGGTAGGAGCAATAGTCGCTTTTTTACTGATTGTGGGTTTAAGTTATGCCGAACTTTTGATTTATTTGCGCCGTGCGGAAGGCAAGAGCAAAACTCAAGCCAAGTATTTCATCGGCGGTTTTGCATTCGGATTTTTTGGGGGCGCTACAACGCTTCTTCCGCTATTTGGCATTGACATCATTTATCCCGCAGGGAATCTGGGAATCGCTGTTTATGTGTTCGTTTTGCTGTATGCGATATTTCGTCACCAGGTTTTAGACATTCGAATCATTATCAAGCGGACACTTTTTTATTCTTTGTTTGTGCTCGCGCTGTCGCTTTTTTATGTGTTGATTGTTTTTGCGATTCATCAGCTTATGTTTGCAGGATCTCGTGGCGGACAAGATCTGCAGGGTCTCTTGGGGACTTTTGGACTTTATTCGATCCCTTCATTCATAGGGACAATCGTTTTTCTTTTGCTTGGATTTGCCGTTTTATTTCACCGGCCGCAGACTAAAGAGAAAGTATTATTTTCGATCCTTTGTTTCGAAACATTTTTCTGGGAATTTGTCTGGTTTTATTCATTTTACTGTCCGACAGAACGGCTAACCTACATTGCCAAAGTCGCTTATTTGACGATCACTTTCGTTCCATTTACTTTTTATCATTTCATCGTTGAGTATCTTAAAGAGAAAAAAGAGAGGAAGTATGTTATCTTTTTTTATGTTGTCGCATTTATTTTGATTGCGTTGATATTTCCGACGGATTGGTATATCAAGGGCAACAGACAACATGCGTGGGGTAATTTTTCTTATCCCGGCTTTTTGTATCCGGTGTTTGTGGCCGCGGCGCTTTTTTCGATGATCAAAGGGCTTTCCGTGATCCGGCGGTTCCAAATAAACAACGGCGAAAATCAAAATCTTCAGAACCAAATCAAATATTTTTTTCTCGCGTTTGGTCTTTATTTTTTCTGCACGTTGGATTTCTTACAGGTTTATGGCGCTTCATGGTATCCCATTGGAACCATTTTCTTTCTTTTGTCTTTCTTGGTGATCGCTTACGCGATACTCAAACATCATCTGCTTGACATACAAGTTGTGATCAAGCGGACACTTTTTTATTCAGGTCTCACGATCTCCATTTCCTTGATTTATCTGTCGCTGGTATTTTTGTTTTATTCAGCCTTTTTGAGAAAAGCCGGAACTGCCTCCTTTTTAGCCAATGCGCTCGGAATCTTGTTCATTGCGATTACGTTTAAGCCGGTGGAATTGATTATTCACCGGCTGCTTGAAAAGAAATTCTTCAAAGGTTCCATTGTTGAGATTTCCGAGCAAAAGGCAAAGCTTGAATCGGAGCTTGAAAGGCGCGAACGGCTGAAAAGCGTCGGCATCCTCGCGGCCGGCATGGCGCATGAGATCAAAAATCCCATCACGGCCATTCAAACATTCGCTGAGTATCTGCCGAAGAAATACGACGATCCCGAGTTCAGAGAAAAATTTTGCCGGATCGTGAATCAAGAAACGGCGCGCATCGCGGACATCGTGAGGGATCTCTTGATTTTTTCAAAGCCGCTTGAGCCGCAGAAGCGAGAGTTTGATGCGTTTCACCTTTTGAAAGATATCGTTGAGCTTTTGAGCGGGGATCTTTTAAAGAACCGTATTCAGGTGGAATGGGAGACGGGTGACGGTGAGGGCGCCCACGAGGGGCGCCCGTACATTTTTGCGGATACGGAACAGATAAAACAGGTCTTCCTGAATATCATCATGAACGCGATTGACGCGATGAAAGGGGAGAGGCGGGGTTTAACGATTTCTATGGAAACGCATGATAAATTTGTCCATATTGCCATCCGCGATACGGGCTGTGGGATCCCACAGGATAAAATTCCCCATCTTTTTGACCCCTTCTTTACCGATAAAGAAGGCGGAACGGGGCTCGGTTTGGCTGTCGCGTATTCCATTATGGAGAAAAATAACGGTAAGATTTCCGTCGAAAGCGAGGCCGCGAAGGGAACGGCGTTTACGGTTCAATTACCTATTGCGCCGTAAGAGCGCAGTCTCGTTACCGGCACTACAATATATGGTATTTTTGTTAAAAATCAACACTACATATAAACAATATAAAGAATTAGTAATATTTGTTAAAAAAGTATTGACAAATAATAAGCTGTAGTATATCCTCCTAAACACTTTCGTAGGGGCATGGTGAATCGTGCCCCTGTAGGAGGTCTTATTGGACGAGGGCGATAAAGGCGTCTTCACCGTCCACGAGCTCGCGGGCTATCTCCGCATGAAGCCGCTTACGATTTATAAGCACGCTTCCACCGGCAAAATCCCGGGCTTCAAGGTCGGTTCACACTGGCGCTTCAAGAAAGAAACGATACATAACTGGATAAAATCGCAAGAAGACTCTAACACTAACCAAAAAACTTTAATAAAAGTGTAAACCAAACCCCCGAGCATGTGCTCGGGGGTTTGTTGTTTATAGTCGGACTTGATGGAGATTAAAATGAGTGAGATTATCTTAGCTAGATTAAAGGAAATGTTGGCAAAAGAACTGAATCTTGAAATTGAGAAAATTCGAGAAGATTCTAAGCTTGCCGATGATTTGGGGGCTGATTCGTTGGATACCGCTGAACTAGCCATGCAAATTAAAGACGAGTTTAATTATGATTTAACAGACGAAGAAATAGTTAACATTAAGACTGTTGATGATCTTGTAAGAGCAATTTCTACGGGTATGGTAAAGAAAACGTAAATGGTAGATTCGATTATAACAAAAGCGTTTATTTTAGAACATAAAGTATATTTTAATGAAACTAATGCAGTAGGTGGAGTTGCTTATTTTTCGAATTATGTTAAGTGGCAAGGTATGGCTCGCGAAGAGTATTTTGTTAAGACTGTTCCTGATTGGAGAATGATAATGCAATCAATAGCATCAGGGCAGTTAAATATGATAACAGTAGAAGAGCACTCACATTTTATTCAGCATGCTTTTTTTGGCGATACGATTACTATACGGCTTTTTACGGCAAATATAAAAAGATATAGTTTTGATATGGTTTTTTTTATGTTTAATTCCGAAGAAAATAAGTTGCTTTATGAGGGTATGCAAAGACTTGCTTTTGATGATTTTAAAGGTAAATTCATGGAAATTCCTCAATCTATGTTAAGGTCGGTAAAAGAACGGGAAATTGACATTAAAGATTTAAAGTTAAGCAAGCTAGGCAAATATTTTATGACGAAATAATTTTCAAATTATGCTGATATATGCGTTCGGATCAATAGTAATCTTATTTTTTAATGCTGTATTATGGTTTTTTATATTATCTAATCGTAAACGCGATTTGATTGTTGCCCCTTATTTGAGATGGTCGTTATGCATAGCTGGTTGGTCAATTGGGTATGCGATAACCTTGTCCGGGTTGTTTTCATATAGCACAACTTTATTTTGGAATAGAGTTTGTCACGCCTTCGCTTCTTTTATACCGGTTTTTTTTCTCCAGTTAGTTTTTTCCATTACCCAACAAGATACAAAATTTAATAGATTAATATTAAAATCCTCATATTTTGTAGGACTCATTTTAATAGCGCTAGATTTTACCCCTTTATTTGTTAAAGATTTATGGTCGATGGGAGTTTTTAAATATCAGCCTTTAGGTGGATCTGCGTACATTTGTTTTACTTTATTCTTTGCAGCGTGTGTTATTTACGGTCTTATTGTTTTATATTGGAAATATAAAACATTGCATGGCAACGAAAGAGAGCAGGTTAAAATATTCCTGCTTGGTTCTACTATTGGTTATACGGGTGGTTCAACATTATTTTTGCAGGCGTTTAAAATACCTTTAAACCCAATCGGAGTTTTTTTTATATCCAGTTATGTGTTATTTACTGGATATGCCATATATAGATATGGTTTTATGAATTTAGAAATAATTATCCGCCGCACGGCGGTGTTCGCTGGTCTTTTCGCTTTCGTTTATGCGATTTTTACGATTGTTACTGTTCTGGGCAAAGAATTTTTCAAGAGTACGCTTGGCTGGAATGAATGGGCGGCACTGGTTCCCACGGTAGCTATTATCACATTTACATTGAGGCCGCTTGAGACTTTCTTAACGAATATCACCGAAAAATTTCTGTTCCAAAAAAAATACGACGAAAGGGAACTCCTTAGGCTTTTCACAAATGAGATCCTCACGGTTATTGATCTTCAGAAACTGATCGAGCAGACCGTTGAGGGGCTGAACTACATTATTAAACTGGAATCCGCCGCGGTTCTGCTTCACGACAAGGACGCCAAAGTTTATAAGCTCGCGGCGGCGGTGGGGATAAAGAACAAACCCGGCGAAGTTATTTTTAAAGACGACGATACGATCATATCGTATCTCAAGGCGTCGGACCGGCCGATTTTGAAGGACAAAGATGTGGACAAAATTGAAGGAGAGGGCGACCTAAAACAAAATTTCAAGCTTCTGAACACAAAAGTCTGCTTTCCGCTTACCTTGCACGACAATCTGATCGGCGTTTTGTGTCTCGGCATGAAAAAATCCGGAGAGGAATACACCGAAGAAGACATCGACATCCTGCACACGCTTGCCAAAACCGAAGCGATCGCGATCTCAAACGCCCAGCTTTTCGACGAGCTCTCCAAGACTCAGGCCGAGGCGGCCCAGCGCGAAAAAATGGCCGTGATCGGTACGCTCGCCGCGGGTATCAATCACGAGATCTGCAATCCGCTCGGCATCGTCAGGGGCCAATGTGAGATGTTTCTTCTCAATCTGCGGGATGGATTTTATGGCCACAAGACGCGCGAGGAGATCTTAAAAATCTCGGAAGAAATCATGGGCAAAGTGATCAAGGAAACCGACCGCGCGGTGTCGATCACGAAAAAGCTTTCCGGTTTTGCGAAGCCCTCCAAACGCTCGGAGTTTGAGACAGTGGCCATTGAGAAAGAAACCGAGGAAGTCTTGGGCCTTTTGGGGCATGATCTGAAGCTTAGCAATATCGAAATCCAAAAGGATTTTCCGGAAGATTTTCCGGTCATCCTGGCGGACAAGAAACAAATTCAGGAGGTTCTTTTCAACATCATTCGCAACGCGGCCCAGGCGATTGAAAAAAAGCAGGGCAAGATCGTGCTCACCGGATTTTCGGAAAACGGTTCGGCGGTGGTTCGTATCGCGGATAAC
>Ga0209515_10009067_pt1 | contig 11416 bp, 9 predicted proteins | sample Subgroupgradi54m_FD_187454 | JGI IMG/M metagenome (GOLD analysis project Ga0209515, IMG submission 187454) | Subsurface groundwater microbial communities from S. Glens Falls, New York, USA - GMW60B uncontaminated upgradient, 5.4 m (SPAdes)... ...
CTGGAATGATTGCTATTGGCATTCTGTTTTTGATCTTCACCGTTTGCTATTTAAACCATCTGCAAAATCCATAACAGAGTTATAGAAATTTTTCACAATTGCATATAGAAAATAAAAAACAAAAAAGAAAGTATAATGATTATTTTACTTCTTGCTTTGACGCATAGCATCAATTTGTCCGCTTGTTACCCAGTCAAGTAATTCAGCGGCTGAAGGATTCAGATTACCCTTTTGATTCATCATATTATGAACCCAAATCCAATTTATCTGGTTTAGTAATGGTTTGTTTCCCTCATCGCCCTTTCTAACTTTGTCTCGAAGGTCTTTTGGGATGGTATTCCACCATTGTTCAAAGGTTCTACCCATGGTCAGATCATCTTTAGTTGATCTAATTAAGTCTTTTGTAAATAATACAAATATTATAATTTGGTCTCTTAAAAAACGCTAAAGGTTTAAAGGTCCTTAGAGAAGACTTTGAATTCTTGCAAGTAAAAGTCCTTGGGGCTGCCCAAGAGGTAGGCAGATCTGCATTCCAAGTTAATTGTGATAGTACCAATTTCCTATTAGACTATGGAGTTTCTTTGGGAAAGGAACCTGCATATCCGATGCATGTGAAACCTAAAGACATCAATGCCGTTATCATAACTCATGCACATCTTGATCATTCCGGTAATGTGCCATCACTTTTTGTAAATGGGGGAACTGATGTTTATGCAACAGCGCCGACACTAGATCTTTCTAGACTTTTAATTGAAGATATGGTAAGACTAGAAAAAAATTTCCTTCCTTTTGAAATGCCAGAAGTAGTCAATATGATTATGCATTCTAAAGAGATAGAGTTTAAGCAAAAAATCACTCGTGGTAATGCCTCATTTGAGCTCCGAGAATCAGGACATGTTGTAGGTGGTGGTGCAGTAATAGTAGAATCTGATAAAAAGAGACTCTTCTACACAGGTGACATTAATCCAAGAGGATCTAGAATGTTACGAGAAGCTGATCTTGACTTTGATGAAATTGATTTAATGATTACAGAAAGTACCTACTCTCAGACTGATCAAATGCCACGGGAAGAGACTGAAGAAAAATTTGTAGAATTTGCTTATGAAGTTTTGGATAGGAAGGGTTCTCTTTTCGTACCTTCATTCTCTGTTGAAAGATCACAAGAAATTGCATGTGTCCTAAAAAATGCCAAATTCAAGCATAAGGTAATCATGGATGGAATGGCAGTCAAAGTAAACGAGATAATGCTTCGATATCCGGAATATCTACGCGATCCAAAAGTGTTTGCAGATTCAATTCACCAAGCTGAATGGATAAGAGGGGAAAAAGAAAGAAAAAATGCACTAAAAGAGCCATGCCTAGTAATATCTCCAGCTGGAATGTTAGTTGGTGGTTCTGCAGTCTACTATTTGCAACAGCTTGCACTTGATAAAAAGAATGGCATAGCTTTGGTTTCGTACCAAGGAGAAGGAACTCCTGGTAGAAAATTATTGGAAACTGGTAAAGTAAGCATAAGAGGGAAAGATGTAAAAGCTGAAGCTGAAGTAAGACAATTTGAGTTCTCTGGACATGTTGATAGAACGGGTCTTTTTGATATGATAAAAAGAATAAAAGGAAATCCAAAAATTCTGACAGTTCATGGAGATAGTGGTTCATGTACTAAATTTGCAGAAGAAATTCATGAGAAGTTTGGGTTTGATGCAATTGCGCCAAAAACAGGTGATGTAATTACAGTTTGAGATGCAAGAATTTACAAGAATAAACCTAGATATCACTATCAATAGTGGTCAAGTTTTTCTCTGGGACAAAATTGATGGAGTATGGCATGGGGTCAATGGTACAGAGATTTTAAGAGTAAAACAAGATCCTTTTGAGATAATTTCATCGCAAAAAAAACCTAGTGATTTTTTTAGGCAAGATGACAATATGGAAAAAATTCTAAATAAGATAAGCAGTGATAATATTGTAAGAACTGCGGTAGAACGTTTTCCAGGGCTAAGGTTGCTCAGACAAGATCCATTTCAATGCTATATTTCATTTATTTGTTCATCAAATTCATCCATACAGAACATCAAACAAATGTTAAAACGGATTTGCCAAAAGTTTGGTAAGAAAATAGATTTTGATGGTTATGAATTTTTTGCTTTTCCTGCTGTTGAGAAGCTTGCAAAGGCCAACCTGAAAGATTTGCTTTCATGCGGTCTTGGATTTAGGGCGAAATACGTAAAGACAGCTGCGATGAGTGTACATTCTGGCGCCTTAGAATTTAATTTTTTAAAAAAAACTGACTATAAGTCTGCAAAAGAAGATCTAAAAAATATCTACGGAATTGGGAACAAAGTTGCAGATTGTATACTCTTATTCTCACTTGAAAAACTTGAGGCATTTCCAATAGATAGATGGACACAAAGAATTCTACAAAAATATTATTCAAAAAAATTTTTTGGTTTAATTGAAAAATCTCTCACTGAAAAAAATTATGAATCTATTCACAAAAAAATTGTAGAGTATTTTGGCCCATATGCTGGATACTCACAACAGTTTCTTTTCAAAATGGAAAGAGAACTAAACAAAAGAAATTGGTTGTGAAAAACCCTTAATATGGTAGCCCTGTGCCCAATTCTTGGGCCTGTAGCTCAGCATGGATAGAGTGCTGGACTTCTAATCCAGTGGTCAAGGGATCGAAGCCCTTCGGGCCCGCATCATTTTTAATTGATATTATGAAATTTTAACTTAATTTTCATTTTTTCTCACAAGTTATTTATCTTAATTATTTCACACATATACTATGAAAGATATTGAAATAAAGATAGAAAGTTTAAACATAAAACCTAACACTGAGATTAAAGGTAAAATTCAAGTGAATTATCCAGGCCGTTATGATGGAGTTGTGGTCAACACCCAGATAATAGGTTCCAATCAGCTTGTCGTTTACAAATCATATAATGGTAAAACTATTTCTCAAAATTTATCACGATTATTTATTAACAAAAACGATATGCCACAAAATCTAGCTGAATTTACAGCTATGATAGAATTTGAACCTGCACAGCCTCATGACATAAAGTTTCGTGTATCCATAATACAAGAACATAAAGAAATCGAAAGCGATATTGTGTTCGCTAAGCTAGTTGCCTAAAACTCGATAGTTTAGTTTTTCACAGCTCAAAGGATCTGATTAGGAGGTTAAAGCACCATGTACAATGTTTATAGTTCCCTTCATCCACGGGTGTGGTTCACAATGATAGTCTAGCTTTATTTCCTGAGTAAACAAGAACTGGTATGTATTTCCTGGTTTTATCACTCCTGGAGAACCAAAATCTCCACTGTACAAATCTTTGAATGGTTTGTCTGGTGTAACTGTATGTGCTACATCACTTGTATTTTTCCAAATAACTAGATTGTCTATCCCAAGTTGAACATCTTTTGTTTTTGGCACATAATTTTGCTCTTGTGCTTGGTTTTCTGCACCGGGTACAATAGTTATCGTTACTTGTTGGCCTGGATTGAGGACTTTCTCCGGGATTATTGGTTTTGCATTTAATTCTGGAATGAAATACAATTGATAATATGAAACTCCTATTGCAGCTCCAATTATCACTGCAATCAGTCCTATTCCGTAAGCATGACTAGAACTAGGTAGACTCAACTGATTAACGATTTTTTGTTTGTCTTATAAAGCTATTCGATCGTCAGAATAAAATATTTATGGTTTTTTAATATCAGATGTTCCTACTGTTGGCTCTTTGATATTTTCTAGATTCACAGTTTTTATTTCAGGAGCTGGGGCAGAATTTTCACTTGATGCTGGTGACATATTTTCTTTTCCAGCAAGTGTTGTTGCAGAAGCCGGCGAAGTTCCAATTAGTTTTAGAGTTTCTGTCGTTGCTTGTGGTGGCGGGGTAGGAGTCTTCTTTGCCTCACTTAATCCATGTCTGTAAAGGTGGAACATGCCAGCAAACACCATTAAAATCAAACCAACAAGGAAGAGTGAAAAGTTTTTCATTCCAGAAAGTGCTGCATTATATGCCGCGATGTTAAGATATACTTGAAATGCCAAAAGTGCAACAATTAACCAATTGATCCATTTTCCTGACAAGTTTATTTGAGCTACTTTATGCGGTCCTTTTGATGCTGCAAGCTTTGCTTTTCTTTCTGCTTCTTTTGCAAGTTTTATCATCATGTATGAGAAACCAAATCCAATTGGAACCAGCAATAACATTACTAGATAAAAAAATACAGGATCTATGACTAGTCTTTCTACAAGTGCCTTTGTTGTGTCTGGTGAAATATAGAACCCCCAATAAGTAGTCACCATGACCTGAGCTATTCCAGTTATTCCAAAAGCGGTAATTATTGGCCTATCTTTCCAAGAAAATTTTTTGTATCTATCAATGAATGGGGTTAAAGCAAGAGCTATGATAAACATAGCAGGCCAGGCTACCCCAGTTACAAATTTGTCATATTGAGTTCTCAGAAATGCGTAAATTCCCGTCAGATACCACTCTGGTACCGTGATTCCTGGAGGTACTGTGGGTTCAAATTTTGAACCAAGATCTACTGGAAAGACTCCACCTGTGATAAATATCGCACCACAAATTGCCATGACCATCGGCACATCAAAGACCAAAAATCTTGGCATATGAATAGCCATTAAACCGAGCATCACTATTGGCAGAATAAATACATGTTGTGTATAGAATCGTAGAATAAAGTCTGCAAATCCCGAACCAAACATGGCATCACGTATAGTTGGCCCTGCTACCGGTATAGAGTTTGTAAGTGAAGCAGCGATACTAAGTGCAAGCTCAGCTCGTTCACTAAATATTATATCATAACCTGTAAAAGCTTCAAGGATTGTAACTGTACCAAGAATTACTCCAGTAAACCAGAGGAGTTCATTTCTTATCTTGTATCTTCCACTAAAGTATTGATAATACATGTGTAACACTGCTAAAAGAACCATTGCGTTAGATGCGTGATAATGGATGTTTCTTATCATAAAACCAAATGGAACGGTATTGTTTATCTTTGCAACACTGTCCCAAGCTCTATCCAGTATAGGTTGGTAGTAAAACATTAACAGTGCTCCAGAAATTCCCAGAATGATAAAAGTTACAAATGTAAGCATTCCAAGAAATCCAAATGGGCTTACAAATCTAGCTGGAAATGAAAATTTAGTACCAATGAAAATGGTTCTTTCATATCCATCCCATACCCAGTAGAAGAAATCTGCTAGACCGTTTCTACGTTTTAAGGAAGCGCCCATATCCTACAATTCCATTATTGTTTACATCCCATTTAGCCGGTTTTATCCATAAATTTCCATCATTATCTGCCTCAAGATATAATGTTGCAAGAACATTTGAAGGCGGAGCTTGAAGCGATGCTGGTCCCACAAAAGCTTTTCCATCAAGTGGGTTGTACATGCTCCCATGACATGGACATTCTCCCCTTTTTCTTCCTTCCTGAGGCCAGTATTTCCAAAGACACCATAAATGTAAACACACCATACTATAAACACGAAAAGCACTAACATCATCTTTATTTCCACCAAGTTCTTCTGGGAGTCTGATAAACTGCCATTTTCTAAACGCTTCTTGGTCAAGAACTGAATCTCCAGTGAAGGGGTAAGTAATTACTTCAGAGTGATTTTTTGGAAAAAATTTTACGTTTGCTTGAGTGCCATCTGGTAGTATAACTTTAGATTTTTGTGGAACGGCATTTGAAGGATTTGGCATGAATTGGCCCCAAGGAATAAAAGGGGTAAAAGTGAGAGCAGTTCCTGCTGCTCCTAATAACTTTAAAAAATCACGTCTAGACAGAGTATCCTTAGCACTAGAATCCTGCTCAGACATCTAAGTTTTCGTTTTTGAAAAATTGCATATAAACCTTGTCTAACTTCTCTTTGAAATTTTGAATTTTTTGAAAGTAATTATAACTATAGCAGTTGCTGCTACGATTCCAATTATTATTTCTACTAATTGATAGAAAATTTCATTAGGTGATTCTTTTTTTCCCGGAGAGAACATTTTGCTTATGGCGTTATTATCTACGTTTACTACGATCGTTTTCACTGATTCATTTCCTGCCTTGTCTTTTACTAAAACCTTAATGTCATATTTTCCATTTTCTAATGTCCGTGTATCAAATTGTACAGAACTCTTATCAAACACTTTTTGATGTGGAAGGATGACTGTTATTCCACCATGATTCAAAAGATTTTGTTCATTGATTTCGAGGTCTATTGTGGCAATGTTTGAGATCGTTGAACCATTTGTCAGAGATTTGAAAATAATTTCAGGGGCAGTGTTATCAACTGTGAATACAGATTCCTTTGATAAATTGTGTCCAACAGTATCTGTTACAACTAATCGAATAGTATGTGTTCCTTCAGTTAGTTTTTCAGATAAACCAGAAAAGCTGCTCTCATTATATTTTTGAGGCCCAATACCATCAAGATAGTATTTTATGCTATCAACATCTTCTCCTTTAATTTTTGGTTCAATTTTGAATGTATTGTTAATAAAATCAGGTATACCAAATTGTATTTGTGGACCCTGCTCATCTGGAAGAATGGTAGAAAATTTTGTAGATATTGTAATGGGCTCAGCCAGAGATTGACCACCAAACAAAGTTGAATGCATTAAGATAGAATATGCCCCAGTCTGATTTATTGGGGCATACAAAACTGTTGATGTTGCATCTTTGTTTTTTATTGGATAGAAACCTCCGCCTTCACTAAATGGCTGACTAGTACCAAGCCAATCACCTGTTGGCCAACCCTGAAATTGACCAAGCACCCCTGCTGGAACATTTGTTTGTATAATTCTTCCTTGAGGATCTACTACAAAAACCGAAAGATTTGTGTCCTTATTTTCCCATGAAATGTTTAATGAAACTGTATTTATTGTTCTGTCTTGAACATCGAAATAATATTGTCTCCAGTCACCTGCATTATACCTGTTAGCCATGTCAAATGCTCCACCTATGTAGCCGTTTCCATATAGAATATCACCATTCCTCGAACCTTTCAAAACTGTAGGCAAATCTTTTGGCTGAAGTTTCTTTAAAACTCCAAAGGAAACTGGAACATTTACTTGATGTAAATCATCTTTGAATGAAAGAAATCCTTGATAGACTCCTGGTTGAGAATCTAATGGAACAACAAGTGTTGCCATTACATGTACTGAGCTGTGTGGTGCAACTTGTATATCATTAGAGTTTAACCAGATATCGTTCCAATTTTCTTTTTTATAATAACTAGCAGAAATAGTATAATCCATCGAGGTAGAATTTTTCTTTGTGTCCCCTTGCCAATAAGAATACCTTGTTGGAACAGGATACACACCAACTAGTGGAACATGTTTGATTTTTGAGTTTGGTTCTGAAACTCTTAATTCTTGAACTGTTCCCCATGACCCTCCTCGATTTACCATGGAAAGTTCGGTGTAGGTTTGCTTACCATCTTTATTTTTGTCATCCCAATCGTATAGATAAAGAGATGAAATCTTGATATCATCTGCGTACATCTTAGACGAGGCGTTCAGAAATTCTGAAAATGGAAAGTTGAGATTGAGGACCATCAATGACGCATCCTCCGGAATAGGCTTTGATTTTTGGAAGAAAGAAAGCAAATCAAGGCTGTCTTTTACATTTTCAAGAGGCAAATAATTTGGTCTGAAGACGCCGGATTTATTCAAGAGTGGATCTTTTAGATTGACTACCGTAGTACCATCGTATTGTGATTTTTTGATTAGTTTAAGAGTTTTTGGTGTGATTTTAATTTCAAGTGTTTTGTCTGTTGGATTTTCAATAGTAAAGGTTGCAGAAGTTCTTTCACCAGGAAGTAACCTACCTCCAAACCATGAAGTTTCTGGAAATGATTTATTGTTTAATTGAAATCTTTCTAAACCAATTAAAGATGAATTTAACGCTTTAATGGGAACGTCTAAGATCTTTTTTACGTTAGAGTATGATGCGTCATTATAGACAATAAATGTTTCATCTTTTCCTTTAACAAAATTTATTGCGTTTGTTACATTTACGAGTCCAGCTCCCTGTGTAAATGGATCATTTTCCAGATCAGTTGCAGTTGACATCAGGATGTTTTCTATTCTGAATGGATTGTATTGTTCACCTTTTTGTTTTAGACTTTCCATCAATACGGCAGCGGAACCAGCAACCAGTGGAGCTGCCAGACTTGTTCCACCAAAAAGTGCAAATGGACCTGTTGCATTTTTGTTATATTTTGTAACACTGATTGGAGTAAAGCTATATTCGCCAATTCCCATCAAATCAGGTTTTGGATCACCTACTAAACCTGGACCCCTGCTTGAAAATCCTGCGACATCGCCTGAAAAATAAGTGCTGTTTCCAAATCTTGGTTGATTCTTAAATGAACCAGAACCAATGTATACATTGTTTGTTACAGCTCCTACAGTAAGAGCGTATGGCGCTGCATCTGGTGTCCCTAAAGTTCCATATCCATGCCCTGCATTTCCTGCACTACTCACAACAAGTATACCGGGATAGTTTTTGCTAAGAGAGCCAGGTACTACAAGTGCACTTAACAATAGAGATTGTATATCAAGTCCTGGTACGGATTGTAAAATTGGAAAGGTTGAGATCCCCCAACTATTTGATATGATGTCAACCCTAGGTTTTCCTTCAAAAATCCAGGTATTTTTTTCTTGGTTAAATCCCGCTGCCCACAACCAACCATACACTGCGTCTCCAAACCACAATGCCTTGATTGGAACAATTTCTGCCCCAGGTGCAACACCTCTTAGAGTAAATTTTGTGGTATTGCCGTAAATATCATATTTTTCTGTTCCTTTTGATGTTATTGATGCAGCTGTTGAAGTTCCATGTCCTTGAAAATCATACATTATCCCAAAGTAATTCCCCTTTGAATCAAAGGGAGATAGTAGTGTTCCATTTGTTGCCCCAATTTTTTTATCAATCATCGATGAGTTCCCCACAACTCCATAAACATCTAGTACTCGTGCACCAACAGTACCTGCACTATAATCTAATTTTCCATCTTTGTTTGAATCATATATAAGAAATTCTTTTCCGTTTCCCAGTGTAATTGGTGTTTCATCAGTAAAATCAAAATCATAATTTGGGGTACTGCCTAGAGATGTATCAAAGCGAGTAAAATCCTTCCAGGAATCTGACATATCAGGTATTATAGTATCATACAAACCAGCAATTTTGGAATCAACTACAAGTACTGGAACAAGTTGCAAGCGTGAAGATTGACCTTGCAGGACACCTTCATAAATTACACCAAAGTGATATATCCCACTTTTTGAAATAATGAAATTTCTACTATTCTTTCCAATTTTATAGTCGTCTGATGATGTACCGGTAAGAACAGGACGATTGCCCCCTTTTGGATACAATGAATTGAAGACTTGAATATCAGTACCTTTCCCGTTTTTATTCAAGTTCAAAAATACTCCTTTAGAATTCACATAAACGTTAGAGGTAATGTTTTTTGGAATTGTCGTTGTGTAGTTTTTTATAATTCCTTTATCATTTATGTTTGCAATGAAAGTTGCGTTTGTTAATACCAGACCCTGACCATCTGCATCAATCATAATTGGAATGTTATTTTTGTCACGTGCAAGAGAGTCTCGAATATCGGGATTTGAAAAATCTGTTCCTGTGTCCACGATTCCAATTGTTACCCCTCTTCCAGTATAGTTATATTTTTGATAAACATCTTCTGAACCAAGAATATTTCCTATCCTAGATCCTTCATGAGGAGCCATGTTTGTATTAGATTGACTTAGAGAATCAAACTCTAGAGGAAAATCTTCTATCACTGTATATCCTTTTAATTTAAGATTCAAGATATCGTTTTGAGAAAAAACTCCCACCGAAAAAAAACCATTTTTTGAGCTTATTTCGTAAATCAGGTTGTGTGCAACTGATCTTACATCTGAGATAGAACCAGAGCCAAAGACTACATATCTTTTTATAGGATTTTCATATAATTCCGGCAAGAATGTAATAATACCAGACTTTTCTACAAAATCAAAGGTCTGGTTTGGATGAGTAAGATCTGTATCATAGAAAGAAAATGCAGGCTTTGCAACGGTAGAAAAAAGTAATGTGAAAATTAAAAAAAATGTTAATTCTTGAATGACAAAACTTTTCTTTGTCATTATTGTTATCTTCGCCTAGCGAGAATTGTTATCTGTAAAGCGATAATCACTGCTATTAATGCAACAACTGGCAAGAACAAAGAGTTGAATTGTCCTGAGGCTGCTTCAATATTTGAAACAGAATTAGACATGGTGGTAACACTTTTGTTTATGTTTTGGTTTGCTTCTGTAATCGATTTTTGACTAGTATCTAATACTTGCCCAAAACCCTCAACTTCCGATTTTAACTTATTTAGTTCACTAGATGTAGAATCCAAAATGGAGTTTAGTTTTATTATTTGGTTTGATATTCCTTCAATGTTTTGTTTGAGTACAACTGTTGCTGCAGAACCATGAGATATACTTCCTTGGTTAAAAGCCACTATATGAAATACATACGTTCCCTCTTCCGTTGGCGTATAATCAACATAATAGATTCCCTGGTGAAGAGATTGGAATGAATTGGAAAGGCTTACTACTGTACCATCAGGCAAGTGGACATGTGAAGTACCAAGAAGTTTTGAAGTAGAGCCTGCTACCAAAAGCCCATCACTTGTTACTTGAACAAATACTCTAATTGACTGATTTACTGCAGCTGTTTGCGGTGCAAAAACGATGGTACTTAGCGTCCTCTGGATTGGAACTTCCACAAGAGCTGATGATTGGACAAACTTGACATCTATTTTTTGTGACGCACCTTGTTCTTTACTGGATATTGCTTCAACTGAATATGTACCATGTGCAAAATTTGTTGTGGCATTAGGCCATCGTATTAAAATATGATCAAAGTCACCATTGTTATCTGCTGTAATTTGATCAAATTTTGCAATCGTACCATCTGGGGCAAAAAGACGTATAATCAAGGGTTCATTTGGTAATGCTTTCCCATACACCAAAAGAGGTTGACCATCTGAATATACTTGTTTGTCAGTTGCTATTTGTAATGCAAAGGCTTGTACCACAGATAAATTAGTGACTAGTATTAAAAAGAAGAAAAGTAAAGTTGTTGTTTTCAACCCATTCATGATGACGTTAACCCATAGATATTAGTTCTGTTAAATACGAACAATTCATTCATCTAAATTATAATCATTAAAGAATTGAATTTTTCTGCAAAATATTAAGAATTTTCTTTTTTTTTAATCATGGTGATATCTATCAGGACTCATTGAATTTATAGCAACCATGGAAAAGTTTGATTGTTCTTTTTTGACTATTGTAAGAGAAGCATTTCTAATAATCAATTCATATAAAGATTC
>Ga0209515_10009068_pt1 | contig 11416 bp, 8 predicted proteins | sample Subgroupgradi54m_FD_187454 | JGI IMG/M metagenome (GOLD analysis project Ga0209515, IMG submission 187454) | Subsurface groundwater microbial communities from S. Glens Falls, New York, USA - GMW60B uncontaminated upgradient, 5.4 m (SPAdes)... ...
GACGCCGGGCACCAGCGTTGAGGTCGAGTACAACTTCGACATCAACACCGCCAAGCGGCAAGCCGTCAACGTCAAGGTCAGTCCTCCGGCCTCGACCGCTTCCACCGCGACTCCTTCCGCAACGACCGCCGCTCCGGCCGCATCAACGACCCCGGCCGCCGCGTCGGCGCCGTCGCAACCCGCGTCCGGCGAGCCCGCCGCTGCCCCGGCAGCGACTCAGGAGAAACCCGCTCCGACGCAGTGATCGATTGCACGACGCAACATGGCACGGCGGCATCAGTCATGGTGCTGCCGTGCTCGTTTCTGTCGATCCGTCCAGGTGACAGGTGAACGGTGAGAGGAAACGCTGGGTTTCCCAGGTCTGCTCCCAGGCCAAGCTTCACATGTTGTTGGGATTCCCGCTCTGATGGCTAAAACGAAGCCGCTTGCTCCAAAGCCGCGCCCGGTCGCCTTCGGATATCCGCGGCCGGTCGAGGGATCGCTGGTCTGGTCGCTGCGGCTGTTCGGCGTCGTCTCGCTCATCATCCTCCTCTTGCGTCTGCCTTCCGCGCAGGACCTACGACTGTCGCATGTGGATGTGCGCTGGCTCGGTTTTTGCATGCTGCTGACGATCCTGCAGCTGCTGCTGGAAGCGTTCGTCTGGCAGGGGCTGCTGCTGATCCAGCGCATCCATCATCCGTATTACCGCACGTTGGTGGATTATCTCGCGAGCCAATACTTGGGTTTGGTGACGCCGGGTCACGTCGGCGAATATCTGGCGGCCGGCTACATTTCGATGCACACCGGCTTGACCGTTGGCTACGCGCTCTCCAGCGTCGTGATGAAGAAGATCCTGAACTGGATTGTGCTGATCGGCTTTGGCCTCTGGAGCCTGCGGCTGCTGCCGCAGTTGACGCTGCTGCAGGGCGTGCGTCGCGCGGTCATCACGAGTTTCTTCGTGCTGATCGTGTTGGCCGCCGGCATGACGATCTGGGTCCTGTCGCTGCGCCGGTTGGCGAGGAAATGGCGGAAGCTCTCGCCCTGGCAGGTCGACATGACCGAGTTTTGGTCCGGGATGCGGCAGCTGCTCAACGGACAACTGCTGCTGCCGCTGATCGCGGAGGTGGTCGCCTTCAGCCTGCTGTTCCTGCAGTTGGAAGCGGTGCTGCGCGCGTTGGGGATTTCGCTGCGGCTGGCGGTCGTCGGCCAAATCGTCGCGTTCAGCCGGATCGTCGCGCGGGTGATTCCGATTTCCGTCGTGGGGATCGGCTCGAAGGACTACGCGGTGGTCGAGCTGCTCAAGCAGCAGGGCATCGACTGGTCCACGGGCTTGACCGCGGCGCTGCTGTTGGTGTTGTGTTCCTACCTCGTGACGCTGCTGTTGGCCGCGGTCTGCTGGTGGATTAACCCGCTGATCGTGCGTCGGTCTCCAGGAGCCAAGTCGTAAGATAACGCGTGGCGGGGATCTGTAGGACCCAAGGATGGTCCTGCGCCTGCAGCCACTGCTCCCGCACCCGCACCCGCATGCCGTGCTCGGCCGCGGCGATGCGGATGATCTCTTCAGCCAAACCCAACAGGTGATAGGTGCAGAGGCTGACGGCCAGCTTGCCGCCGGCTGGCAGCATCGCCATCGCCCGGACCAGCAGATGATGCAGCGCCTGGCGCCCGGATCGAATGTCGCCGCGCGTTTTGGCCAGGCCCGGCGGATCCAGCATCACCCAGTCGAGCTGCTCGCGGGCGTTGGCCTTGGCGTCCAGCCAGTAGAAGGCGTTGCCTGCAACGAACTGGATGCGGTGCTCCACCTGATTGAGCCGCGCATTCTCTTTCGCCAGCGAGAGGAACGCTTCGTCCTGTTCGACGCAGACAACCTGCGCCCCGCCTGCCGCGGCCGCGATGCCGAAGCCTCCCGTGTAGCTGAAGACATCGAGCAGCCGCTGGCCCGGCGTGACCAGCTCGCGCAGCCGACGGCGCGCGTCGCGTTGGTCGAGGAAAAATCCCGTCTTCAGCCCGCGATACGGATCGACCAGAAACCGCAGCCCCTCCTCCTCGATCGCGATGCGATCGGGCACGGAGCCGTCGAGGACCTGAGTGACGGGCGGTAAGCCTTCCTCCTCGCGAAACTCCTTGTCGCTGCGGTCCAGGATGCCGGTGGGCGCAAGCGCGCGCAGCGCGTCGAGCGCCGCCGCGCGGAAGCGATCCATCCCTGCGGTGCGGAACTGCACGACGAGGACGCGATCGTACTGATCGACGATCAGTCCGGGCAGGGCGTCGGCTTCGCTGAAGACGAGGCGGCGGGCGTTGGTGTTCCGAATGGAGTGCCGGCGCGCGATCGCTTCGGCGATGCGCCCCGCCAGCAGCACAGGCGTGATTGGCTGGTCCTGCGCAAGGCTGAGGGCGCGCAGCGCGATGTGCGAGCGCGGATTGTAGAACCCGTGGGCGACGAATCGTCCCCCGGCCGTGACGATCTCAACCGGCTCGCCGGGCGCGATGGACGGCTGCGGCTCGACCAGCTCATCCTGGAACACCCACGCGTCGTAATGCCGCAGGCGTTTGGCCGCCTGGTCGACGATGGCAATCCGTGGCAGCGACATGCCTCATTCTATCCGGATCGCACGGGCCGCGCACGGATCGTCTGGGCCGTTGGTTAGTTTGCTGATGCCATTGGTGGCACGGCGTTGGCGGAGCTGAACTTCCAGATTTTTCGAGCCCCAGACAAAGAGTGCGGCGTAGAAAAATGTGGGTGAAGCGAAGCCAATGTCGCGCCACGATCCGCTGTTTGAAAGCCGGGTACTGGTCAATTTTGACCGCGGGTCCTGTCAAGGCCTTTGCGCCGCCGCGCGGCACATTTTGCTGCGCTGGCCTCGTCGTCGGGGGCTCGCAAAATCTGCAACGCGCGGCTTTCGCAAACGCCTTGCCACCCGCTAGCTCATCGAAACTTTACCAGTATCGAAAGCCGGCCTTGATTGACAATCCAAGAAGCGCCATCGTACAGTAACCCTATGAGTGCTCCGCGACTCTACTTGAAGCAACTCGAGCTCGGCCCGATGCAGAACTTCGTCTATCTCATCGGCGATCCGCAGACCCGGGAAGCGGCGGTGGTGGACCCTGGTTGGGAGGTGCCGACGATTCTCGAGGCGGCGCAGCGCGATGGCTACCGAATCACGCGCGCGATCCTGACGCATTCGCATTTCGATCACGTGATGGGCCTTCCGCAGCTCTTGGAAGCCGTCGACGTGCCGGTCCACATTCACGTCACCGAGGCGCATGAGCTTGGGGTGGCGGAGTCGTCGGTCAAGCTCGCCAACGATGGGGACGTGATCCAGGTCGGCTCGTTGCCGGTGACGCTGCTGCACACGCCGGGCCACACGCGCGGCTCGCAGTGCCTGCTGGTCGACGGCAATGTCCTCTCGGGCGACACGTTGTTCATCCGCGCGGTCGGCCGCTGGGACCTGCCCGGCGGTGATCCGCGCGCGATGTACGAAAGCCTGGCCGAGCGGTTGAAGAAGCTCGACGACCACACCAAGCTCTACCCCGGCCACAACTACGCGCCGGTCCCCACCTCGACCATCGGTGAAGAAAAGCTGCACAACCCGTTCCTGCAGCCCAAGACCGCCGAAGAATTCCTGCATCTTGTCGGCGCGTCCTCCTGATGTCTCAGGCCAGGCCTAGACGATACAGGGAGAGGATTCTTTGCCTCTCACCTCACACCTATCACCTCTCACCTGGTAGAGTCGCCTCGTTGCGTGACGGAATCAGAGGGATCGTCGCTCGTCGTTCGTCGCTCGTAATTTTATGGTGGCTCCATCGATCTGCATTAAGAAGCGCGACCATCCGACTACTATGTTGTACAGATTGACGGATCCGTTACGAACGACTAACGACTAACGACGAAGCGTCCGCATCCTGTCAGAGTCGCCTCGTTGACAGAGTCGCCTCGTCGCGTTGACACCCCCAAGGTCCTTTGTTAGACTGCGAACTCCGTCGATGTCCACGCCCCGTCGAGGCCTCCTGATCGTCTACACCGGCAACGGCAAAGGCAAGACGACGGCTGCGCTGGGGATGACGTTGCGGGCGTTGGGCCATGGCTGGCGCGTGCTGGTCATCCAGTTCTTCAAAGGCGACTGGCCCGTGGTGTTTGGCGAGTTGGAGATGGCCAAGCGCCTGGCGCCGCAGTTTGAGCTGCTCCAACTGGGCAAGGGCTTCGTCAAGCACATGGGGGACACCAAACCCTTTGACGAGCACGTGGCGGCGGCCAAAGAGGCGCTGCTGGCCGCGAAAGCGCGCATCCTCTCCGGCGTTTACGATCTGATCGTGCTGGACGAAATCATCTATGCCATCGACTACGCGGGCGTGCAGTTGGTCAGTCTCGATGAGGTGCTGGACCTGATGGAGTGCAAGCCCGCGACGACGCATCTGGTGCTGACCGGCCGCAACGCGCCGCAAGCGATCATCGATCGAGCCGATCTGGTGACGGAGATGCGAGAAATCAAACATCCCTGGCAGCGCAAGATTCCCGCCCAACTCGGCGTCGACTATTGATGAGTACCTCACCGCGCCTCTGATGCCCGACACGAGACGACACAGCCGAGTCCTCCTCGACGGTCCCGATCGCGCCCCGTCGCGCGCGATGCTCAAAGCGATCGGCTTCACCGACGCTGATCTAAAGCGTCCGCTCATCGGCATCGCCAACACGTGGATCGAGGTGATGCCGTGCAACTATCACCTGCGCGAGTTGGCCCAGCGCGTCAAAGAGGGCGTGCGCGAAGCGGGCGGCACGCCAATCGAGTTCAACACGATCGCGGTGTCCGATGGCATCAGCATGGGCACCGAGGGCATGCGCGCATCGCTGATCAGTCGGGAAGTGATCGCCGATTCGATCGAGCTTGTCACGCGCGGCCATCTCTTTGACGGCGTGGTCGCGCTGTCGGGCTGCGACAAGACGATCCCCGGCACGGTGATGGCGTTGCTTCGGCTGAATCTGCCGTCGCTGATGCTCTATGGCGGATCGATCGCGCCGGGCAAGCTCAACGGCCGTTCGCTGACCATTCAAGATGTCTTCGAAGGCGTCGGGGCGTGCGCCGCCGGCAAGATCACGGAGTCGCAGCTGCACGAGATCGAAAACCGCGCGTGTCCAGGGCCTGGGGCGTGCGGCGGCCAGTTCACGGCGAACACGATGGCGATGGCGATCGAGGTGCTCGGCATGTCGCCGATGGGCAGCGCCAGTGTGCCGGCCGTCGATCCGAAGAAGGACGATGTAGCGCGTCAGGCTGGGCGACTGGTGATGGATCTGCTCAAGCGCGATCTGCGCCCAAGCCAGATCGTCACGCGCAAAGCGATCGAAAACGCGATCGCGGCGGTGGCGGCGACCGGCGGCTCGACCAACAGCGTGCTGCATCTGCTGGCCATCGCGCGCGAAGCGGGCGTGCCGTTGTCGATCGACGACTTCGATCGGATCAGCCGCCGGACGCCGCTGTTAGCGGACATGAAGCCGTGGGGACGGTTTGTGGCCACCGATTTGTATGAAGCCGGAGGCGTCGCGCTCATCGCGAAGCGGCTGCTGGAAGCTGGCCGTCTGCATGCGCAGGCGATGACGGTGACCGGCCGGACGATCGGCGACGAAGCGAAACAGGCGCAAGAAACCGTCCGACAACAAGTGGTCGCTCCGGTCGCGTCGCCGCTGAAGTCGAGCGGCGGGCTTGTCATCCTCCACGGCAATCTCGCCGAGGAAGGCTGCGTCGTGAAAATTACAGGCCACGAGCCCCAGCGGCTGGAAGGCCCGGCGCGCGTCTTTGATTCTGAGGAATCGGCCTTTGCCGCCGTGCAGCATCGGAAGATTAAGGCGGGCGACGTGATCGTCGTGCGCTACGAAGGGCCCAAGGGAGGGCCGGGCATGCGAGAAATGCTGGCGGTGACGGCGGCCATCGTCGGGCAAGGGCTGGGGGAGTCGGTCGCCTTGTTGACCGATGGCCGCTTCTCCGGCGCGACGCGCGGGCTCATGGCCGGGCATGTGGCGCCTGAGGCGGCGGTCGGCGGACCGATCGCGCTGTTGCGCAACGGCGATCGCGTGACCTTTGACATTCCGGGGCGCCGGCTCGACGTGGCGCTCTCCGCAACGGAGCTGAAGCGCCGTCGGCGGCAATGGCGTGCGCCGGCTCCGCGCTATACGACGGGCGTGATGGCGAAATACGCCAGCCTCGTCTCGTCCGCCTCAGAGGGCGCGATCACATCGCCCATGCCCGCTCCAAAGGCCGCCAAGCGAACCCGGACTTCCCACCGTTCGCGGTTGGCTCGATCGAAGCGATAACATATGAAGCGATTTGGGGACGTGGCGGAACTGGCATACGCGCAACGTTGAGGGCGTTGTCCCGCAAGGGGTCGGGGTTCAAATCCCCGCGTCCCCACCAAATCTTCACGACCGACTCGGCGGACTCCAAAGTCTGCCGTCAGTCGTCTAACACCCCTTGAAGTTCCGGTTTCCTACAAGCGACCGGTATTCTTGTTACCATGATCATTTGGAAATGCTCGAAGGAGGAGGGATTCGAGCTTGTGGATAGCATACCGATTTCGCACTTCATACGCGGATAAGTACCTCGCCATCTTTCCAACAATCGCGACTCCCTTCCTCGTCGGTTCATAGAAAGAACGTTTTGTCCCAGCGCCAAGCCGCTGTTTGGCCTCAGCTAGGAGGTCATGATTCTTCCCCATGGCGCTCTTTCCGACATAGATGACACGGCCAGCGCTATCGTAGAAGATGTACAGGCCGCGCTTCCCCTTTAATTTGTCAGCAAGCTTTTTTTCTTTATCCTTCTCTGAATCTAAGTGTCTCCTGGTCGGCGTAATCGGTTCAAACTCGACGAGACGCTCCACTAACTTCTCAGTATCAAGGCCAAGCAGTCTCCGAAGCTTTCCCGGTTGTGGCTTGTTCCTTCCATTTGTCCAGTTAGAAATTGTGACTTCTGTGACACCTAGCGCGTGCGCAAGTTCGGCTTGGCTTTTCATTCCACACGCTTTCATGACCATCGGTATGATTTGTTTCAGCACATCGGAGCGGCCATTGGTGGAGAGGCGACTTGCTATCCTTTTCCAGGAGATTCTCTTCGGGGAATGGCCGTTGTGCCATTGATAAATCCGTGCGCTAGTTACGCCAAGGGCGCGTGCCACATCCGAGATCTTTCTGCATCCACGTGATTTCTTCAAGAATTCTTCAACTCCAAGCAAGGCCTGACTTGACATGGTCTCATCTCCTTTTTCCTATCCCATCCGTGTCACAAGGCCCAAACAAAACCGCCAGCCCCTCGATGACCGAAGGACTGGCGTCTCCGTCCCTTTCGGTAGCCCAGCCACCGTAGCCGTTGGGTTCCGGCCTTAGGTCTGTGGTTTTGCGTCCCCGGCTTTCACCGGGTTTGCCGTTTTTCGAGGGCTTAGCAGATTGTCTCTTGCACTTGCGCAAAGCATATCATACCCAGACGACGGAGTAGGCGAGTCGGAACAGAGCAGGTCGGGCGACAGCATCAGCTTGTGCCTGATGCGATGAGAGGGCACAGCCCGATGTGTAATTTCACAGAAGAACGCTCAATGCTGCTTGACAATTCATAGGCTGTTTGTTAGCGTAGGCCAACAGTTTGAACAATTGCGTCGGTCATGCGTGAGGGCTGCGGTGCCTAGGCCAACGGGAGTGCTTGAACCTGGACATTCAGCGGATTGCCCCAGCGATCATCGGGTCGCTGGGGATTTTGTTTGGCGCGTCGCCACCTGATTCGGGCGGGGCGACACAACGGACAGAGGTGGCATGTCGGCATCGATGAGACGTCTCGTCATCATCGTGGTGGGCCTTGGGATTTTCGGGGGGCTCGCGTTTGAGGGTTCGACACGCTTCCGGATCGAGAACCGCTATCAGTCCGCGCTCAAGGAGCGGCGTCTGCTGGAAACGCAGCTCGCGCAGGTGCGCAGCGAGCGGGACCGGCTCTTTGAGGTGCTCAAGACCGAGCAGCGTCGCGCCGAGCACGTGTCGAAGGAACTGGCGTCCAAGAATCAGCAGCTGGACGATGTGGTCGCACGGCTGGCGCAGGAAGACCTGATCGCCAAGGACCTTCAGGACCGGCTGCAGGCGACGCAGCTGCACGCCGACAGCCTCGAAGAAGAGCTCGTCGTGGCGATGAGCCGGCAAGAAGCGTCGCCCGCAACGGCCGGCAAGACCGTGCACTTGGACAAGGTCGTCGTGGCGCCCCCAGGCTCTCCGGCGTCGCGCCAGTCCGGGCGCGTGGTGTCCGTGCATCCCGATTGGAAGTTCGTCGTGATCGATCTGGGTTGGAACAGTCTTGGCGTGGGAGACATCGTGTCGATCTACCGACGTGACGAGCTGCTGGGCAAAGCGCGCGTGGAGCGCGTTCAAGAGGCCGCCGCCGCCGCGACCCTCTTGCCCGAGTGGACCGGCGCGCAGATCCAGGTGGACGATGTGGTCAAGGCACTCTAGAGGGGCGGGAATGACTCGCCGAACGGCCGCGCTCGTCGTGGGATTCCTCGGGGCCATGGCGTGCGCCGTGTCGCCCATCATGGCCGCCGACACGTTGCCGGCGCCTTCCTCAAATAAGACCCGGCTCGTGGTCAAGCTTCGCAGCGAGGAACGGATCAACGTGAAGTCCCGCTTCGAGGCGAATCCTCCCACCATCGTGATCGAGTTTCCTGCCGGGCGCGTCGCGGCCTCGCTGCCTGAGCGGTCGACGGTCCAGCAAGGCGTGGTCCAAGAGATCCGCACCAGCTACGGCGGACCGGCCGGCTCCAGCGAAGGCCGATGGTTGAAATCCGTCAGCATCCAGCTCAGCGATCGATATCCGTTTTCGGTGCGTCCTGAGGCAGGCCAAATCGTCATCGAGATCGAGCATCCGCAAGGCATCGCCAAGGGCGCCTTTGAGGTCGGCTTAGCCAGCGGGGCGGTTGTCTCGGGCGAGACCTCGTTGGAGATGCATCGCCGATTCCGAGCGATGCAGGACGCCTTGCAGGACGCCGTGGCGCGGCCCGCCTCGGCCACCGAGACGACGTCGACCCAAACAGCGATCAAGGCCGGCGCGACTCCGACGCTGCCGCAGCCGTCGGGGCCCGTGATGTCGCAGCCGCGGACCGGCGCGCGGCCGACGCCCACGCCGAAATTGCTCCCGGCCCGCCAAGCGATCCCAGTGTCGTTCTGGCTGTCGCTGGCGGTCGGACTACTGGGAACTGTGGCCAGCATTCTGTGGGCCTTGAAGCTCCGCGCCCGCGCGATGCGGGGACGGCGCGGTGACCGGACGCTGGCGATCGACGTGATCGATCAGCTGGTCTGGCGGGCGTTCGAGCAGCAGGGCTCTGAGTCGGTGCAGACGCTGCAGGGGGCCGGCTCGTCGGGTCCGCTGCGCGTCATTTCCCGAGACGGCGTCAGAGCGGCGCTGCAATGCGTCAGCGGCGGCACGTTTTTTGAGAAGGCGACCGTCGAGCAGTTCTCTGAGGCGATGAAGGCGGTGTCGGCCGAGCAGGGCTTTTTGGTCGCGGCCGGCTCGTTCACCGTGCCGGCGCAGCGCTTCGCGAAGGACCACGGCATCAACTTGATCGGCCGCGAGCAGCTGACCGAGCTGCTCAGCGCGGGCGCCGCGCAGGAGCATTTCGGCCGGCACTTGCAAGACATCGAGGGCCAGCTCACCAAGACCCGCGAAACCTTGGACGAGTACGCCAAGCAGCTCGACATGATCCGGCGCCAGCGCAATGAAGCGTGCTGGCTGCTGGGTGAGGAGCGGGCCCGGCTGGCCAAGGTTGAAGCGGAACACGACGATCTGCAGCGCCAGGCGACGCAGTGGCGTGCGGAAGCTGAAGAATGGCAGGCAACCGCGAAGCTGAACCACAAGAAGTGGGAAGAGAGCCAGTGGTACTTGGGCGAATCGCGCGCGTTTGCCGAGCATCTGGAATCGCAGCTGCAACCGATGAAGGACAGTTACGCCCAGACCGAGCGCCGCCTCCGGGAGCTCAACGAGCAACTGCAGGACGCGGCCAAGGTCCGCGAAGAGGCGAAGTGGTATCAGGGAGAATCCCAGCAGGCCAACGCGCAGTTGCAGGAGCAGCTCCAGGCCGCCGAGCGGCAGCTCGCCGAACTGCAGGAGCGGCTGCAACAGCTGGATCGGCAGTTTCATGACAGCCAGCGCTCTTTGGCCTCGGAGCGCATGGCGCGCGAGCAGCTCGAGGAGCGGCTGGCGATCCTCCAAGCCAACGGCGAACGTCGCAAGACCTCGCGCCGATTCTTGCCAGATGCGACCGTCGAAGTCGAGACGCCCGATGGGACGCTGATCTACCAAGGCACGCCGCGCGATGTGAGCGGACAGGGCGTGGGGATCGGCTGCGAGAAAGAGGTGCCGTTGCCGGAATCGGCGAATGTGCGCCTTTCGCTGCAGGACGGCACGCACATCATCGAGTCCACAGGCCGGCTGGTCTGGAATCGCGAGAGTCCTGACGCGGGCGAGCAGTGGAGCGGCTACGAGTTCGTGGATTTGCCGATGGAAATCCGGAGAGCGATCGAGCAGTTGCTCACGCTGCCCAACTAGCTTCGAGCGGCTTTTTTAGCTTCGCGCAGGGTTTCTGCGTCGTTCCTTGACGTAGATGCTCTGCGCGAACTGTTTGGCGTAGGCCTTCAACTCCGCGCCGATGGCGGCGATCTGCCCGAGGTGCGTGAACTGCTCGGCGTGGTTGACCAGCGCCACGGAGATCGTCAGGAACCCTACCTTCGTCGGCACGCCCTGCCGGTCCGTATGGATCAAATGGCCCCGGGCGCGGTCCGCGTCGTCGTACAATTCCGGCGCGCGCGCGTCGAACAGCTCGACGATCCCTTGGCATACGGCCTCGGCCTTCTCAGGCGTCGTCACCAAGACGAAGTCATCGCCGCCGATGTGGCCGAGAAAGTCCGCCGCGTTGCCGCGCGTGCGCAACGCGTCCAGCAGGATCTGCGAGGTCAACGCGATGGCGCGGTCTCCCCGCTCAAAGCCGTAGTGATCGTTGAACGCCTTGAATTGATCGAGATCGCAATAGCAGACGCTCAGCGGCTTGTGGCTGGCTAGGCGCATCTCGACCTCGCGCTGGATTGTCACGTTACCGGGCAGCTTCGTGAGTGGGTTGGCCTCGAGCTCTTGCGCGGTGCGACGCAACACCATCCGCACGCGCGCCAATAGCTCTTCGGGCTCGAACGGCTTCACCATGTAGTCATCGGCGCCGACGTTCAGGCCGTAGACCTTGTCGGAGAGTTCGCTGCGGCCGGTGAGCATGATCACCGGCATGTGGCGCAGCAGCAGGTCTTGCTTCAGCTCCTGGCAGACATGCGGCCCGTCCATGCGCGGGATGTTGTAGTCGAGGACGAGCAGGTCCGGGTGATGCGTGCGGACCAGCTCCAGCGCCGTCTCGCCGTCGCCTGCCTCAAGCACCCGGA
>Ga0209515_10009070_pt1 | contig 11414 bp, 4 predicted proteins | sample Subgroupgradi54m_FD_187454 | JGI IMG/M metagenome (GOLD analysis project Ga0209515, IMG submission 187454) | Subsurface groundwater microbial communities from S. Glens Falls, New York, USA - GMW60B uncontaminated upgradient, 5.4 m (SPAdes)... ...
TTACTTCAATATTGTAATAGTTCCAGATTTTGTTAATATAACTCCATCAATACTGACTGCATTGATCGCATATGCGTAAACTCCAGAACTAACTATGATATCTTTATACTTACCATCCCAACATGCGTTAACATCTGTAGTTTGAAATATTAATTCACCCCATCTATTGAAGATTTTAAAATCAAGTTCATTAATGCACCCCATTCCATATAAACACAAATCGTCATCCAAAGAATTACCATTAGGCGAAAATACATTCGGTACAAAAAGAGTCGCGCAATTAACCGATATCTGAACACATGCTGTATCAGAACAACCATTTAGATCTACTCCAACAACACAATAAGTTGTTGATATCACAGGTGAAGCTTCAACACTAGAACCTGTAGTAGAATTTAAACCTGTACTTGGAGACCAACTATATGTATTCGCCCCCCCCGCTGTTAATGTCACACTAGATCCAGCATCAATTGTTGATGGAGATGATACACTAACAATAGGCTGTGCAGGTGGATTATTAACAACCAAAACAGTTGATGATGAAATACAACCAGTAATATTATCTTGAGCAGTAACATTATAAGTATTTGGAGTCAATCCTGTAAAAGTGGTGCTAGACTGGTAAGCACCGCCGATACTGTACTCAATACTAGTCCCGGTTGGATTAGTTATCTCTATTGTGCCTGTTGGCGAAGCACACGTCGGCTGTATAGTAACAGTTCCAACTGGTGTGCTTGGGGATGATGGCACAGCATTTACAGTTAAAGTTGTGATCGATGAAATACAACCTGTTGTCATATCTTGTGCAGTTATGCTATAAGTACCTGGTGATAATCCCGAAAAAGTACCACTTGCTTGATATGCACCACCATTACTATATTGAATACTGGCTCCAGTTGGAGCTGTAATAACTATCGTACCTGTCGGTGTTGTACATGTTGGCTGAACTGTAACAGATGCTGTTGGAGCATTTGGAGGTGATGGCACAGTATTTACATTTAAGGTTGTAATCGATGAAATACAACCTGTTGTCATATCTTGTGCTGTTAAACTATAAGTACCCGGTGACAATCCTGAAAAAGTACCACTTGCTTGATATGCACCACCATTACTATATTGAATACTGCCTCCAGTTGGGGCTGTAATAACTATCGTACCTGTCGGTGTAGTACATGTTGGCTGAACTGTAACAGATGCTGTTGGAGCATTTGGAGGTGATGGCACAGCATTTACAATTAAAGTTGTAACCGATGATATACAACCTGTTGTCATATCTTGTGCTGTTAAACTATAAGTAGCTGGCGACAATCCCGAAAAAGTACCACTTGTTTGATATGCACCACCGTTACTATATTGAATACTAGCTCCAGTTGGAGCTGTAATAACTATCGTACCCGTTGGTTGCGGACAAGTTGGTTGAACTGTTACTGAAGCTGTAGGGACAGAAGGTTGAGAATTAATAGTTACTACAATACTAGCTGTGGAATAACAAGTCGAAGTAATTGGATCTTGTGAACGTACATAATAAGTTCCAGAAACAGATATAGTACTTGATATACTATTAATAGCCGCATCAGCATCAGACTGATTTAAATAATAATTCAATACAGGTGTACCACTGACGCTTGAAGTGGTTACCGCTGATTGTAAATTAACAGTAGATGGGGAACAAGCGCTCAATGGCGTCGTAGATAATGTTGGAGGTGTACATGCACAACTAATTCCTGCAATTGTAAATGTGTCAATTTCAACACAAATTACAGCAATTGGTCTTTCTCCTCTTACTTGTACATTATTAAGAGCTAAACCCCATTTTTTCATGATTAAACTTCCTGAATTTGTATTATTCCATTGAAAACCAATTTTTACATTTGGATTATTGTTCAAAGAAGCAGGTAAATTTACACTTAAATTAGTCCATGAATTATATGAACCCCAGCATATTGGAGAAGTTAAATTTGTTAAAAAAGTCCATGTAGAACCATCATAATAATAAAGGCTGCCTTGTGCATCTGTACCACTACTTTCACCAAGGTAATCAAATTCTACAACTAAATTGGTGTAATTTGTAGCATTAATTGATGGTGATTCTGCCATTCGAGAAGTGGCTACATTTGAAAATTGTTTCGTTCCAAAGCAAGAAACAGCACATTTCAAATTTAAAGTAGCATCAGAAGAAGGGCTACAGGGGGAGGGGCTAGACTCACCTATAGCTTCATTCGAAGTTTCCCAATAATTATTATTTGTTGCATTTGTCCCACCAGAAGGATTTGTATTTAGTGCCCAACCAACCAAAGAGGATTCGAAATCTTCTACAAAAATTGTATCTACCTGCTGATACGTTTCATTGCTTGAAACATTATAGGTGTATACTCCTGAACATAAAGAATTTATCGTAGTAGCTGATCCAATTGATGTTCCTGTTTGATTGTACCAATTTGAAGTATACGGTGTTGTTCCTCCAGAGACAGAAACATCTATACTTCCATCACAGTCACCTAAACATGTTTCATTCGTCAATGTATTTTGAGTTATTATGACCCCAGAATTAACATCGATTGAAAGTATAACTGTATCTGTAAAGTTTCCACACGGACCAGCTGCATCATATTCAAGAATATAATTCGTATTCATAGTGAGTTGTTGAGTAAATGGACCAAGTGTCGTATTACCAACAAGAGAGGATGGAGATAACCAATTATAGGTAATTGTACCAAAAGTAGGTGTTACTATTGTACCTTCAATAACTGCATACTCACCACATGTTACAGGATTTAAATTCGTTGTTAAACTTATCAGATCTGGATTATCGCCAGGACAAACTTCTTGTACGTTGATATTATCAACAACAACATACGAAATTCCACTACTCGTAGGATCTACAATTAAATCAGCATCATTTTTAAAGTTACCAAGCATCATCCAATTTTCTCCACCTGTTGCACAAAAATATCCGGATATTACTTGACAAGAATTATTTATAATATTTCCAGTTGGATTCTCAAACTGAGGAGTAGTAACAATAAATTGAGGCAAACCATCTCCATTATAAGGACCTGTAGATTGAAAAAACCAAGCTCCAAAACCATCTGTGTAGGTATTGTTATTATTTGAACTTACTTTCATTTCTATATAATAGGTTCTACCCGCCACTAAAGGAGATAATAATTGACATTGCACATATTCTCTGGTTTGACTTCCTGAACTGCCCCCAGCATTTGTGGATGTGAAAACTCCAACTGACGAATATCCCCCCATACAAGCTACCCCACTATTCCCAGCACTACATTGATCATCATAATGATCAGGTGTAATACCACTAGAAGGTCCATTTTTTGTGGTTGTTCCGTACCAATCTATTACTGGTGATTGATCGATCCATAACTGATGATTAGCCCAAGTGGGATCGGCACATAGTGTGGCATCAATACTTTCAAGATCATGATTAGGTATTAAATTTGTTCCACATAAGTTCTGTCCATATGCAAATGAACTTAAATAAGAAATTACTATTATTAGCAAATTCAACAAGGTAGTAGTTTTTTTATTTTTCATATTAAATTTATTATTTTCCACATTCATATACTATTTTTTACACTGTAATTATTCTTTTTTATAATTTTATAATTTTGACGTTGATCTTTCTATCTGTATCATTTGTTTTGAATAAAATTGTATAATTTTGTTCTCATAGTTTTATATATTGTAAATTATGGCAATACATACATGATTACATTAAAAACTCCTTTTTCCAGAAAACAACCATCTAAAGAGTAATTTATTTCGGTAATTTGATAAAGAAATTCTTCACTCAACAATTGGTTTAGCAAAGTTAGACTGAAGGAAAAGGATAGCCAAAACTTATAGGTTAACAATAGGTAAACATCTGAGAAATAATAAGACTTACAGATTAACTTTTCTCAAAATGAAGGTCTATTTTAACATAGATTATAGGACGTGTTAAAAATATTTGTTATACCAAACGAAAATATAATATATACCAATTTTGATAATTGATTTTTTATGTCATATTTGGTCTATATAATACACTAAATTATTAAAGAGAGAATGTAATAATTTATGAATTCATTTGGATTATTCTCAAAGTCTAACAGTTTGTTTATATTTCGCTAATGTATGAATTCAAAATGGTGGAGGGGGTCAGTTCCATTTTTTTCTTGAGGCGGTTTTTGAAGATCTTGACACTTTCATCTGTAACATTTTTATGCAATGCGATTTCTTTATTGGAAAGATTCAATTTGATCAGGCAGCATAATTCGATATCCGATTTAGAGAGGTTGGGATGAAGCCGATCGAGTTTGGTTTTGAAATGAATCAGCAAGAGTCCGGATTGATTGTTCAATTCTTCTCTGTTTTCGGAAAATAATTCCTTGGTTTTCAATTCAAAAATTAAATTTTTTATTTCCATTTTCACATCAGTTTCATTGACGGAAATAAGGTGATTTAAGTTTTTCAGCAGTTCTTTCGCATATTCTTTTTTCAGGGTGTTTTCGATGGCAAATTCCGTCAAATAATTTTCCTGCGATTTGATTTGTAGTTTTTGCCGTTCGTCTTCTAGTTCCAGAAATTCTATTTCGAGTTGAATTTTCTTGCTTTTGTTGCGTGTGTATTGGAAATATAGAAATCCGATGATCATTAGTAATATAAACGCTGAAAAGGATACGATCAAGAGAAATTGATTTTCATGTTTTTTTAGTTCGACTGTTTTTTTAAGTTGCCATTTCTGCTCTTTTTCAATATTGATTTTGATCTTTGCTTCAGAGATCATGAATTGAGTCAGAATTTCGTTCATGTTATCAATACTGATTGTTCTTTCATGCTCCCTTTGATTACGAATCTCTTTCAATTTTTCATTGATCTTCTCAGTACGGATAAAGTCCTTGTCAAAAATGGCAATTTCTTCTTCCATAGTTAATAATAGTAATTTTGATGGAAGCGTCATTTTATTGGTCTGTGATTCAAAAAAATGTTCAATGGCTTTTGCTTTCTCATCGGTCTTTGTTTTCAAGTACGATGATACAAGTTGCGTTGCCAATTTGATTTGTCCATTGACATCATAGATTTTTTTATCCTTTATATATGATTTCTCCAGATAAGGAATAGCTTCACTATAATGTTTCATTGAGAAGTAACATTGACCGATATTTGAGATTACCTCATTGAGGAAACTGACTTGTTCACCTGGAAAATTCGGGCTTATTTTCGAATTGTTTTCTTCTAGTACTTTCCGTGCCTTGAAAAATAATTCCAATGCTTTGTTGTATTTTTTTTTCTTTTGCTGGGCAATCCCTAGATTATTTAGGGATGATGCTTTTGCAATATAATCGGAAATTAATAAACTTGTTTTAAGTTGTGAATCGAAGTAATAGATAGCACTATCTAATTCATTTAAATTAAGAAACATGCAACCAATGGTATTCGCAAGATAGTAACGTGACAAATCTTGTGTATTAAAAGTGTATGCTTTTTTGTAATAATTAATTGCCAGAGATGTAGCGCCAATGTTGTCGAATAGTGTTCCAAATGCAACATTGTAATAGCTAAATTGAGTAGAATCACCTTTATTTTTGCTTTTTGCCAGAATGAGGTATTGCAATGATTTTGGATAATTTCCTTTAGTCGTATTGATTTTCCCCAAGTCAGTATATATACTGATGTATTCAAGTTTAGTCAATTTCAACTTTTCGTTGGATAAAATAGCTTCCAGCGTTATTTCTGCTTTGTCGAATTTGCGTTCACTGAAATATTTATTAGCCAAGGTAATGGATGACTTTTGGCAGTATGCTGAAGTTACCATTAATAGAAAAAGTGAAAAAAGTAAGTTGTTTTTCATATTACGATAATTCATAGTCATGTAGCGTATAGACAGTATTTTGATAATATATTTGACTTTTTGAAGCTGACATTCTTTTCAAGTATAACCCAATTCTATGAAATCATCTACAGAATAACAATGAGTCAAAAGCAAACCACTACCTTACTGAAAATCAACATAAAAAATCAAAATTAGAGTTATCAACCCTTACATAAAATCCATCATAATAAAATTGTAGAATTTTGTTTTCATAGTCTTTTTTTAGTTTTTAATTATAACAATATAATATTGGATTACAGAGAATTAAAAATCATTTCAGTATAGCAAATATATTAAACAATAATCTACAAAATACATAGATCTAATGTTTTAACACATTATTAATGAAAGTTTCATATTTTAACATATTTTTAATACGTAAAGATAGGAATAATATGAAGTCACAAATTGAAATGACTAATTTACAAATCAATTAATAAACTACTTTAGTAATAATCATTTTATTAAAGTTAATTTAATTTAGAATATGGTCGCCTCCTATTCGAGTAGCTTCGGAGAAAAGTAATAAATACAAAACTTCACTTTCTCCTTCCGCATATTTGAGTAATAATATGTAGTTTTAAAGCACAAACTTTTTTATTCTTCCAATGAACTCAATTTCAAAAAAAAAGAAATGTTATCCAATCTCGGATAATGTCAATAAATATTTGAATAAATATGGTAGAAAAGTGGATCTACCATTATCCTACGATTATCTACTCCAATATACTGAGTCATTTCCAGTTGGAAAAACACTTTGGATTTCAGTGATGTATCCTACTGATGTATTTCAGGAAATAAATAAAGGGTTGTGTTATGTCTATTCTCTACTTAAAACGGATGGAGATATTTCAGTAATCGAACATTTAAGAGTTGACAGCGTTGACTTTTGTTTATTTGGAAATTCGAATCCATTTCGAATTAAAATCATTAATAATTTCAATGATAATTACGATTATTTTTACGTTAAGAAAACTGATATTTCTAGAATTTTAGGTTTAGAATTAGAAGATATCCTTTCCCCTAATCGTATCAATTATTTTGTTGATGAAAACACTTTAATTGAAGAACATATTTCAGGAATTCCTGGTGACGATTTTATTTCAACTGAATTAAACCATCCAAAAACAAATAAAACTCGATTAGCTAAAGAATTTATCAAATTTAATGAACGTTGTTTTTACACATTATTGGGAGATATGAGATCTTATAATTATATTGTTGAAATAACGCATGATTTCGATGATGTTCAATATAGAATTCGAGCGATTGATTTCGATCAACAATGTTACGAAGGAGCAAAACGGATTTATTTACCTCAATTTTATAAAGAAAATAATAAACTGGTTAAATTAGTAACTGATTTATTAAATCCTCAAACGATCAATCAATATCAAATCGAAGAAAGATCTCGAATAGCAAGAAGATTAAAACATTCAAGACACATTTTAAAGGATTTATTTGAAACCGTTGAGAAAGAAGAATTATCATCGCAAAAAAAAATAGATCAATTAAAAACTGCTTTAGCTTCTCATCATAATGACCAACGATTTTTAAAATGTACAACAATGGCTCGGATTTTAAAACTTCATTTAATCACCCTTCGAAAAGTTGTTGTAAAATGATAAAAAAAATCTTAACAAAATCAACAAGAAATAATCAACAATCAACTAAAATTTCGTTAAAAATTAATAAAATCAATCTTTATACAACAAAAAAACTCTAGTAAAATTTGATAAAGACGATAAATTAACTAAATAGAAAACAATAATTTACATCAAAATTAAAAAAAATAAAAGTAAAGTTAAATGATGATAAATTAAATTCAAATAATAACTTTGTATATCTTAATTTATACAAAAAAAATCACTATTATTATGAAATAAACATACAGTGATTTATTTCGTTATATAGATCCATAATAACAATTGCAAAACCAATGAAAACAGAGCAAAAGATCAATCAGATCAACAAACTATTAGTAGCAAACAGAGGCGAAATCGCTATTCGAGTATTTAGAGCTGCAAGTGAATTAAAGATTAAAACAGTTGCTATCTATACGTATGAAGACAGATACTCTCTTCACCGATACAAAGCAGATGAAAGCTACAGCATAGGTGATGATAGTGAAGCGTTGAAACCGTATTTAGATATTGAAGAAATTATCGAAATTGCTAAAAAAAATCATGTTGATGCTATTCATCCTGGTTATGGCTTTTTATCTGAAAATGTTGCGTTTGCTAAGAGATGTGAAGAAGAAGGAATTGTATTTATAGGTCCTCGTCCTGAAGTTATGGAAAAACTTGGAGACAAAGTGGCCGCTAAAATTCAAGCTAAATTGGTTGGAGTTCCTTTAATTCCTGATAGCCAAGTTTCATTAACTTCCAATGAAATTGCTTTGTCTGAAGCTAAAAGAATTGGTTTTCCTGTTATGTTAAAAGCTGCTGCAGGAGGTGGAGGAAGGGGGATGCGTGTTGTTCGAGAAGAAAGTGAAGTTATCAATGCTTACAACGAAGCAACGAATGAAGCTCTAAAATCTTTTGGCGATTCAACCATTTTTATTGAGAAATTTATTGAAAATCCAAAACACATTGAAGTTCAAATTTTAGGCGATAATTATGGCAACATTGTTCATTTATATGAAAGAGATTGTTCTGTTCAACGAAGATTTCAAAAAGTAATCGAAATTGCCCCTTCCATATTAAAATCAGAGACGAAAAATAAACTATACAATTACGCAGTAAGCTTAGCTAAAAACGTTGGTTATAATAATGCTGGAACAGTAGAATTTCTTGTAGACAAAGAAGAAAACATTTATTTCATTGAAGTAAATCCAAGAATACAAGTAGAACATACGATTACCGAAGAAATCACAGGAATAGATTTAGTTCGATCACAAATAATAATTGCTGCTGGATATCCATTATCTCATAGCCAAATTTTTATTTCGCAACAAGAAGATGTAAAATGTAATGGTTGGGCAATTCAATGTAGAATCACAACTGAAGATCCAGAAAATGAATTCAAACCAGATTTCGGAACAATCATCGCATATAGAAATGCTGGTGGATATGGGATTCGTTTAGATGAAGGAAGTTGTTATTCAGGTGTAAAAGTCTCACCTTTCTTTGATTCTATGTTAGTAAAAGTTTCAGGAAGCGGTAGAACGTTGAAAGGAGCTGCGCAACGACTAAAAAGAACATTATCTGAATTTAGAATTCGAGGTGTAAAAACCAATATCCCTTTTCTAATCAATGTAATGGGAAATGAAGAATTTCAATCAGGCGCAATGAATGTTGGATTCATTCCTAGCAATCTCCATCTTTTAGCTCCTAAAATTGGCGTTGACAAAGATCGAGGGACAAAATTATTAAAATATTTAGGAGAGGTTAAAGTAAACGGTCATCCAGATGTTAAAATATACAATGCTGAAAAAACATTTAGAAAACCTATTATTCCAACTTATAGTAAAGGACTTATTTACCCAAAAGGGAGTAAAGATTTATTACTTGAATTAGGAAGAGAGAAATTTATTCAATCTATTAAGGATGAGAAAAAAATCCTATATACAGATACAACTTTAAGAGACGCCCATCAATCGCTATTTGCAACACGTTTGAGGAATAATGATATACTAAAAGTGGTAGAAGGATACGCTAAGAATTTTCCTGAACTCTTCTCCTTAGAAGTTTGGGGCGGAGCGACCTTTGATGTTTGTATGCGTTTCTTACATGAGGATCCATGGGAAAGGTTAAGATTAATAAGAACAGCAGCTCCAAATGTATTATTACAAATGTTATTCAGAGGAAGTAATGCGGTTGGATATGCTGCTTACCCTGATAATGTATTAGAAAAATTCATTATTAAAAGTGCTGAAAACGGAATTGATGTTTTTAGAATTTTCGATTCATTGAACTGGCTGGAAGGAATGACACATAGTATCAAAACGGTTAACGAAAAAACTAACTCGTTGGCAGAAGCATGTATTTGTTATACTGGCGACATTATGAATCCAGAAAGACAAAAATTTAATCTTCAATATTATGTTGATTTAGCGAGACAATTAGAAGATGCAGGGGCACATTTATTAGGCATTAAGGACATGGCAGGTTTGTTGAAACCATATGCAGCTGAATTATTGGTAACGGAATTAAAAAAGCATATTTCAATTCCAATTCATTTACACACACACGACACTTCTTCCATTCAATCTTCTACGTATATGAAAGCCATTGAAGCTGGAGTAGATATTGTAGATGTTGCCTTGGCTTCTATGAGTGGATTAACTTCGCAACCAAATTTCAATTCAATCGTTGCAGCATTCCAAGGTCACGAAAGAGACAATCCACTTAATCTTCAAAAATTAAATGAATATTCTAATTATTTTGAGGTTGTTCGTGAATATTACTATCCTTTTGAAAGTGAATTAAAAGCAGGTACCGCAGAAGTGTACAACCATGAAATTCCAGGTGGACAATATTCTAATTTACTACCACAAGCTAGAGGATTAGGCTTAGAAGATAAATTTGAATTGATCAAAGAAAATTATGTGGTTGTGAATGAAATGTTTGGGGACATCGTAAAAGTAACACCCTCTTCAAAAGTAGTTGGAGATATGGCAATGTTTATGACATCAAATAATTACACTCAAGCAGATATTATGGAAAAAGGGGATACAATTTCTTTCCCTGACTCAGTAAAACAATTATTCAAAGGAGATTTGGGACAGCCATTTGGAGGATTCCCTCAAGAATTGCAGAAAATTATTTTACAAGAAGTTAAACCATATACTGAAAAACCAAATAAACATATTCAAGCCATTGACTTTGAAATTGAATTAACCAAATTTAAAGCAAAATACAACGAGAACGTAACCGAAGAAGATCTGCTATCCTATATTATGTATCCTAAAGTTTTTGAAGAATTTTATAATTTCAAAAAACATTTCGGCTCGGTTGATTACATACCAACACCTGCATTTTATTTCCCTTTAAAATCCAATGAGGAAATTATGATCAATTTAGAATCAGGTAAAAATTTATTAATCCGATTTCGTTATATGGGAGAGCCGAATGAAGAAGGAATGAGAGAAGTTTTCTTTCAAATCAATGGTCAAACAAGAAATGTTTTAATTAAAGATAATTCAGCTAAAATTCAGAAAATATCCCACGCAAAAGCGGAAGGTCCAAATGAAATTGGCGCACCTCTTCAAGGGAAGTTAGTAGATATAAAAATAAAAGAAGGTGATCTTATAAAAAAAGGGCAGCCCTTGTTTGTGATTGAGGCGATGAAAATGGAGTCAACCATTAATTCGAGTGTAGATGGAATTGTTAAAAAGATATATCTTAAATTGAATACGATGGTCGAGCAAGATGATTGCTTATTATCTATTTAATAACATCTTACATGTTTTTAAAAGGAGTAATATCACCGTGATCTTACTCCTTTCTTACTTCATCAAACAATAAGATATTAACAATCGAACCTTGTTTAAAATAAAATGCCTAAATTAGAAGTAATGGATAAAAAAAAGGCATGA
>Ga0209515_10009073_pt1 | contig 11413 bp, 11 predicted proteins | sample Subgroupgradi54m_FD_187454 | JGI IMG/M metagenome (GOLD analysis project Ga0209515, IMG submission 187454) | Subsurface groundwater microbial communities from S. Glens Falls, New York, USA - GMW60B uncontaminated upgradient, 5.4 m (SPAdes)... ...
CAGTAATATGATCTTTTGTTCTTGTACTGACTTCAAAGAGTGTACCAATCCTGCTTGTAATAGGTAAGGAAACCCATTGTGATGACCATAGACTAAGATCGTTGTCTACAGCAAGAGTAGGATTAATACTTAGAGTAAAGAAAACCAGTAATAAGATTAAGCAAGTTTTCATAAGTAATTGTCTATTATTTTTAAAACAAAGAGACGTATTGATTAGAGTTTAAGAGCCCTTATTTCTTTAATATATTAGTAACAACGCAGGCTTTAAAAAGAAATTCCAGAATTTGCCTATAATTTGAGCTATTGTTTTGGATATAATATTGGATCTGTAACTCAAAATCATTATGCTGTTTAAATGGACAAAAGCAAATAAGTTTAATAATTTACTTAGTGAGTACATTGATAGTTTACTTCAGTTTGCTTATGCAAGATGTCAGGATAAGTTGCTTGCAGAGGATTTGGTTCAAGAGACTTGCATTAAAGCCTATAAAGCTTATTTGTCAAAGGATGAAGAAATACTTAAACCCAGAGAATGGCTTTTTAAAATACTAATAAATACTCATATAAGCTATCTTAGAAAAAAACAGGTTCAAATAATTGAAGACTTTGATTTTAATAGTTATGAAATATCAAATAACTCTGATAGTAATGTAGATTTTGATGAAGAAATATCCATTGAATTGTTAAGAGAAGACTTATGTAGTGCTTTGGGTGAGCTTGGTGTAGAACAAAGATCTGCAATTTACCTTATTGATATAAAAGGGCTTTCATTTAAGGAAGCAAGTGACTTGCTTGGAATTCCTTTTGGTACATTGACGTCTAGATTACATAGAGGGAGACAGAAGTTAAAGAACCTCTTAAAGAAAACAGGCAATTATGAACTTTATGCACAGGTAGGAGCTGGCTATGGATTGTAAAACAGTTGAAAAAACTATTAGTTCACTTCTTTTGTCCAGGCCGCTTATAGACCTGATTAGTGATTCTTTTTCTGTTGAATTATATGAGCACATTGAAAGTTGTAATTCATGCAATAGAAAACATGCCTTAAACAAAAGACTTTTGATGAAGATGAATAGTCACTATAAAAATATTAAAGCATCGGTAAAACTTAAAAATAAAATCTGGAGTGAAATTAAAAAAGAAACTTCTAAAGTCTATTTATGGGTTAAGCCTACAGCATTGGTTGCATGTGCTGTTTTGATTATAGGAATTGGAATTTTTGCACAAAAGACTTTTCTTGAACTTCCAACAATATATGAAGCTCACCACATTGTGAATTATCATTTATTTTCTACTGACATTGAAGAACTTATAGAGCATACAGGATTAGATCTGAAAAAACAGCACTTCTCAAATTTTGAAAAAGCTGCTTTTATACCTCATGGAGCCTCGAAAATACAGAAGCCACTGAATAAAACATTGGGTACAATAGCGTTAAAAAATGACAAGGGACAAAAACTAACGCTTTGTTTTTATCCTGAAAATCATAAGTTTTCTCATAGAGGTGTTACCAATGTTGATGGAACTAAGGTCTATCATGGTAATACAGGAAGTCAAAACTTTGCCTATTGGTTTACAGATGAAATGACAATAGTTTTAATAAGTGATAATTTATTGCCTCAAGAGATGATAGACCTTGCAACACCATTGATAAATGGAAGTGAAGTTTAGTTTTCTGTATCTTTAGATTTATTTGATGAAATTAAGTTTCCCAGGAAAATATTATAAAATGGCATATTTCTTACCCATTCATTAATTGCAAATTGCTCAACTGTTCTACAGCCAATGCCAAGAATAGGATTTTCAGATTTTAAATATAAAACTCGACAAAGAGTTCTGCTTAAGAACTCATCAATAAGCGGTTTAAAACTAAACTGTTTTTTGTCTAGTAATCCTAATCCTACCAACCCAACTCTGGCGCCTAATCTGCTTACCATATTTAAAAAGCCTTCGCCCATTCTTTTTGTTCTTTTTTCTTCTTTATTTGGATCAATAATTGCAGTTCCAATTGTTATTTCAAGTGATTTTTTCAGAGCAACTTTTAAAAGATTTGAATCAAATTTATTTTTCAAGAATAAATTTAGAAGTGAACGAGAAGAAGTATATCTAAGTAATTCAGTAACAAAACGAAAGCCAACACGATTAAAATAATTATCAATTAAAGTTTCGTAATATCTACCGATTCCCCTTATAACAGAGTCCAGAATGCTAGGAATTCCATAGATTGGAGTATTGTTGCTTTTTGAAATGGAGGCTTTAGGACTTTTATTTGTACTTATTGCTTCTTCAACATCAGTGGTATTCTTCTTTACTTTCACATCTGTGAGTGGCCGTGGAATTAAATAATCGTTTATAGCTGATAATACTTTCATGAAAATATTTAATTTCTAAAATAAGTTTTATATAAAGTAAAATGGGTTTTGCTAGCCTTGGCTAATATTGTATGCAATTTATAAAGCCTAAATTGTAAAAAAAATATAAACAATTTTAATTTCCCAGGTTTAAAAAAAGCGATTACTCTCAAATTATGCATTGAATCTGGAGTTTTAAAGGGGGTAATTTCTTCCAGTGGTGTTCTACAAGGTGCAAAAATCATTTCTCAGTCAATAGTTTCACCAGATGTTGTAAACATTGAAATTCAGGATGTTTCTGGAACCACTGATTCATTACAGCTTATTTTAGAAGGTCAGGAACTAAAAGGAGTTTTTAATGATGGTATAAGTTTTATAGTTGTAAAACAGACACCGCTTAATAAAAATAATACAGAGAAATCTTGCATGATAAATGAACCTGATGTTCCTGCTGATCCTGTATTTGACTAGAATGACTTGTGAAAAGTTGATATTTACTTAATGTCATTCCCGCGAAAGCGGGAATCCAGTTAAAAAATAGTCTTTTTCTTCTGGATTCCCAATCAAGTTGGGAATGACATTGAATTATTTGCATCTTGTTAGATTGATTTAAATAATATAATTAAAATCTTCAACAGTTAGTTCTTTCATCGGGACTTCAGGGAAGAAAAATTGCTCTTTTGATAAGACAACAGTTTTTATTATTTCATTAGAAAGATTTGAAGCTTGCTCACGAATTTCAGGAACGGCAGTCGTTTCCCATAAGAGTCCTTTTAATGGAGGACCAAGAGTATATAAAACCTTTGAAGTGTTTCCATTAATGTCATTTAATGCCCCATTTATGCTTGCATCAAGTCCTAGTGACAGTTTGTCAGAGACAATTAATCCTTGCTCCATCATGCTGACAATTAGAGGATCCTGAATCTGGCAAAAATCTAACTCTGAACCAGTGCAGTTTATTACTCGCGAAACTTTTAAAATATTTTCTTTAATAAATACTTCCACATGATTACTTGATTCTTCATATTTTTTAATTCTTCCCTTGAAAATTTCAAGCTGACCTGTTTTTTTCATTGAATCTATAATTGCAAATGCTTCTGGAGGAATACGATGTCTGTGTATATCCCAGTAAGGTCTTACGTGTCTGAAAAATCTTTGCTTTTCAGCAAGTGGTAATAAAGTCCATAGTTTTTGTACATAATGACGCATGTCATCCATTACTAAACGCCAGTCACCACCTTCATTTGCTACGGAGATCACTTTTTTATGTATTGTGTGAAGTAGATTTCTAACAGTTATAGGTTCTTTAAAATCAAGCTTTAAGTCTATTTGTTTTTGATTAGTGTCTACCTTGTGAGGTTGAGGAAGCAATCCATGTCGTGAAATTGCATAAATTATCCCTGTATGTCCTCTGCTTTTCAGCTCAACAGCTTTGTCCACCATAGTTAATCCTGTGCCAATCATTAATACTGAATCGTCAGGAGAAATTCCTGCAAGCGAATTAGGTGCCCACGGATCTCGAGCATATTTTTTGCTCTTATAAAAAGAAGGTTCTTTAACGTTTGGATTTCTTGGAGGATAGTTCCCTACTGCAAGTACTATTGAATTTACTGGGAGAAGTGTGCCACTTTCCAGGTGAATGACAGCGCCTTTGTTATTTTTAAGAGGTGAAATAGAAACAGCTTCATCATTTAATCTGTCAAACCTAACATCGGGAGATTTTTTCAATTCTGATTCATGTAAAACTGACTGTAAATATTCACCATATAACATTCTTGGGACAAACGTATTTGCCTGAATCTTAGGATCTCGTTTTTGTGCCCAATTTAAAAAGTGATCAGGAATATCCGGAAATGCACTCATTTTCCCGGCTGGAACATTTAATAGATGATGTACGCTATTAGTTGAATAGGCAAATCCCCTGGCAAACCTTGGAGCACGTTCAATAAGTATGATTCTTGCAGGTGAGTCAGTTATTTTTTTCATTAAGTGTGTTGCAACCAGTGTTCCGCTGAAGCCGCCACCTATAATTGCAATTGTTGCTCTTTTCGGATTGTTATAAGTAAGTAGTGGACTTTTATTAATTTCAATTTTGTTTGCTGACTTAGAAGAAGCAAGTGCTGCTTTTAGAAATTTAACAGTTTTTTCAGACAGGTCTAAATTGTTTGGCTGTATATTGTTTGCATAAACAAGATCAGGATTTTCACCTGCCAAGTCTAGTGGTGGAGAATATATGTTTAACATTACAACTTTTTCTTTTGAACTATTTGTGATTTTGTGCTGCATACCGACAGGAATATATTCAATGTCGCCGACTTCTAAGTCTCCTGAATCTTCTGTTCCATCGGGATATAGGTTTGTATAAGAAATCTTTCCTTCGAGAATTACTGTTATTCCATCTGATTTCCCATGACCGTGTATAGGAGTTCCTTGTCCAGGAAGAAGGCAAAGCAAAATAACCTCTACATTGTCAGTTTTAAATGCCAGATTTCTGGCATATTTCTCTTCAATGAATTTTTTCAAATCTTCAATATTTATAATATCAAAATTTTTATTTTCGTCTCTCATTTAGAATAATTTGTGTTTTAATAACTTGCATTATTCTATCAGAGAATAGATGTGCATGTTAAGCAAAAAAGCGTCTCTACTTACAACCCTTACAGCATTTGCCTTTTCTGCAATTCTCCCTAAGTTCTTTAAGTTTTGCTCTTTGCTCAGCTGTTAGTATTTGTTTTAACTGAATAAAGGAATTAATCACTAATTTTGTATCCTGTTTCTTTAGATCATATTTTTGATCTATTAACTTATTTACCTCTGCTGCATTTGTCGTATCTTCAAACAATTTTGATTTGATATCAACACAGATAATGTCGGCATCTGCTTTAAGCTTTATGTGTTTTTTCTTTGTTTCTGTGCATAATTGTTTAATTTTTGCTTCCTGTTCAGCGCTTAAATCAATTTCTTTTTTATTCATTATTGCAAAACAAGGAGCTTTTAATAAACATCTTTCAATACAACAGCCCTCAGATGATTTGCAGGAACTCCCACAAGGGCCTTTTTTTGCCATGCCACAATCAAAACAAGGGGGCTTACAACAACCTAAAACTGAAAAACAAAAAACTATTACTGTTGCAATTATTAAATCTTTTTTCATGTGGTTATCTCCAATTTTTAATATATGTTAGCACGTCAGATTTTAAGGTTAAGTGAATAGATATTTCTCTACAACCGTAGAAAATTTTTTAAAATGAGTAAATATTTTGTGAATTTAAGTTAACTATATATGTTTTCTAGTTTACAAGTAACAAGAATTAAGAGTTAAAATACTTACCTGACAGCCTTATCTAGTTAAGAGTAAAAAGCTTTGTTAATCGAAGCCAGTTAAACTAAACAAACTAGATAAGGCTTAAATTTTTGAAGGTTGTACAATGACAGTTATAGATAAAAACCCCCTTTCTTTGGATAAAACAAATAAAGTAACTTCTGATAGAAGTCAGATATTAAATCAATATAAAAATACTAGAAAATCAACTGTTGATATATGTAACCCTCTTGAAATTGAAGACTATGTAGTTCAGCCAATGGATGATGTTAGTCCCCCCAAATGGCATCTTGGACATACAAGCTGGTTCTTTGAAACATTTATTTTAAAGGAGTTTGATAGAGACTATAAAATTTTTAATGATAAGTACAATTTTATTTTTAACTCTTATTATGAAAGTATTGGGGAGAGAGTATTTAGACCAAAAAGGGGGAGTCTATCCCGACCAACAGTAAAAGAAATCATTCAGTATCGTAATTATGTAGATGAGAAGATTTGTGAATTTATTCAAAATGTTGATAGCCCTGAGTGGGAAAAGATTGAAAAAATTATAGCGCTTGGTATTCATCATGAAATGCAACACCAAGAATTACTTCTCACTGATATTAAAAACATTTTTGGAGTTAATCCTCTAAGACCAGGCTATATAAAAAGAAATGATTCAATAGGACAAAATATTGAAGCCATAAAATCAGAATTTATAGAAATAAAAGGGGGCTTACATAAAATTGGTTTCAATGGGAATGGTTTTTCTTTTGACAATGAAAAGCCTGAGCACAAAGTTTTTATAAATGATTTTAAAATTCAAAATAGACTCGTAACTAATGGAGAATATCTTGAATTTATGAATGATGGAGGATATTCAAATCCTATCTACTGGCTGTCTGATGCATGGGATGTTGTCCAAAAAGAAAAATGGAATAGTCCTATGTATTGGGAAAAAATTGAAAGTAAGTGGTTTGTTTTAACTTTGTCAGGCTTATTGAAACTAAATCCAAATGAGCCCATTTGCCATGTTAGTTATTATGAAGCTGAGGCTTATGCTAGGTGGAAGAAAAAAAGATTACCGACTGAGGCTGAATGGGAAATAGCAGCTTCTACTCTTTCAGATGATTTCAATGGCTATAATTTTCTTGAAAGCAGAAATTTCCATCCTGTTTTAGGTAGAAATAATAAAAAGACAAAAATTATACAGATGTTTGGTGATGTGTGGGAATGGACGGAGAGTTCTTATCTTCCTTATCCTGGCTATGTACAGCCTGAAGGAGCTTTTGGCGAGTATAATAGTAAGTTTATGTGCAATCAGATGATTCTTAGGGGAGGGTCATGTGTTACCCCTGCTAAACATATAAGAAAAACTTACAGAAACTTTTTTCAGTCTGATAAAAGGTGGCAGTTTACTGGTATTCGTCTTGCAAGTGAGGTTTAATTATGAAATTAAAATCAAAAACTAAAAGCCTCATATTATTAGAGAGCAAACGCTTAAGAAATTCAACAGATCCTAAAATGGAATTTGCAAGAGATGTTAAAAGCGGACTTTCTAAATCACCAAAAGAGTTATCCTCAAAATATTTTTATGATGAAGGTGGGAGTAAGATATTTAATAAAATCACAGAACTTCCTGAGTACTATCTTACAAGAGCTGGATATGAAATCCTAGATAAGAATAAAAATGAGATAGCAAAATTACTTAGGGATAGTTCATTCAGTTTAATTGAACTTGGTGTAGGTGATGGACGTAAAACAAAAGTTCTTATAAGTCATTTTTTAAGTAGCGGGTTAGATTTTCAGTATATTCCAATTGATATATCAGAATCTGCAGTTAATGATTTGGTGAAGTCAGTTAAAGACGAATTCCCATCTTTGCAAACCGCAGGAATTGTAACTGAATATTTTAAAGGTATTCAATGGCTTGAAGAGAAAGAAAAAAAGAAGAATTTTGTTTTGTTTCTTGGCTCTAATATTGGAAACTTTGATAAACAACAACAAATGGTTTTTTTGCGAAGCTTATGGAACTCTTTAAACCATGATGATCTTGTTCTTATCGGATTTGACCTGAAGAAAGATATTAACTTAATTACAAAAGCCTATAATGATTCTCGGGGAGTTACAGAAGAATTTAACCTCAATTTGCTTAGAAGAATAAATAAAGAATTAGGCGCTAATTTTGATATATCCAAGTTCAAGTTTTTTGCAAACTATAATCCTGTAATAGGTGCTGTTGAAAGCTTTCTTATTAGCCTGGAAGAACAATCAGTTTTTATATCTGAACTTGGAAAAACATTTAACTTTAATGCATGGGAGCCAATTCATACTGAATATTCTTTTAAGTATTCTGATTCAGATATTGCAATTTTGGCGCATGAGACAGGATATAAGATAAAAATACAATTTTATGATTCTAAGAAATACTTTGTTCAGTCAATTTGGAGTGTTTGTAAATCCTAGTGTTTATTTTTTAAACTTTATTATGAATTTCAATTACATTATTATTACTCACCAATAATTTTTACAAGAACTCTTTTATCCCTTTTGCCATCAAACTCAGCATAAAAAATCTGTTCCCATGGCCCAAAATCCATTTTTCCATCTGTAATTGAGACTACAACTTCTCTTCCAAAAAGCTGGCGCTTTATATGTGAGTCAGCGTTGTCTTCACCAGTTTTGTGATGCTTATATTTCTTTAAATCATAAGGAGCAATCTTTTCCAAGAACTCATCAAAATCACTAATCAGTCCGCTTTCATCATCGTTTATATAGCAGCTTGCAGTGATGTGCATTGGATTTACTAAAACCAAGCCTTCTTTTATTCCGGATTTTTTTATAACATCTTCAACTTGAGAAGTAATGTTTATATATTCTCTTTTTTGTTTTGTGTTGAATTTTAAATATTCTCTGTGGGATTTCATAGTCTATTTTTATCATATTGGAGCAGGTGTGCTAACAAATCAAGGATACATGTCATTCCCGCGTAAGCGGGAATCCAGCATAAGGTAGATTTTGTGTCTGGATTCCCATTTTCATGGGAATGACAGCCTAGAAAGATTTTTAGCCCTTGTTGTAGTTAATGGGTGTTAAGTAAAATAGACGTACTTTAACTTACTTGCAATTACATGGATTGCAGACACATAGCGGTCCACACTTGCAGTGTGGGCTGAGCATAAACCCTGCAGTAGCTCCACCTGCAATTGCTAAGGTAATAAGAACTGATAGAATTAACTTTTTCATTTTTTCTCTCCTTCAATAACACATCCACCATTGCAGCCACCATTAGTTCTGGAAGATTCGGCAGTTGCTAGTGATTCATTGATTTTCATTAAAAAATCTTTTGGTACTTCACAAAATAGTTTTTGTTCTTTTGTCTTGTCTTCAATTTTAGCTGCTCCACAATTACCACCAGCACAGCCACAATTGCAGGCAAGTACATTTAGGCAATTTAGGCCAAATATTACTGCAATTAAGAAATAACTTATCAAGCTTTTAATCATATTTATTTATCAATAAATTTATACCCGTTTTATTCCGGTTCTAATTGATTAAACGTAATTATGGTTATAATTACGTTAATTGTGCTTAAATAAGCGAATTTTGCTACTTAATGATATAAATTTCTTATGGATTTTAATTTAACTTCTGAACATTTAATGCTGCAAAAGTCTGCAAAAGATTTTGCAGTTAGAGAAATTTTGCCTGGATTAAAAGACAGAGATATAAAAGGTGAGCCTGATCTAAAGATTATAAAAAAGATGGGAGAAGCAGGTTTTCTTGGTCTGTGTATTCCTAAAAAATATGGTGGACAGGGTTTTGATTATATTTCCCTTGGACTGGCTTCGCTTGAATTTGAAAAAATTGATACTTCAGCACGTGTTGTACTTTCTGTTCACACAGCATTAAGTTGTCTCTCAATTCTTCAATGGGGAAGTGAAGAACAAAAGAAGAAATTTTTAATTCCTCTGGCAAATGGTGAAAAAATATCTGGCTTTGGCTTGACAGAACCAAATGCTGGTTCAGATGTACTTGGCATTCAATCAAGAGCAAAAAAAGATGGAGACTCTTATGTTTTAAACGGTGAAAAAACCTGGATATCGCTTGCTGATATTGCAGATCAATTTCTTGTTTTTGCTTATACTGATGAGATAAAAAAGAGCAAAGGAATTTCAGCTTTTATTATAGATAAAAATTTTAAGGGTGTTAAAACAACTACAATTCACGGAAAACTTGGAGTACGTGCTGGTAATACTGGCAGCATTTCTTTACAGGATGTTAAGGTTCCAAAAGAAAATCTTCTTGGAAAAGAAGGAGATGGTTTTAAAATTGCAATGTGTGCTCTTGATAATGGTCGCTATACAGTAGCTGCTGGAGCAGTAGGAATTATTGAAGCATGTCTTGAAATGAGTGTGAAATATGCAAATGAAAGAGAAACAGTAGGCAAACCAATTGGTAAACATCAGCTTGTCCAGCAAATGATTGCAAAAATGGTTTTGGCAAAAGATATTGGACATCTTCTTACTTATAATGTAGGCTGGTTAAAAAATTGTGGAAAGCGAAACACGAGAGAAACATCACTTGCAAAATGGGTTAATTGCAATAATGCTTTTGAATCTGCAAATGATGCTATTCAAATTCTTGGAGCTTATGGTTATTCAAATGAGTTTGATGCTGAGCGGCATTTTAGAAATGCTCGGGGAGCCATGATATATGAAGGAACCCGTGAAATACATACTATTTTTCAAGCAGAGTATGCATTAGGGTATAGAGAAGATAAGGTTTTAAACAATCCTTTGCCAGCATACCCATTTGAGTAAAGTGTAGAGGTAAACCCTACTATGCTATATTAAACCCTATGATTACTAAAGTAACAACTCAGACTGTTGTACCTAGAAAAGAAACAACATCTCCTAAAGCTAAAAAAGCACCGCATTACCATAAAGAATGTCCTGATCCAACTTGTCAAATACCAGATAACCACAATCACTGGACTACTGAAGGTTGTTTGGGATGTATAAAAGATTACTTTGAAAGCTTATTTCCACTAGAACAAAAGATTGCAGAGTTAAAAATACAAGGTGAAGAAATAGGCACAAATACAAAACAGTTTTTGCTTATGGTCAGTAATCTTACACCTGCAATTGCTATGTCTGAAATATTAAAACCGTTTCATGTGGATTCTTTTGTTGCATCACCGCTTGCAATTAGTGCAATGCATCTTGCAAACAGAGGAACTGACAAATTACATAAACTTGGTTTTACTTCTTTAAGTTCAATTGTTCTAATTGCAATGCAGAAGTTTATGGGTCTTCCTCGTACCTTGATTAGACCTATTATGGCTTTAGCTGTTTTTTTTATTGAAAAAAATGGAAAAAAAGAAAAGCATGTGCATTCTGAAGATTGTAAACATGAACATGAGAAAGAGCATAAAGAGATTCACAGTCATAATGAAAAAAAAGAAGAATGGCTCAAACTTTTAAAACTACAAGGTCAAATTAATACGGTTCCTTCTATTGTTAATTTTGGAATTAGTAAGTTAAGAGAAATAAATGAGTCAAATGAAAGCTTATTAGGTAAGTTTGCTTCTCATATTGGTATTTCAGCTTTGCAAATACTAGGACTTAGTGGTGGATTTTTAGGAATTGGAAAGTTAATTGATAAACTTCTTTTAAAACTTAATTTCATTACCTCTGATGAATTAGCAATGAGAGCAGAAGGAGCTGTTTGTGCTTGTTGTGGTGCTCCTGTATGC
>Ga0209515_10009074_pt1 | contig 11413 bp, 15 predicted proteins | sample Subgroupgradi54m_FD_187454 | JGI IMG/M metagenome (GOLD analysis project Ga0209515, IMG submission 187454) | Subsurface groundwater microbial communities from S. Glens Falls, New York, USA - GMW60B uncontaminated upgradient, 5.4 m (SPAdes)... ...
TTCGTTGGCGCCTGTTCCGGAACAGGCGCCAACGAAGAGACAGACGCCAAGGAGGAGGCGGCGGCCAGGGCGCATCGCAGGTCGGCGCGCTAGAACCGTACGCCGACGCCCGCACCGACCTGGAAGTCGTGGGCGAAGTCACCGCGGCGTCCGAAACCGGAACTCGAGCTGGTCAGGCGGGTCGCGAGGTCACCGGCGTCGAGACGCACGGTGCTGCGCCGGGACGGGTAGATTTCAAGGACGCCTCCCAGGTCGAACGCGAGCCGTGTTTCGCCGGCGTAGCACGATTGGGGAGGCGGAAAAATCAGGACGCACACGCCGAACGCCGCCCGCCCTTCGCTGAGGCGTGCGATGCCCGCACGCGTCTTCACAAACGCGCCGGCCCGCGCTCCCCGCCAACCTTCTTTCAGGCCAAACAGCGCATCAAGCTTCCGTCCGCCCCGGACGACGTTGTCTCTGCCGGTCGGAAAGAAATCGCTCACCGCCTCGAGTGTCAGCGCGTCGCTGACGTTCCAGGAGACCCTGGCGCCGATACCGGCATCAGTCGCGTCGATGCCCGACAGGCGCATCGCCGTGAACTGCGCGCCGAACTCGAACCGCTCCACCGACTGTGCCCGGGTCGGCTCGGAGGCCATGCAGCACGCCGCCACGATGGTGGATATGAGGATCCGGCAACGCATGATTGGCCCCGTGAGACACGCTGACGATCAGCGGAATTCGAGTTGATGGCTCATCGACTGGGTGGATCCGTCCTTCAGCATCAGCTTGACGCCGACGGCGAACGTGCCCCAGCCGCGCGCGGTGAGATCGAACCCGTTCTGGCGCGTGCAGACGACGCGCACCGGATTCGGAAAGGTCGGGTGCAGCGTGTACTCGACGCACCGGATCCGATCGAGCTCGGATTTCGCGCCATCGATGAACAGGCTCCACTCCCACCAGCCCGGTTCGATCTCTCGCGACCGGTTCTTCGGCATGACGTTCAGCGACGTCAGCGACGTCTTCTGCTCCTGGAGCACGAGCGCATGACGCGTTTCCTCGGTGCGTCCGTTCTTGTACTGGATCTTGACGCCGACCGTGAACGTGCCCCACCCGTTGCTCGAGAGCGCGAACTTCATGCCCGGCTGATCACAGACCGTGCGCACCGGGTTTGGAAATGTCGGATGCAGCGTGTACTCGACGCACTTGATCTGGCGCAGCGTCGCCGCGTCCGCGTCGATGAAGATCGTCCAGTTCCAGCGGCCGGAGCCGGCGTAGGTCGACGTGTTCGCCACGGCGACCGCGGCGAACGCTGGCCGCGCTGTCGCTCCGCACAGCAGCGCCATCGCCACGCCGACGGCACCAATCGAGCGTCGATGCACCATCACACTACTCCTCGAACCCTACTCCTCGAGCTTGCGCGCGATCGCCTTGGCTTCGCGCACGCTGAAGTCGTCGGTCGTCCAGTTCTTTCCCGCGGTCTGGAATTCCACGAAGAATGGCGTCTCCATGTCGGGCAGATCCACCGTGACCGTGACACCGCCCTGCGTCACCTGGTGGATCACGGGTATCGGAAGGTTCCCCTGCTTGGTCCTGACATAGGCGCGCACCTCGAAGTCCTTTCGCCGCGGGTTGACTTCATCCGGATCGAAGTTCACGTCGAGCCGCATCTTGGTCGTGGGTGGGGGCGCGGGTGGGTTCGCCGGCGCCGTTGTCGTCAGGGTGCGCAGCGGATACAACACGCCTGCCGTCAGCATCGCGCAGAGGAGCACGATGACCACGCCTTTGACGGAGATCAGGCCGAAGACAGTCGCCTCACCGGGGCTTCCCAGCACCGCGGTTCGAAAATCGGCCCTGACAATGAACGCCCTGACCAACGCCACAAGCAGGGCGCCGAAGAGAATCGCGACCGCTCCGGGAACAAGCATGCCGGCCTCCCTGCATCCGTCGAACGTATTCGGTGTGATCCGAGCGTACCACGCCAGGCCGCGACCCGGCGCGCCCCGCGCACCGATGAATGTGCAAGCGCTCGATCCGGGATCCGGGATTGGGGATTCGGAACGCCCCGCGGCATCGATCAGGCCCACGATTTCGGCCATATCCAACAGGGGAAAGGTGTACAGTCAGGGTTCACGCTTTCCTGAGACTGCCACCACCTCGCTGGGCGTTCTCCAGCCTTGGCCCCTGCCCCTCATCAAGGCTCGTTTCCCCAGGAATCAGGCTGTCATGATCAAATCCCCGCATCCCGCACCACTTGCCACACTGCTGCAGCGAGTCCGCGAACAATACCGCGAAATGCCGGGGCTCACATTAACCAAGCCGCACGCCATGCTGTTATTTGGGGTGGCACCCTCGGTGTGCGCCGCCATGCTCAGGGCGCTCGTGATGGAGAACTTTCTGTCCCGCGCCGGAGACGGCCTGTTTGTGCGATCGACGCATCATAAAGAGCGAGCCCACAGCGACGACGTGCGCGGGGTTCTCGTCGGAGAATCCTAAAGCGGAAACCAAGACCAAAAGTATCGAGGCCTGAGCCTGCTCCTAGACGCCGGCGCCGGCGGGGTTCAAGGTCACGACGTCAATTTCCACGCATCCATCACCGCCGCTCGACTCGAGCACGAGCGTGTGGATCCCCGGGCGAAGCGCGGACGTACCCGCAGGATCGGTCACGAAGATATTCCACCCCTCTGTGCTGTCGCCGGAGTCGCGATCCTGAAATGAGATGACCGGCGCGCCATCGACGCTGACGTGGATGACCTCGTTCTCCCCTTCCTTGCCGTTGGAGTAGGTCACCGAGAGTGCGTATTCCACCGCAGGATTGACCGCCACGTCCCACACGCGGCGCTCCCCCGGAGCGAGGTGGATCGTCTGTCCGCCTGAGGCCCGTGAACGCTGCACGAGGCGTCCGTCACCACTTCCGGCCTCCGCCTCGAGGGACACCACCCGCGCCACGGCTGCGGATGGCCGTGTTGGAAGCGCGTCGCGGCTGCACGCGGCGAGCGAAAGCAGCAGAATCCAGGGCCTCGTCACAGACTCCCCATGCCTCATTCCGGTATGAACCCGAGCCACAGGCTTATGCTCAGACCGACGAACACGATGGCCAACAGCCCGAATAATAGCGTCGGACCCCACAGGGCAGGAAAGCTGTCGAGTTCAGCGATCTCCGGGTGATCCACGCGGTAGCGCACGGAGGCTGGCTCTCCAATGTGACCGGCGGTGCCGCTGCGGGCCATGCCGGCCTCGAATGTGATGTCACGGCCTGAAGGCGTTCGAAAACGAACCCGTGGATAGCGTACGAGCTGGGTATCGGTCCCATCGCGTCCTTCTCTCAGGGCGACCACGACACCAGCGGCGACCGCCGAATTCCGAATGAAGTCCAACCGGCGGATGAAGTGCCGGGCCGCGACGACAGACAGGGCGGCACCGCTGACAGCGAAAATGCCACCGATGACCAAAACGAGTCGCGTAGTTCCTCCTCACGCTCGCGGGCCCGCGCTGAAACCTGAGGGTAGAACAACTCCGGTTCGCTCAGCGGCGTCGCCAGCGCGATGTCGATCGAGAGGCCAGCCGGGAGATAACCGGGAGCATAGGACCACGTCGCAAATGGTGGATCGGCGCCGGCGGCCTCGGGGGCGGGCCGCAGCACGACGCCGAATGGGCACGTGCCGTCGCGACGCGTGAGCCAGCGGTCCCAGAGCCGTGTACGTCGCACCGCCTCGCTCTGCGCCACTTCCGGATCGTCCACCCACAGCAACTCGAGGTACGCGTTGCGAAAGAAGAAGCGGCGACACGCCGTCTCCTGCCCCGGGTGCGTGTTCCCGGACCCCTCTTTCAGACCGAGCCGAGTCAGTGCGGCCGCTTCCGGAGCCCCGACGGAGCACAAGATAAACGCGTGATCCAGTTGCGGTCTCGCTGCGGTGTCAGGCGTCACGCCGGTTCGCTGTTCACGGGCGATGTGGCTTAGGGCGGCGGGTGGCCGCAACCGCAAACGCTATGAAGCTGCCGATGGCCAACACCAGCCCGGCGCCAGCGCGTAGGAACGCGGTTCCTCGAGTCGTCTCCCAGTCGACGATTGCTCGTGCGCGCTCAACTCCGACGAGTGGTGTCGCGAGTCCCGCGATGAGCACAAAGGCTCCGAGCGCACGCAGGGTCCTGGGCGCGCGGGAGGTCGGCGCGGCCGCTATCAGCACGAGCCCGAAGCCGACTCGAAGCGCGGCGATGGCGTAAAGTCCGACAGGCGTGACCACGTACCGCCCAACCGTTATCAGCCAATCGGGCCCGATGACGCCCGCGATGCCGACGCCGACGATGAAGAAAGCGACGAACAATGCGAGATATCTCATTGGTTCCTCGGCAACCTGGACTTCCAGAAATCCCACGAACGCTCGTAGGTCTGCGCGGCTTTTTTCGCCTCTTCGGGATCCAGATAGGTCACCTTGCCGCCGCCCAGCTGCATCGCCTGCCACTGCAGCCGCGCGTTCACATTGAGATAGTAGGCCTTGCCCACGACGAGGCGCAGAGAATCGGCGACCACCGCTGCGCCATGGCCGCGCATCAAGGCAGCGGACTTGTTCCCAAGCGTCTGGGCCAGCGCCCGTCCGAGCTGCGGTGTCGAGATCAGCATGTCGGTGATGCCCGCGGTCTTTCGAATCTCGAAGACCGGCACGCCCTCGCCGATGAAATATCCCATGTGATACATCGGCTGCATTGGAACCGACGTCGCCGCGAAAGGAATGACCTCCAGGCAGTGGCAGTGCACGACCGCCTTGACATCCGGACGGGCCTTGTAGATCTCGCCGTGAATAAAGCGCTCCGTGTATCCGGTGGCAGACGAGTTCGTCAGCGCTTTGCTGTCCAGGTCGTACTCGACGATGTCGGCGGCCGTCACAAGACCCGGCGCCCCGGCGCGAGCAAGGAAATAGCGATTCGGATTGGCGGGACTGCGGACGCTGACGTGTCCGTAGCCATCCAGCACTCCTTCGTTCGCCAGAATGCGGTTGGCCACCACGAGCTCGTCGATCACGGCCTGGCGAGAAGGCGCCACGGGCGTTTGTGACGACACCTGCGATGCGACGAACAGGAGCGCGGCGGCGAGCCGGCAGGCAGACAGCAGCCGGGGGTTCATGTTCACGTGATGCCTATCCGTTTCTCGGCGCCGAGCTCACGTAGCGGTCCACTTCGCGCGCGAGCACGTCGAGCGGAACGCTACCTGTTCTGAGCACCGTGTTGTGAAAGGCGCGCAGCGAGAAGCGATCGCCGAGCGCTTTTTTTGCCTTGTCGCGAAGTTCGATGATCTTCAGCTCACCGAGCATGTACGAGCAGGCCTGGCCTGCATAGACGACGTACCGCTCCACCTCGCTCGCCTCGATGCCGAAATCAATCGACTGCTGGCGGGTCCACTTCTTTGCGTGCAGCCCGGTGTCCACCACGAGGCGCCGCGCCCGAAAGAGCTCGTAGTTGAGCTGACCCAGTCGCCCTTCGATATCGTCGCCGTACCACCCCGACTCGGCGGCGAGGCGCTCCGCGTACAGTCCCCATCCTTCGGTCGACGCCGAAATGCCGCCGAAGGCGCGGATCTGGAGAAAGCGCGGCAGGTCCTCGTTTTCGACCTGCAGCGCAATGTGGAAGTGATGGCCGGGCACGGTCTCGTGGTAGACCACGCTACGCAGGCCGAACCTGGTCATGTTTTCGATGCGCCGCGGGAACTGGAACGTACCGGGCCGGGAAAGGTCGGCGGAAGGCGCGTTATAGTTCGCCGCCGCGTTGGCCTCGCGGAACGTCGGGAATGGCTGGGCGACCACGGGCGATTTCGGCCGCAGATCGAACAGCAGAGCCGCGCGGCGCTCGGCGTCGCGGATGATCCCGTCGATATCGCGCATGATCTGCGCGCGGCTTTCGTCGGATCGCGGATTGGGATACTGCAGATCGAGCTTGAGCTTTTCGATGCGGTCTTTCACCGAGCCATCGATGCGGCCCAGGCGGCGCAGCAAACCATCCATCTCGGTCTCGATGCGCCTCACCTGCGCGAGACCGAGCTCGTGGATCTCGTTCGGTGTGAGCTTCGTGGTGGTGTAGCGCGCGAGCGCATCCGTGTAGACGTCCGCGCCTCCCTTGAACCGCCAGAGGCCGGCATCATCGGTCGCACGCGCGCCTTGCGCCTGCAGCAGCGCGATCCCGTTCTTCCATGCCGGATAGACCTGACCCGCGACGACCTTCTCCGCTTCTGCACGGAGCTGCCCGCGCGTCCCATCGGACATCGGCTTGATGGCCGACATCCGGTCGACGAAGACCGCCACGAAGGGGTTCTGGCCCGGAGCGGTGTCGACGAACGCCTGCATCTGCTTGATGGTGGCCGCGAGGATGAACCGCGGCGGGATGATGTTCTTCGCTTCGAGGCGGCGGGCGTCCACGACCGCTTCGTCCATGCGCGCGCCGACCTGGCCGAGCGCCGCGACATAGTTCTCGGCATCGCGCTCGGTGAGCAGCGGGTGACGCACGGTCAGCGTCTCGACGAGCGCCACATTGGTCCCGTTCATCTGTTCGAGCGGGAACGTGTAATCGAGGTACGGCTCCTCCCGCGCCACCATGTCGAGCTGCCAGTCCATGACGTCGGCCGCGACACGCTGGAGATCCGTCATGCGGCTGCGATCGAAGCGGCGGAGCTCGGCCAGACCCTGCCGGGCGCGCTGGATCCGGTCGCGCCGCCATTCGAGCGTCCGGGGCGTGAGCTGCCGCTCGAAGCGATCCTGTTCATCTCCCGTGAAATAGCGCGTGGAGGTGGCGAGATTCGGATCGTGACGGACCCAGTCGGCGGTGAAGTCGCGGAAGAAATCGTCGATGGTGCGGCTGGGCGGCGCCTGTGCGAGGAGGCTTCTCGCGATTGGCGCGATGCCAAGTGCCAGGCCCGCCGCGAAGAGATCCCTGCGCGTCAGTGGGTTCATTGGCTTACCTCTGATCCTGAAGAGCACCCCGGCTCACCCTCGCGGATACTATCGCGATTACTCGCTAGGCGACGCCATCCGCAAGAAGGCCGATTGCGCGATCCAGGAGGGGCCGAACAGGATGATTGACGAGCAGTGAAGCCGCCTCGCCGAATGAGGTCCACCTGCGCTCCCGGAAGTCCGACTCGTCCCACTCGTCGTGCTGCTCGAGAACCTCCATGAGATAGACGGCGACGGCGTAGGTCTCGTCCCATTTCTCGTACTCGTAGGTTCCGACGACGTCCCCAATCAGTCGTCCGCGGAGCCCGGCTTCTTCCCAGGCTTCATTCAGCGCCGTTTCTTCGTGCGTATCTCCAGGATCAACTTGCCCCTTGGGGATCCCCCATTTCCTGGATCCCTTTTTCCGAATGAGACACACCTGCACGCGGTCGCCCTTGCGTCGAACGGCGATGGCCGCCGCCTGCTGCGGGAGACCACTATTCCCGTCGGACACTGGGTAGCTCCGGCCGGGCTACCAACAGACACCGGAAGAAGTTTTGCGATATGTGTTGTCCAACGTCTGGTTCAGCATGAAATCGGCGACATTCGTTCATTTTCGGAAGATGGCCTTCGGCATCATCGCGTGAATACCCTTGGTGCCGTCGACCGCCTGGGTCACGACCAGATCCATCGCTGCGCTCGCCAGCAGGTAGGCATCCTCTCGCGACAGACCCTTCGTGGCGACGAGGAAGTCGAGCATCTCGCGTGTCGCGATCCTCGCGGCCTCATCGAGATCCGCGTCGAGCCCCATCGTGATGTAGTGCGTCGCCGTTTCGGCGCGGGGCCAACGCAACGTGCGGCCCTTGTGCAGCAGGACTTGCACCTCGCCCTTGAGCGACGTCTCCACCGCCGACAGCGCCACCTCGCCGTACCCCTGCACCGCGTGCCCATCCCCGATCGAGAGCAGCGCGCCGGGCACGAAGACCGGCAGATACAACGTGCTTCCCGCGCCAAGATCCCGGTTGTCGAGATTCCCGCCGAATACGTTGGGCGGTCCACTGGGCACTCGTCCCATGCCCGGCGGCGGCGCCACGCCAATCACGCCCCAGAACGGCTTGACCGGCACGACCACTCCCGGGGCGTACTCCACTGTCTTGCGCGCCAGGTCGATCCACAGAACGCGGTCCTTCGCATACGGGAACTCGTCCGGCAGGAGACCGCGATTGGGAACGAATCCCTGGCCCGCGATCGGGAGGCGCACGTCGACCGAGCGAATCCGGATCTCGATCATGTCGCCAGGCTCGGCGCCGCGGATGGCTATGGGGCCGTTGAGTGTGTGATCCCCTCGCCCCGTACCTTCAACGCCTTCGTAGACGGCATAGAGCTCGGCGGGGATCTTCTCTTTCGGCACGCCGAGCTTCTCGAAGTACCGCGGATTGCCGGTCGCCGTCTCGAGGCGGACGATGTCGCCGGAGTCGATGGTGAGGACGGGCGCGAGGGAGGCGTCGAAAAAGCCGCGGTGAACCGTCGCGGGCGACGCTTTCAGTTCATGAATCTTCGACGACCCTTGAGCTGTCACGACCGACGGCAGCACGAACAGACCTATGCACGCGACAACTCCTGTCACTCTCATGGTCTTCTCCCTTGGTGTGCGGCTTCCGGGCTATTCAAGGCGGGTCAGCTTTATGACGGCTCCTGATGGCTTCTGAGTAAGTACCAACGTGTTCCCCGTCACAGTGAATTCGTACCGGTTACCGGCCCCTCCGATGGCGAACGCGCTCTTGGCCACCATGGCTCTCGTGGCCAGCGTGTTCCCGGTCACCGTGTACGTGCCGGTGTTGAGATACAGCGCATTGAACACCGCGACCTTGTCCGCGTCGGTTGCCTTGTCATTCGACGGATAGTCGGGCAACGGTCTGGTGCCCTGTATGCGCGCGAAGCTGTAGTGTTGCTTCGCGAAGACGTACAGACCCGGCTGAGGACTGGTGATCGGCGACGCGTTGGCATCTGCGACCTCTGTCACCCTCCACGCGCCCACGAGTGGATTGCTCGTTGCCGAGGATTGACCCGAGACGGTCACCGCGACGGCAAACAACGCGAGCAGCGTCATCACGTGCTTCATCGAAATCTCCTTGTGTGAATCTGTCGTTATTTCGAAGCGCCTCGCGCCAGGTCGTTCCTGATGACCTTTCCGCCCTTCATGACGAATTTGACTCGCTGGAGCTCGGTGATGTCGGCCAGCGGGTCGCCGGACACGGCGACCAGATCGGCGTACTTCCCCTTGTCGATTGACCCCATCTGGTCCTGCCAACCCAGGACTTCTGCATTGATCATGGTTCCGCTCTGGATGGCTCTTGCCGCGGTCAAGCCCGCGCGCTTCACCAGCATTTCAAAATCGAGCGCCTGCGTCCCATGTGGGTACGTCGAGCCATCAACTCCGCTCCCCACCATGATCTTGAGGCCCCTGGTCTTGGCGGCCATCGACACAGCCTTCTCAAAGATGGGGATCATCCTGTACTTGCCGCCGGTGTTCTTCGCATCGTTGTCGTCCATGTAGGGCTCGATGTAGCGCTGGAGAGTCGGATCGTAGTACAGGCCCTTGGCGACCATCATGTCGGCTTGCGCTTGATCCAGATCGTAGGCGTGCTCGATGGTGTCGCAGCCGGCGATGATCGAGTTCTTCTGCCCCTCTCCCCCGAGGACGTGGCAGGCCGCCTTCTTGCCAAGGCGATGCGTCTCGTCAATCAACGCTTGAAGCACCGGCATCGGATAGGTCACCTGGTACTGGGCCTGGCCCGTGGCGTTGAATGAGTAACCTCCCGTCGGGAACAGCTTGATCCAATCCGCACCGTGCCCAACCTGCTCGCGCACGGCCGCGCGCGCTTCTTCGACAGACCGAACCACCGTGCTGGCCAACGGGTTCGCCGGACTGGCCGGGTTCGGAGGTGCGGCCCCCCACACGATCCCCAGGGTCGATACCTGATACCTGGGCCCATCGAAGCGGCCCTGGTTGATGGCATTGCGCATCTCGATGTCGCCATAGCCATTACCGTGTGAGCTCATGTCACGCGCCGCGGTGAAGCCGGCCCGCAGCTCTGCCTGCGCGTTCTGCACGGCGATCAGCATCGAGCCTTCCGTCGTCCCCTTTGGTCCGCGCGTGTTGAACATGTGCGTGTGCGCATCGATCAAGCCGGGCAGGACCGTCGCCTGGCTGAGATCAATCACTTGCACTCCCGCCGGAATCTTGACCTCGGCCTCCGGTCCAACCTCGGTGATGCGCTCGCCCGAAAGAAGCACGACCCGCCTCGTCAACATCTGGCCGGTCTTGCTGTCGAACAAGCGGCCGGCGCGGAGCGCGACCACTCGAGGAGCCGGAGGGCATTGAAAGACGCCGCCGTCCGGCCCGACGCAGGGCGTCGTCCCAGCCCCTCGCCACGGAGCGGGCGGCGCCTGACCCTGCGCCCAAAGCGTCGCACTCAGGAAGATCCCGACGGCCGTTGCCAGCACAGACTTGGATCGCATTGCGTAACCTCCCAGCCTAAAGCGCGTTCACCGGATAGCAATAGGTGCGACGGTCGAGCCCGTCGCGCCTTGAAGCTTGAGCGGCTCGATGATGAAGGCAAACTCATAAATGCGTTTCGCAGCGAGCTCGTCCAGCTTGAGATTCTCCAGCAGGTGAATTCCGTTGACGGCCAGCATCATCTGATGAATCGGCAGAGAAATCTGCGGATCCGGATTGGGACTGACTTCGACGGGCGGCGTGTCCGCTCCGACCAGTATGGGGCTTTGGCGCGCGAGCCATTCGCCAGCGGCGACTCCGATTCCAGGACTGCCTCGTGAATAACGGGCATTGTCTTTTTCCCACAGCTTGCCGAAGCCGGTGTGGATGATGACAGCGTCGCCGGACTGCAGCGTCAGATTCTGCTTCGCGAGCGCTTGTTGCAGATCCTGCACCGTAATCTCGTAACTGTCGGCGAGCATCTCGACACCCTTCAAGGCCGCGATATCAATCATCACACCACGCGTCACGAGCGCGCCCACATTCTGGATGCCAAGCTTCGTGAACCCGGTGCGGGCCGAGACGTCGTCCACCTTGAAGCAGTTGTAGAGACTGTTCCCGATCGTCTGGTGTGCGAAGCCATCGAACTGCGTACCGACCTGGCCGATCTCCGCGACGACGAGCTCCTCGTTCGATCCGCGGCGGTTCGACTGCGGAGCCATCGTGGTACGCTTCGTATCGAGCTCGAATCGGCGCCCGGCGGAAAGAGGCATCGCGCTGGAGAGGACGTGCCCAAGCTCGATCACTTCGCCGGCACGTATCAATCGCGCCGCACGAAGCACGGTCTCCGGGCTCATGAGATTCGCCGAACCCCGTTGATCGTCCTTGCCCCACTTTGAAGGACATCGCTGGTTGTCCGCGGGCGGTTGCCAGGATTGCGCGTGAGCAGCGCTGCTCATCAGCACCAACGCGCACGCGATGATGTTCGGTCGCATAACTCCTCCATGCGCCTGACGCGCTG
>Ga0209515_10009075_pt1 | contig 11413 bp, 6 predicted proteins | sample Subgroupgradi54m_FD_187454 | JGI IMG/M metagenome (GOLD analysis project Ga0209515, IMG submission 187454) | Subsurface groundwater microbial communities from S. Glens Falls, New York, USA - GMW60B uncontaminated upgradient, 5.4 m (SPAdes)... ...
AAACAAGCGGTTCCTGAGCTGGCCGGCCTGGCGGAACGGGGAAGTCCGGAAGAGCAGATTGCCGCTTCGGAAGTCCTTTTCAAACTGGATCCCTCTCAATCGGACCGGATCGCCCCCCGCCTGCTCCGGCTTCTGCGGGATTCTTCTCAGGAATCGTCGATCCGCCTGCGGGCGGCTGGGTTGATGGCCCAAGTGAATCTGGCCGCCGGAGGCGGCAATGCCTTGACCGGGTTGCTGGAGGATCCGGATCCGGCGGTGCGCGGCAAGGCGGTCCAGTTGTTGTCCGGGTTCGGGTTGCCGGCCGTGCCGGCGCTTTTGGATTCTCTAAAAAGCCCCCGTTCCCTCCGCCGCGCCGGCGCCCTTCAGGCGCTGATTCAAACGCGGCCAATCCCCCCGGAACTGGTTCCGGCGCTGACGGACTGCCTCAAGGACCGGGACCGGTCCATCCGCTATTTGGCCGTGAAAGGGCTGGGAGAACTAGGTGCGCTGGCGCAAGCGGCTGTCCCCAAGCTGGTGGAGATGCTCAAGGACTCGGACGAGAGCATTCGTGTCAGCGCCGGCGACGCTCTCTTGAATATGGGTCCGGCGGCGGTCTCCGCTCTCGACCAGGCGGCATCCCAGCAGGAGAATCCTCAACTGCGCGCTCGGGCGGAGATGCTTCTCAAGAAGGCCCGCCGGTGAACCTGCCGAACGTTCTGACATTAACCCGGGTGGGCTTAAGTTTCCTGCTCGTTTGGCTGTTGGGCCTGCCGGGACTGGGGCCGAAAACCGCCGCGCTGGCCGTGTTCACGGCCGCGGGCCTGACCGACTTGTGGGACGGGCGGATCGCCCGGCGGCGGAACCTCATCTCCAATTTCGGCATCCTGATGGACCCGATCGCCGACAAGGTGCTGGTCCTCTTCGCCTTCATCGCGTTCATGAAGCTGCGGGTGGCGCCGGCGTGGATGGTCCTGCTGATCGTGGCGCGGGAATTGGGGATCACCTTGCTGCGCATGGTGGCGCTGGCGAAGGGGCAGGTCCTGCCGGCGGAGGCCTCGGGGAAGGTCAAGGCCGCCGCCCAAATGGTGACGATCGCGCTGACGCTCCTTTTTCTCATCGCGCGGGAGCGATTTCCGGGGGGATGGGTCTCGGGGGCGGAGTCCGGCGTCCGCGCGCTGATGTTCCTGACGGTCCTGCTTACGCTCGGCAGCGGTTTCTCGTTCCTCCGAAAAAACCGGAAAGCGATCTTCGGCTCATGAAAACGATCGCGACGGTGGGCGGCCTTGGGCGGGCGCCCCGCCTGCCCGGCACCGTCGGTTCCATGGTGGGGGCAGGGCTTTCCTGGCTGTTGAGTTCAAACCCTTCCATTCAGATCGCCGGCACCGTCACAGTAACAGCGCTGGGTTTCTGGAGCGCGGGGCCGGCGGCCGCCGCCCTCGGCGCGAAAGACCCCCCCTCTGTCATTATTGATGAAGTGGCCGGCATGATGGTGGCGCTGATTTTGCTCCCGGCCGACTGGCGGGTTTACGGGGCGGGGTTTCTCCTTTTCCGGTTCCTCGATATCTTGAAGCCCTTCGGGCTCCGGCGGTTGGAACGGTTTCCCGGCAGTGTGGGCATCATGCTGGACGACCTGGCCGCCGGCGGGCTGGCGAATTTCATTCTGTTAGCCGTACTAAAGTTTGATATTCCTGGTCTTTTCAGGTAGCATTTAAACAAAATGCACACTCCCCGCCCCTTTTTATCCGCCCTTTTTCTGGTCTTCTTTGCCCCTTATTTAGTTCTTGGGCCCCTGCCGGCTTATGCCCTGCGGGACCTCTCCGTCGCGGAATCCCCTCCCAAACAAGCTGGCCTCGAGGAACACCTGCTGGGGCCCCTGCCGGATGAAACCGCGCTGATCGATGATCTCCACAGCTTCCAGCAAAAGGTCAAAGAGGGAGCCGTAGTCCACGTCGAGGCGTTAAAAACGTCCCTGGGAAACCATCCCTACGACGCCGGGCATCTGCGGCAGTTGGTGGAACTCATGCGCGGTTTCAACCGGGACATCTACGTGATGCCGCGGGAATCCCTGGGCGGGCGGGAATGCTGGCTGGGAGACAGTGCCCTTTGGTTGAGCGATGAGGCGATTAATTCTCCGGATGTGCTGTTCCGGTTGATCGCGGCATTTGAATCGAAGAATTTTGATCGAATTCACCCGATCCCCCAGGCCCCTCCCGACCTCCAGCACCCCGTGCCGCCGCCGTCTCCTCCGGAAGAGATTCCGGACATCGAAAAGATCATCGGAGAAGGGTGGATGGTCCGGGCCGGGGGAGGGAAAGCCGCTCCGGTTCAAGAAGAGCCGGCTCCCGTGCCGGCGCTTCCTGACGCCGCCCCGCCTCCTCAGCCCCCGCCGGCGCCCTTATCGAAACGGGATGTCCAGGAGGCCTACCGGATCTCCCGCTCCGGCGAGCTGGGCTCGCGCCGGATCATGCTGGAGCACGAGAAATCCGACGGGGCCGTCCTCAGGGCGGCTGTGGATCACTCGGGGACCTTTTCATCGGTTGATTTCTTTTTACTGCGCGGCGAGCATCCGCTCGCTCCGTTGGCCCCGCACTCCATGGATCCGGATTTTTCTCTTCGGAGGTACCAAGCGAAATTTGAACGAGCGGCCGTCGAAAAACGGTTAAAAGAGCGCAGTCCAGCCGTGAGCCGCCTGCAGGATCTGCTCAAAAACGCCAAACCAGAAAACCGGAACCGAATCCTCGCGGAGACGCGCGAAATCCTGGCGACGCGGGAGGGGGGAAGGGATGCTTCCGCCCGCCTTCAGCGGCGGATGGAACGGGATCCGTCTGAAGCCGCCGGCTATGCCGCCGCGATCCAGGCGGTCCGGGAGGCGGTACAAGGGGAGAGGGACGTCGCGGATGTTGAAAAAGCCCGCTGGCGGCTGTCGGACCGGCTGCCCGGGCGGGCCCTGGGGCCGGTTTACTACGACGCTTTCCGGGCCGCCCTCTTGGCCCGGATCGAAGAGCTTCAGGCCTCCGGGGAGCCGCCCCTGGCGGATGCCGTCTGGATCGGTCAGAGGGTCCTGCGCCTGGAGACGGAATGGGCCTACACCACTTTGATCGCGGAAAAAGCCGGGGAAGCCCGGTTTTCCGATGAAAGGATCAGCATTTTCCCAACGGCGGGCATCGGGTTTCTTTACCTGGACTCCCGGATGCAGCCCCGCGAATTCTTCTCCGGGGGAGATGCCGCGGTCCCTCCCCGGTCCATGGCGGTCCGGTATTCCCCCGGCGGCGCCCGGGACCGGCTCCGGGACGACCGGATGGTGGTCCCGCTGTATTTTTCGTTGACCGGTTCTCCGAACCTGCAGCTGCTTAACAACTTCCTGGAAGATTCCGCCCGCCTTCATTCGGAGCTTCCGGGGCATCCGGAGATCGGCATGGGCCTGTTTTCGGCGGAAGAGGGCCTAAGAATCTATCGTTTTTCCGGCGGCATGGAGGACGCGGCTTCTCGGGACCAGGTCGTGGAAGCGCTCCGCCGGGAATTACCCGCTTTCCGGGCGTTCTGGAGGTTCACGGATAAGAAGATTTACCTCGACGTTCCCACCACCCTGTCCGAGCGCTCAGATCTGAAAAGGATCACTAAGATCACAAAAAAAAGCATTCTGCGCGCGGTCGAAGCCGGCCTCTCTGCTCAATCGGAAGGTCCCAGCTGGAAATGGGCGCGCACCCTAGCCAGGACTTTCCCGGCCGAATTCAGAGGATGGCTGAAGGAGAATTACGGGGAGCCGGCGGTGGCAGAGCTCATGGCGGCCGTCATGGGGCGATTGGGCGGAGAGATCCGGAACTTCCACGCGGCCCCGGACCGCAATCCGAAGCGTCTCTCAGAGTTGATCCCGGCGGTGACCCATCTTTCCGTCCTCGTGGTGTCCGAGCGCCGGGCCGCTTCCCTATTGGAGAACAGCCGGATCTTCACTCCGGTTTCCATTCCCGGATGGACAGAACCCCCGCCCGACTCCTCGGTGGCGGCTGCTTCCGATGGGGAGACGGTTCCAGCCGGGAGGATCATTGAGGATTTTGTTGAGCGGTCCGGCAAGCCGCCCCACAACCTGGATCCCGGGAGAGCCCGTGAGTTCGCCCAGCGGACGGTTCCCCTGCTGTTGGCGAAGGGTCAGCCGGCCCGGTTCATCGACCTCAAGAAGCTGTGGGAGGAGGAGCCGGCCCGGCTTGCGAAGGAGGCGCGGGAACAGGAAGCGGCCCGCCTAGCGGAAAGGGAGCGTCGACGGATAGACGCTGAAGAAAAACAAGCGCGGGAGAGAAAAGAGGCGGAGGAACTCGCGGAGACGGCCCTGCTGGAACTGCAGACCGGTTCCTCAACTCCGGCGGAGTCCATCCAGTTCCTGGACGGATTGCTCCAGCGGTTGTCCGGCTACTCCGATCTGGTGAGGATGCTCAGGGTGGAACAAGCCCGGCTCAAGGTGGCGCTTTCCGCGGACCAGCAGGTTCATGACCGACAGGCCAGCCAAAAGCTCTTGGAGCAGTCGCAGTTGCCGGCGGAAATCTCCGGTGTTCTCCTGGGTGATCGTTTCCGGGCGATCCGCGCTTCGGAGGGCGGCATCGAAAAATTTTTGAAGGCGGTGGTTCAGACACCGGGTGGGAAGCCGGACAGCACTCCAAAAATCCTGGCGCACGCGAAGAAGATGCAGGGCAAGAGCTCCGGCGAGGAGGGGATCTTTTTCAGCGCGGTGGTCCGCGTTGCCGAGCTCCTCCAGTCCGGGCTGGAAGAGAAAGAGCCGAAGCCCTACAAGGTCTTCCGGCCATCGGGCGAAGAGGGGCATGGGATCGAGAGCATCCTCTTCGATCCCGAGGGGAACCTGCTCTCCGCCTCTTTGAGTACGTCGGTGCGCTCTTGGGACGTGAAGACCGGCCGGTCCGAGCTGGTCCTGAAGGCCCCTTTTTCCTTCGGCATCAACCTGATGGCGATGGATCCCAAGGGGAGATTCATCGCCGTGGCCGACTCCACGGGAGACACCGTTTGGCTCTGGGATGAGGAGAATGGCCAGGGCAAGCAGCTCGTGGATCCGATCGATCACACGGTGATCACGAGCTTGGCCTTCAGTCCCACTGGGGATTTGCTGGCTTCCGGCGGCGAGCGAGGAGAGATCTGGGTCTGGGACGTCAAGACCGGCGAGCCGGTCAGCATGCTTTCCGGGCACACCGACTGGGTGACCGGGCTGGCCTTTTCTCCCGACGGGGAGTTGCTGTTTTCCTCCGGAGTGGACGGCACCGTCCGGCTTTGGGACGCCCGGGAAGGGAGTTCCCTCCAGGTTCTCCCGGCCGAGGGATGGCGGAATGAGACCCGAAAGGTTTGGAGCTTGGGGCTGAGCCCCGACGGTAAGACGCTGGCGGCCGCCGGCGACGGCCACACCATCCGCCTGTTCGAAGTGACCGGGGACCTGGCTCCCCGGCTGGCCGCCGGCGCTGTTTTGGAAAGCCGGCTGGACCAGATCCGCCACCTGGTTTTCAGCCCCGACGGGAAGAGGTTGGCCGCCTCCGGCTCTCAGCTGGACACGGTGGTGGAGATTTGGGACTCTCTCTCCGGCCGCCTCCTGAACGAGGTACCGACCGGGAAATGGGCCCGTTCCGTCGCTTTCAGCTCCCGCGGAAAGGTTCTGGCCGTCGCGGTGAACAGTCGTGACAGAAAGGCCATCCAGCTTTGGAAGGTGGCGGATCTCGTGAATGCCTCAGCGCCGGAAAAGGCCCCGCCGGCTTGGACGCCGGAGGCGCTGGCCAGCTACGTCAAGCGGTACAAGCTTCAAATCACCCTTGAAGAGGCCCGGAAAGCTTTAAGTTGGGTCGAACGGCAAGCACCGGATGCCAGTCCGGTGGCGATGGTGGTGGCGTGGAGGAAACACGGACTCCTGCCGGCCATCGCCGTGAAAGCCGCCCAAATCGCCGCAGCCGAACAGGTGGAAGTCCAGGCGGTGGTGGCCGCCAGGGCCCTGCTGTTCGATCGCCGGTTGGTCTCCGCCAATGCCCAGGCCTGGAAGATTTTGCCGCCATTGCTGGCGCTCTACCGGATGAAAAAGACCGAGGGGATCTCAGTCCCGCTGCTGGTGGGTGCCCTCGAGAAGGTCGGCTCGGTGGCCCTGCTGGATAAAATCTTCCGGGAGGTGATCTACGGGGAGCCGGTCCGGCCGCACGAGGGGACGAGTGTGTACGTGCACCGCCGGCGCTGGAACAAGGTGCTGGAGCAGGTCAACCGGGGCCGCCTCGGCGACCAGCCGCTTTCGGTGGAGAATGTACGCCAAATGCTCGGTTTCGGAAGCCCTCCGAAAACCACCGGTTTGGAAGAGGGACGGACCCTCCGGGAGATCGCTCAGTACGCGATGGTTTTCCCCCTCCATCTGCATTATCCCGACTTGTCGGCGGTGGTTGAGCTCTACCGGATGGTCGGCCTGGTTGGGGAGTCCTCCGGATGGGCTCACTTCGAAAGGATCCAGTTCCTCTCCGCGCTGAGGGGGGTGAGGGTTCCCGAGCTCGGCCGGATTGCCGACGATCTTTCGAGCTATAAGGACATGGAGCTTGATCTGGAATTCCTCCGGGAGCGGATCGGCTTCGACGCGGTGATGTCCCCCGGCGAGTATGGAGTATTCCAGGAAAAACTGCGCGCCCTTATGAGGGCGGTGCGGCAAGGGGAGGGGGTTGCCTCAGCGGCGGCTGCCGTTCTGGATTTCCGTGTTGAGACTTCCCATTGGAGGCCGCGCCGCGAAGGATGGCTGGAGGTTCGGTCCACAGACCCCGAGTCGACCATGGCGGCGGCGAGTGTCCTGAAACTGAGCTTCGAGGATCAGTTCTTGATGCGTACTCCTGTTGAAAACAGGCCGGCCGGTTTCCGTCTGGGGAAGCTGACCTTTGAAATCGTTGAAAATGTGGGACTGCGACTAGGAGACCCGACCGGCTCTGTTTTGTTCCAGTCCGGATCCCATCTGTACGACTGGTACGAAACAACGGGAAGCATCTTCCTCTGGATCAACCCTTCCGGAACCGAGTTAAAGGTGAAAACGGCCTTGGGGGAGTACAAGCTTTCGATCGATCCGGATTCTCGGGATCGCGCCTTCTCGCTCACTTCGCCCGCTTCCGGCCTGGAAGAGGTGGCGGCGGCGAGGGACCGGGTGCAGGAGCGGTTGGCCGCTTGGGCCCGGAGCAGTCCGGAATTCGGGAAGCGGGTGGCGGTGATCGGCCCCAGCATTTACCGGCAGGGAACGATGCGGTTCCTTCCGGCGCTGGTGGAAAAGGCGCTGGGGCCGGTTCAGCGGCAGATCTTTTTTGATCCGGAGAACAAAGGCCAGAGGACCATTCAGTGGACTGAGAAATTTTACTACGATGGAGGGGATCTGCCCGCCGGCGCGGTCTATTTCGGAAGCCAGGATGAATTTGAATCCTTTGAGCACTTTGCCGGGACCGTACCCATTCCTCGCCTTCCGGTCGATCGCCCCAAGATCATGGCCTCCGACCCGGTGGGGTTGCTCCTCCAATTGCTGAAATCGCTCGGCCTCTCCGTCGAGGAGCTTGGCCTGGACCAGCGCCAGCAGTTGGAGAGGGACCTGGGGCTTCTTATCCAGGCGTAAGGGGGATCTCGGCGAGTGGCCTGTAGACGGGGCCCCGCGGCCCCAGCGTCGATTGGAACAGCGTGAGCTTCCCGATTTCGGCGGGTGTCTTGGCCCGGAACTCGGCCGTCTGCAGTTGCTTGATCAAGGGGGCCAGCTGCTCCTGCGAGCGGACCCGCCCAATCGTCAGGTGCGGGGAGAAGGGCCGCTCCTCCGGGGGGAATCCCAGCCCTGAGCAAATCTTCTCCACCGCCTGAGCCAGCTCCGCCAGCTTCTCTTTCCCCTCGTTCACGCCCACCCAAATAACTTTCGGGTAAGTGGTTTTTGGGAAGGCCCCGATCCCTTCCAGATGGATCTGAAAGGGGGATCTGCTCCGCAGGCCGGCCAGCGATTCTTTCAGCGGCTCAACTCGGTTGTCGTCGATCTCCCCGAGGAATTTCAGCGTCAGGTGCAGGTTCCCGGTTTCCACCCATTTGACGTCCGCGCCGGAGCGTTGGAGCTTCGACTGGAAGGCAGCCACCTCTTGGCGGCACGGCTCGGGGAGTTCCGCCGCGATGAAGGCCCGGATCACTTCAGCAGGCGGAGGCGCAGGAGGTTCAGCGCCGCCTGGCTGGCCTTGAGCTTGACGGTACGGCGGTCGCCGGAGAAGAGGCGGCGCTCGACTTTGACGCGACCCGGGCCGGCGAGGGCGATGTAGACCAAGCCGACCGGTTTCTTCTTGGACCCGCCGGTTGGGCCGGCGATGCCGGTGATCCCGAGGCCGAAATCGGAGCCGGTGAGCTCCCGGACCCCCTCCGCCATGGCCCGCGCAGTAGAGGAAGAGACCGCCCCCTCCCGGCGCAGGGTTTCCCGCGGCACACTCAGCAGGGACTCCTTCAGCGCGTTGGAGTAGGCGATCACGCCACCCCGGAAATATTCGGAGGAACCGGCCACCTCCGTGATCCGGTGCTGGACCAGCCCGCCGGTGCAGGATTCGGCGACCGCCACGCTCTTGCGTTTCTGTTTCAGCAGTCGCCCCACCTCCCCCTCCAGCGTCTCCTCGTCGGCGCCCAACAGCAGCCGCCCCAGGCGGGAGCGGATCTGCCGCTCGACGGCCGCGATTTTCCGCCTCACCTCGGCTTCGGTTTTTCCCCGGGCCGTGATCCTCAAATCCACTTGTCCCGGATGGGCGTAGATCCCGACGGTGGCCGGGCCGCTGAGCGAGAGCAGGTCCCGCACCTTCGCGTCCACCTCCGACTCGGTGATACCGGTGAGCTTGAGCGTCCGGGAGCGCAGGATCATCCCGCCGGAGAGCTTTCGCAGGCGGGGGATCAAGTGCCGCTCCACCATCGGCATCAACTCCGCCGGCGGGCCGGGCAGGGCGACCAGCCGCCGTTCACCCTCCGCGTGTCGAAGGGTGAGGATCCACCCCGGCGCTGTGCCGATGGTATTAAGGAAGGGGAACGCCCCCTCCGGCAGGAGGGCCTGCCGCCGGTTGGAACCCGGCATTCGGACACCCAAGCGCCGGAACCGGTTTTCGATCCGGCGCAGGATCGGGCGGTTCAGCACCAATCGCCGGCCGGCCACCCGCGCGAGTGTCTCCAAGGTGATGTCATCCACCGTCGGTCCCAGCCCGCCGCAGGTGATCACCAGGTCGGCCCGGGCCAACGCCGTCCGGGCCGCCTCCGCCAGCCGGCCGGGGTTGTCCCCGACGGTGACCTGATGGGTGCAGGCGATCCCCGCTTCGGCCAGCACCCGGCCCAAATAAGCGGTGTCGGTGTTGACCACGAAGCCCAGCAGGAGCTCCGTCCCGACGGCAATCACCTCGGCGTTCATGCGTTCATCATACTCCCGCGGGGCCGGATTGCAATACGTTAGTATTATCATATTTCAGCTATATTTCTTTCATCCTGGCTTGATTCCCCCCTCTCTCTGTGCCAAACTTTCCTTATCACTCGATCAGCATGAGAAAACAACTCGTTTTGTATCGATTTTTGGCCCTTCAATTAACCCTCGGCCTCGCTCTGCCCAACCCCGCCTTCGCCCTGCGTCCCATGGGTGCCGAAGACGCCGCGGTCCGCGGCGGCTTGGAGGAAGCCCTCGGCGGTCGCCCATCCACCGCCGGTGCGGAGGAGAAAGTGCTGGGAAGACGGGATGCGATCAATGAGCTGCAGGGTCTTGTCGACAGCAAGCAGGTGACTCAGATCAGCGCACCGGGCACTCCGGGCATGGTCCGTGGTGGCGCCCAGCTCACATCGGTGGAGATCGAGCGGCTCGTGACTGCCGCCGCCAACAAGAACGGCCAGGTGAGGATCCGGCCCTTCGGCGCCAGCGGCAGTAAGGTGGACCTGACCCCGCCCGCCGCCGGCGCGGAGGAGGGAGAGAAAACATCCCAATTTGGTCCAGACGACGTGATGACCTACGATGAAATTGATCAGCGCATTGACGCAATCCCGCAAGCTGATCGGCCTGGCATCCGCTTCATTCTGATGCCACTAGGGGAGCTCTTTGTATTCTACATACTTCAGGATGACCTTAAGCAGAGGACGAAGGTAAACAACGTTGCCTGGTTTACAGCGCTTGATGGAGATGTGTACATCATGTACCTACATCTCGACTCTGAGCAGCGTTACGCTCCGGCGTATATTCATGTTACAAGAACCGATTTGACCGAGCTTTCTGCGGATCAACTTCCCCCAATCGTCGCAAGAGAATTTGGAATTTCCGCCGGCGCGGAGGAAGGGAAGGGGCCGGTCGAGCCGGACGTTGTGGTGCAGAACGCGGTGCCGGCCGGGCAGAAGCTTGGGGCCTCCGTTTATCTGAATCGGCCGGAGGTCATCGGCACCATCCGGCTGTTGGCTGAAACCGGAAAGACCGGTGATCTGTTGAGCGATTTTCCGGAGCTTGGGGAGGTGGTCCAGGCAACGGGTCTCACCGGCATCGCTGAGATCGTCAAGACAGCGGGCGACCGGGAAGCGGTGGTGGGCGTGCCGGTGCAATACGCCGCCCAGGGAATCCCGGTCTTCGTCGAGATGAGGTTCCGGGAGCAGATTGAGATCAACTTCTACCGGCTGGCGAAGGAAGGGATCCTCCGGTTCGTGCCGCGGCCGGAGGAGGCCTTCCTCGTCATCGGTGAGTCGGTGAAGCCCAGAGCCGACCAGATGTTCCTCGGGGTCAATGACCGGACCGTCTCCCGCGTTACCGAGCACCTCCTGCAGGAATTGCAGGTGGGCGGCCGCCTGAAGGCCGGATCGGTTGTCCTGCTTTACGAGCCGCTGAAAGATTCCGTACTGATATTCGCGTAATTACCCCGTTTTTGCTGTATTGACAAATACCCCCTTTCCGCTAGAATAGAGCTCTTGACAAGGTATGTAGACAGATGTACACTTCTGCCCAGCTTGACCGCATAAAAAGGAGAGGGATATAATGAACGCAACTGTCGAGGAGACCATGCTGAGAACCAAACCCAAATCCGCGTCTGAGAAAGCGAAACAAACCGCCGAGAAGGTTGAAAAGGGCCAGGAAAAGATGAAGGCGCTGGAGCTGGCCCTGACCCAGATCGAGCGGCAGTTCGGCGAGGGATCCATCATGAAGCTCGGCCAGCAGGTCAAGGTGGACGTTCAAGCGTTGTCGACCGGGGCCCTTTCGCTGGACGCGGCGTTAGGGATAGGCGGTCTGCCTCGGGGCCGGGTCACCGAGATCTTCGGGCCGGAGGCCTCCGGCAAGACCACGTTGACCTTATCGGTGGTGGCCGAGGCGCAGAAGCGGGGAGGCGTGGCCGCCTTCATTGACGCGGAGCACGCGTTTGACCCGACCTACGCCAAGAAGCTCGGCGTCAACTTGGACGATCTCCTCATCAGCCAGCCGGAC
>Ga0209515_10009076_pt1 | contig 11412 bp, 13 predicted proteins | sample Subgroupgradi54m_FD_187454 | JGI IMG/M metagenome (GOLD analysis project Ga0209515, IMG submission 187454) | Subsurface groundwater microbial communities from S. Glens Falls, New York, USA - GMW60B uncontaminated upgradient, 5.4 m (SPAdes)... ...
CCGGATAGCCATTCCCTGCACCTCTCCCGGTTTACACTGAGTCTGCCGAAGTGCGTTCCTGGGCAGAGTCGAACTGCCATCACAGCCTTCGCAGGGCCGCATTCTATCCATTGAACTACAGGAACATTACCTTTGTATTTTACTACGGAAGGTTGGTAAAGGCTAGGAAGGCTTCTCCAGAGGAACTTTTTTCGTAAGCCAGGAAGCAGCGTTGTCCACCCAGGTTTTTTCTGGCTTTTCCAGAAATGGGATGTGCTTGGCAATAAGTTCTCGTACTTTATCACGATCTTGATTTCCCAAAAGAATGATGGTCCTTGTGCCAAAAAGGGGTCGAAACACTAAAAGAACTTGTCCCCATTGTTCTTCAAACCAAAAGTCAGCAAGTTCCTCCCAACGATAAAAACGCCCTGCGCTGTCAATACCAAGGTTGGTGATCTTATGGGTCACCTCCTCCGGTGGTACGGTGGAAAGGACATACACGAAAAAAACGATGGAAAGGACTGCAGCAATGAGCAAAAACTCTCGCGCAAAAATGAGAATCACAATAAGGAGAAAAACAATAGCACCGATGTTTCGAAAATACTCGCTATCTCGTTTTTTAAAAAGTCGTGATGGCGAAGACCAAGACAGATAGACTTCTTTTCGTGCCTCTTTCGTCTCGATATCTTGCTCGTCCATGGAATCAGTATATACCACAAAAAGAGGAAAAGGAATTAGGCGTTTACGCAGAAATCCCGCTCGGCGGGATATTCTGCGGAGGGGACAGGACTCGAACCTGCAAGCCCTTTCGGGCGCCAGTTTTCAAGACTGGTTCCTTACCATTCGGAGCACCCCTCCTTTATATCTTTCGTCTTAATCAAAATCGTCAGCGATTTTGAAGAGGAAAAATCAACTCGCGATAAGCATTCGCTAGCGAATGCGGCAAGCGATGTTGCATTTCGACGAGCGGAGAGTACAGGATTCGAACCTGTGCGAGCCTGTTAGGGCTCAAGGGATTAGCAATCCCTCGCTTTTAACCACTCAGCCAACTCTCCTTGAGCCTGATTATACCAAGAAGCTTACTATCTCGCCATCGTGAGACCCCACACAAACGAGGCTCCCCCACGCTTAAGGATGTTACCCGCAGAGCGCATGGTGGCACCGGTCGTCCAGACATCATTAAACAATAAGATTGCCACGTCTTTGACGTCTGATGTAACTTGAAAAGCTTTTTCCATATTTTTGAGTCGCTTTTCCCGATCTTTTACCTCAACTTGTGACTTTGTTTCTCGAGCGCGTTTTAATGCATTGCTGTGCATAGGAATGGAAAATCGCTGAGCTACCAATGTACCCAATACTTCTGCTTGGTTAAATCCACGATAGCGCTCCCGCGAGGAATGAAGGGGAATAGGAACCAGAATAGCTACTTGGTTCATTAGTTTATTAGTTAATTGGGAAAAAGAAGATGAAGGAATGAGAGATACAAATTCTGAAGCAAGGTCAAAAACAAACCTATACTTGAGCGCTTTTACCGCCTTCTGCACTACTCCATGATAATGGAAAAAACTAATGAGACCATCCAGTGCATAGCGCGTTTTGCAGTGAGGATGCGTTATGCCGTCGATTGCCGACTTTTCGCAGACTGGACAGATCGTTTCGCCCTGATCGATGGTTCGAATCTTTAACCGACAATGACTACAGAAGTACTTTCCTACTTTCCCACACCCAACACAGCGCTTAGGAAAAAGAAGATCCAAAAGCAACATGCTTCTATTGTAAGCCTACTTGAATCATCTACCTAGAAAACAACTGAATACCCTATTTTGGCTTCATAACATGTTAACTTTAACATGAGTTAACATGTTATTGACATATATTTCTACTTGTGTTAACATAAACATGTTAACTTTAACATGAGTTAACATGTTATTGACATATGCTAGAACCTTTTAAACTTGTCAAGCCTGACCTATCTACCGTCAACACGACGGATGTTACCGCGCGGCTAAAAGACAAAAATGATGAAATCAGGGAAGCGGTCTATGCCATAAGCGAGCCCATTTATTACTACTGGGATAAAGTACAATATAGTCAAAAAATTCCCTCTTATGTAACCCCTGTTGAATTTTGGTATTTAACAAAACAAATACGTACATATGCTTCAAGAAAAACAATAATTAAGGCTGAGAACGGCACAGCTTATTCATGGTTGCGCTTAAGCTATACAGAAGAATTGCTCCACAAGCTTGACATGCAATTAGGTACCAACGAATTACCTTATCTAAGTAGAACCTCGTTTGACGCCGAACAGAAGAAAAAGTTTTTAACAAAAAGCATCATGGAAGAGGCTATCGCGTCAAGCCAACTTGAGGGAGCTGCAACAACGACCAGCATGGCTAAAAAACTCTTGGCGGAAAAACGAACGCCGAAAGATAGATCAGAACGCATGATTGTCAATAACTACAAAACCATGCAGGCATTAAACCAAGAATACAAAGACAAAAAATTATCTCAGGAGGTACTTTTTGAACTCCATCGGCTTATCACAAAAGATACACTTGACCCGGATAAACAGGGAAGATACAGAAAAGATGCCGATGCCGTAACAGTAAATGATCAAATACAATATATTTACTATATCCCACCAAAAGAAACCTTTATTACCTCCGAGATGGAAAGACTCATACAGTTTGCCAACAATGAAGATGGTGGTGGTTTTCTTCATCCTATTATCAAAGCAATATTCCTTCATTTTTGGATAGGAATGCTGCATCCTTTTTACGACGGCAATGGGAGATTAGCGCGAACTATATTTTATTGGTATTTATTACGCGAAGGATATTGGGCAATGCAATATTTACCGATATCATTGGTGATAAAAGAGGCTCCCATTCAATACGGCATGGCCTATATCTACAGTGAACAGGATGATTTCGATCTTACCTATTTTTATGATTTTCATATGAGAAAACTTATGCACGCGTTAAAAAACTTTAAAGCATACTTAGAAAGAAAAATCCAAGAAAATAAAAATATTCAAAATCTATTCCACACTGCATATGCATTAAATCCAAGACAAATTCAAGCGTTACATTACTTATTAGCTCAAGGAGAGCAAGCATACGTTAATCCCTCCTCATATGAAGTTCTCTGCGGAATAAGTAGAACAACCGCGATTGCAGATCTAAAAGCAATAGAACAAATGAAATTAGTTAAAAGCAAAAAAATAGGAAAATATGTGCGGTACTATGGCACGCAGTTATTACAAGATGCTCTACAAAAAAAGTAAGAAAGAATGAACTATTTTTAATATTCTTCTTGACTTATGGTGGAGATGCCGAGTAATGAGCTCGGGTCCGAAAGCATACATCGATAACGTCTACAAGCGTAGTCCGTTTAATTTCCCGCCTCCGATAAAACGGACAAATAAGAAGGCGAGGTTTGACCAATTTTCTCCGGAATCAGTCGGTCAATTGATCCCTGACGTCTCGGCTGGGTTTCCACCTAGCGCAGTCCACCGAGAAAAACTATCGCTAGATGCCTGTTAGACAGCTAATGTTGCAAACTGTCGTTGAGGAGACAAACCGAAGTACGCTTGCAAAGCTGCAAGTTCCTCACGGAGTGCCTGTTTACTGACTTTGAGATCAGCAAATATATTTTAACAAAGTTTAACGGCTCTTTTGTCATCGCCGGCTTGCAGTTGTCAATGTACATCTCTCGTCGAGTCAATCATCCCCAAAAAGTCCTTCTTATTTCACCTTCCCCCGAAATTCGACTTCCAACTCCCGCCTCTGGTCTTCCCGCTTTTTGGCTTCCCGCTTCTCGTACTGCTTCTTACCATGAGCTAAACCAATTTCAAGCTTTACTAGGGGGCCTTTAGTATACCAAACCAGAGGTACCAAGGTCAAGTTAGCCCCTTCCACCTTACTTTTGAGGCTAATGATCTCCTTTTTATGCAACAGGAGCTTCCGGGTACGCTTCGGATCATACCCTTCCGGTCGGGCAAACGTATAGGGAAAAATCTGGGCATTCACCAAATACGCTTCCGACCCAATCATCCGTACGAATGCACCCTCCAGACTCGCATGACCAGCCCGCAACGACTTGACCTCAGAGCCAATAAGCTGCACGCCCACCTCCAAGCGGTCTAAAATCGTGTAGTCATGAAAGATCTTTTTGTTTTCTATTCTCATATGTTTACTTTAAATCGAGTGTATATATTTTCCCATCAGCTAAAAACAAAATCTTTTTGGATTCCTCAGTAACCACGAATTGAGTCGGGGTAAAATTTCCCTCCCAGACATACTGGGCTAGATACATCCCGTCTTTATCCAAAACGACCACCCGTTTCTTTTCTTTATCTAAGACATATACATTTTTCACTTCGTCACTGGTATACACGAAAAGATTGCTGCCAAAAACAGGCTCAACGCCTTGCGCTACGAACGCACTTTCCTTTCCTTGGGTAAACCGCAAAATTTTCCCAGCACTAGTTCCTACCCATACCGATCCGTCAATTGCCATTGCGACCGCATGCGTTAAGTCCGGAAGCGTATCAGGATTTAAATATTCCCGCCGATCGGTAAACCCAGCATCTGTGGCGATATACTTCCAAATCCTGCTTTTCCCTGTATCCAATAGATAGATGTTGCCGCCAAAGGCAACCAGAGAAGCAATCGTCCCCCACTGGTCATCTTTTTTAATAACCGATTGCTTCGTTGTCTTGCTTTTGATAGTAACGACATGAATACCACTACCAGTCATTACATACATCATATCGCTTGTGGTCCCCACTAATGTTATGCCCTCAAATCCATCGCCGCCTGCTATCACTTTACCGTTTTTAGGACCAACATCCAGCGTATAGACTGTCCGTCCGGCAACATCAACAAGAGCAAAAGTATCTGATGCTATTGCCATACTACTGGCAACCGCTCCTTTTTTCACTAAACTCACATCATAGAAAAGTTGCGGCTCGCCATGAGTCACGGCCAGAGATTGCGTGAGATTGTCAACAATTTGCTGGTATAGACTGACAAGCTTTTTCCCCTCTTGGGATTTCGGTGGTGTTGTTTTTATCAATGGCTCAAGCATTGCCTTTGCTTGGCTTAATCGTTCTCTCCCTTTGGCAGCATTGAGCGGAAGAAGCGCACTTCCTTCATCAAATATATGCTGTGCATTCACGATGGCTTGATTTATTGCCTGTGTTTTGATGTTATTGGTTTGTTTGGCAAGTCCGAACACTACACTCACACCAAAGAGAATAAAAAAACCTGTGGCAACGATGGTAACGAATTTTGGCTTACGCCGATAGGCGGAAAAGCGATGAGGCCGGAAGGAGCTGACTTTTGCAAAAAAATGCCGTGGCCAATATCTGCGAGCTCCGATATGATCAAGACCAGTAACTGGAGCACTAGGTTGAGCTATTGCTGATACCTCCAGTACTTCCTCACTGGACAATGGTTCTTCTTCCACGGGAACTAACTCAGTCGCTTGAAAGATAAGCGCGGCGCTCCCACTGGCAGTTACTGCTTGCCCGTGGAGAAGAAACGTCAGTTTTTCTGCCGCCTCTTTGGGCATCAAATGATCAAAAATCGTGGCAAGCTCCTTTTGAGATACCACGCTCGTCAACGCACCACTTGCCAAAAGCAAGGTATCTCCTTGGGCAATCTCACCGGAAATAGCACCCGCTTCTCTCACTAATATCGCAAGTTCTTCACCACGCTTGAGATACACCGCACCTTTCCCGTAAATAACCACATACACAATCGCTCCTACCGGAATAAAAAGAATAAGAGAAATGATACTTTCATCTCCTATCTCTTGAGCAATTGATTCCACCGCTTTTAAACTGGTCGGTGGCTTACTCAATCGCTCGGTAAGTCTTGCCAAAACATGTATCCCATGTTGGAGCGCTCCTCCGCTGGGTCGATGTACTTCTACCACGCCGTATGCATGAGGAAGCTGTAATATTTGTCCCCAATGCGTTTCACTGATTGGCCCAACAACTGAGCTAACGACGGACTTTATCTGCATCCCCCCTATCTTACCATGAAGCATCATTAAAGAAGCACGAGGGCAAGCCCAATAACTCCTAAAGCGCCGAAGAAATGAATCAGAGTAAAGATGCGCAATATGGGTTCAAATCCCTCTTCTAACACATCCGCCATTAATTGTTCTTGCCGCACCAAAACGCCGGCAAACACAGCATAGACCGATAATCCAACAAGAACAAGAATTTTTATCATCAAAAAAGCAAGGGGCACCACTGGTGGAATCATATGCCTCCCCCTTCTTTACCCTGTAAGGGTTTTCCTGTGAGACTTCTGATCGTCTCGACCACTCGTTCCGGATGCGGTATTTTTTTAAACGTCAAGTTGGGCGTCTCTCCCGCAGTTTCAATAGTCACATTGCCGTAGCCAAAAATCATTGCGATCATACCGCCCGTGGCATACGAAATATCTTGAGTTTTCATAAGTTCCGCTTCAGAAAATTGCTTATACAGAAGATAAAGAAAGTCTATATCCACTACACGCTCATTGGTCACAATGTAAATATTGAAAAACCAGGCGATGAAATTGGCAAGTGCAAACCCAAAGGTAGCAAGATACCAAAACAACGTCCCGACAACGAGGTAACCAGTAGGAATAGTAAAGGGCAACTTGAGAAGCATAAAAAGGATGGGAAAAATGATGGTGGGTGCGCTCACAAGGATAAAAGTGACGACAATCCACGGTACATTGACGATGATGTGTTGCCGCAAAAAAAGAATGACCTTTTCTTCTGCCTCCTGCGTTTCAAAACGAACCCCATCGGGATTGACGGCAAAGGCGGTAAATGGCCGTATTTTGGAGGCAGGCATTGATGATGGTGCAACGGGTGTGTTCACAGTTTTATTGGATTTGGCAGGAGCTTCAAAAATAGTAGGCATTATCTTATCACTTTTTCTCAATATTATACAACACACTCCGAATAGAAATATAGCCGGGCGCACGCAAATTGAACGTTTCCTTAAATTCACTGCCAGGAATATCAATCGAACCTTTATTCGTCATGAGATGGACTGTGTCGGTGTACCCTCCACCATTATAACTTACGGAAACACTAGAAACGCTGGTAAATGCTCCACCGTGATTGCCTGCTTCTGATCGCATTTCATCAATCGAAAACGGATTGCCCGTTGCTCCATTAATGGAGCAACTGTTGATGGTTACCGGCAAAATACGACTGGCATCTCCCCCATTTTTCCGCACCTGCCAGGCGTTGAGAATATCGGCAAATTCGTCATTGGTAAGCCATGGATGTGAGCGGCCGCACTTCGCAGAATCATTGTAGTAATTGCTTGTATACCAGCCTTTATAAAACCATGGGCTACTTGCAATTTTCTCGTACGCATCACCCGTCCAACACCCTTGATTTCCACATTTCGTATCCCACCCACTCGTACTACTGTATCCTCCGGTGGTTGAAGAATACTGAGCACTCGGGCCGCCTTCCAACACCCACCCTCTCGTTGCCCGTACCGCCGCAACCCAGTTATCGTTCCGTCCACCGGCGGGTTTAAAAACTTGGCACGAATCCGTTGCACAGATTGTGCCTCCTTGCCGAATTGCATATGTTCTGGCAGCCACCGCTTGCGCCTTTAACGCTTCCATAGGAAACGAGCTTGGCATTTCATAAATACCAATTAAGTATTCATCTTCAAATGACTTGCTCCCGTAACCAATCACAGTAATTGAAGAAGGCTCATTGTAACTTTTATTCAAGTTTGCTCCCGGATAATACGCGAGAATTATCTGTTCTGCACTTTGCCCGCTGTTGGCACGTCCCTTGGCGCCATACTGACTCATGCCTTTTCGGTGGGTGTAAGCGCCAAAAGAAAATCCCCCAAATGCTGGGGAAAAACCCGGATTAAAGTTGGGACTTGCATTGGGATCATCAGCGAGCGGCACATCGCCAACACTCGTCGTAAACGTACCGGAGCGGCCATTTAAAATTGCTTGTTGCTGAGAAGTGATAGTAGAGATTACCCCTCGCAACTTATCTTCGTATGCTTGAGCGTCACCCACTAATTTTCTCACCGCAGTAGCTCGCCTATCGGTATCAGCTTTAAGGACCGCAAGCGATGCCCGCTCATTTTCCAATGCCTTCTTTTTATCTTCGAGGTCTTTGACAGAAAGCGCAGTCTGGGTGATCGTCTTTTTATCTTCATTGACCGCCGCTTGCTGATACCCAATGGTTCGAAGGACCGACCCAATATTTACGGAAGAAAGAAGAAGCGCCATGGGATTTGTGGTAAAAGAACGGATGTAAAACTGTCGAATCCGTCTCCCTGCTACTCCCAAAAATCCCGCAAGCTCCTTTTCTCCCTGGGCAATGGCAGTGGCTTTCTTGGCGACATCGAATTCAATGACTTTAATTCGCGCCTGAAACGCGGCGATTGCCGCATCCATTTTTCGCAGTTCATCAATATGCGGCTGGACTGCTTTTTCCATACTCGCCAACGCTTCATTGCATTTATCATTGATACGAGAAAGCGCATCGAGGTTAAGTGATGAGATATTAGACGCATCGCACTCCTGGGCGTAAACCGGAGCTGGGATCAATAATCCAATAAATGAATAAATAAATAACCCAATAATCAAAAATTGAACAACTTTTTTCATGGTTGGTTCTTGTATTGTACCCAACTCATCAACACTTGACAAATTTACCACTATAGGGCATAATTTAGCTTCTCATCAGACACTCCAAGCACATGCGCTTGATTTTTGTTTGACCAGAACGTACCTTGACATGTTGAAGAGTTGCTAAAGGCGGTAATGGGAGATATACCCTATGGTTTATCTCAAATGACCGTCTTTAGTATAAGTCCGAATCAATCGATAAAGGAGAAAAGGAAATGTCAAACGGAGTAGCTTGCCCAAAGTGCGGCAACAACGACCAAAGCCAGAAGATTTCGGCAATCGTGACCGGTGGCACAGGCACTTTTGCAGGTGCAGGAACAGCAGGAGGCCCGGTGTTCATCGGCGGGAAAGTGGGTTTGCCAGCGGTGTAACCACCATCGGTGGCACCACTCAAAGTGCGCTTGCTCAGTTGTTGACGCCACCCCAAAAACCGTCCGGGGCATCGTGGATGTGGTACATACTACCCTTCATATTTCCCATCGGTATGCTGATGGCACCAATCAAAAAAACCTGGATAGTACCAGCGCTTGTGGGAGGAACTATCGCGGTAGTTGGAGCTGCCCTAAAAAGCATACCTTTGGAAATGGTTGGGGTCTGGGGTGCCATACTCGTAACAATCATCGCATACGAAAGCGCACTACATGAAACAAGTCGCACTGAACTACCTGAAAAGCTACGGATATGGAACCAACAGATAAACCGCTGGAGCCGACTGTACTACTGCTACCGCGATGACCTGGTTTATGACCCGGAAACTGGCAGAAGTTGCCCGCCTGGCCAGATGAACACGCTTCTCTACCCGTAATCCAAACCAAACTCTTCAACATTACTACTGAAGACGCAAACAGATCCTCGATAATTCGAGAACTCTTAGTAGCGTCTTCTTTTTTGTGTTTCTTAAAGAATTGATGGTACAATTAATGTGTTGTGAAAAAGTCTAAAAGTATTATTTTTTTATTCTTACTTGCACTTTCCTTCTTTCTGGCTAAACCGAGCCAAGTATTCGCTGAAAATTGTGGTGCACAAGATTTCATTGATACCGAAGGACGTTGGGGAACTGCGGGAAAAGCATATACCACCGGGTGTTATGCCATAAATGTTGGAGGAAATACTACATATCAAGGCAACTGGGATTGCGGGCCAGGAAGACAATGCTTTGTTTTTGAAAAACAAGAAGCCGCATGTGGATCTCAAACTTATTTTGGAAAACCGACGTACTGTTCAGTTTCTGCGTTGGGTCGAACACTTGTACCCTATTCTTGCCCTCGATCTGGAGAGTTTTGCGTAATAGACAATACCGGTCCTATTCAAGGCGTATGTGGAAAGGATACCTATCAAAATAAACAAACATCTTGTTCTGTGTCAGCGCTCAATAGAGTCATTGTTCCGGCGTACAGTGGATGCAACAACGGTGAATTCTGTGTCATAGATTTAGGAGGATCAGGGGGCGTATGTGGCAAAGATAAATTCCAAAATCGTCCAACATATTGCTCTGTTTCTGCGTCGAACCGGACAATTGTCAACTATTCTGGATGCAGATCCGTCGGAGAACTTTGTGTTACCGACCTTATCAGTAGCGAACAAAAACCAGCGAGCTTATGTACAACACTGCACGATGAACCAAGCAGAATCCAATGTAATAATTGTTTTCAACAGAATGGTGCATGGACGGCGATTGGCTGTATCCCCACAGACCCCTCTGTTTTTATTGGAAAATTGCTTTTGATTGGCATCGGGATTGCCGGAGGGATTGCGTTTCTCCTTATTCTCTTCGGCGGATTTCAAATTATGACGAGTGCGGGCAATCCGGAACAGCTCAATGCCGGAAGAGAGCTAATAAGCTCTGCCATAGCCGGCTTATTGCTCATCATCTTCTCGGTGTTTATACTTAAAGTGATCGGTGTAAATATCTTAGGGATACCTGGGTTTGGATGATTATATGGAAAAAGTTTTTGCACAACCACTCACGCTTCCCGGCGGAACCGCAGTAAGCGGACCGGTTCCATGGGCTACCAATATCGGCGCCATCATCAATCGCGCCATTCCTTTCATCTTCGCATTCGCAGGTATTGGCATGCTTCTGATGCTTTTAGCTGGTGGATTTGGCATACTCACCAGTAGCGGCGATGCAAAAAAACTCGAAGGAGCCAAACAGCGATTAACCTACGCAATCCTCGGTTTTATCGTTATCTTCACTGCGTTCTGGGTGGTACAACTTGCCGGAAAAATTTTTGGTTTACAAAATACTGGCTTTTAATTCTGCACTACGTTCCAAATCTCCTTCTTCTTTTCCCAAACTCTTCTATTGCTTCATCAAGCCGCTCTGAGGTAAATTCTGGCATGTACCAGGAAGGAAAATAGAGTTCGCTGTATTCGCTTTGCCAGGGTAAAAATCCGCTCAACCGCTGTTCCCCACCCGTGCGAATAATTAACTCAGGATCTGGAATCCCAACAGTATCAAGAAGTTGTGAAAATTCATCTTCTGAAAGATTATTTTTTGGAGTTTTATGAATTGCCCGCAGAATTTCATCTCTTCCACCGTAATTGAGAGCAAAAATCGTCGTGATCCTGGTATTGTTTTTCGTCTGCTCAATGACTTTTTCCAACGCATCCTTAATGGATGACTCAAACTGACTAATATTACCAATCACTTGGATACGCACGCCATTTTTATGAAGTCTACTCCAGCGCTTGGCGATGACATGTTTAAAGATGTTCATAATTCCGGCTACTTCTTTTTTATCCC
>Ga0209515_10009080_pt1 | contig 11412 bp, 15 predicted proteins | sample Subgroupgradi54m_FD_187454 | JGI IMG/M metagenome (GOLD analysis project Ga0209515, IMG submission 187454) | Subsurface groundwater microbial communities from S. Glens Falls, New York, USA - GMW60B uncontaminated upgradient, 5.4 m (SPAdes)... ...
TCGCAAGCCGTGAAGAACAGCAATTGCGAGGAAGATGAGTGCCACCATTGTCATATACTTCCGCTTCCGCATTTTCATATTTCAATTATATCAAATCAGAATATTTTGGACTCTGCCCACCTGGCCGCTCACGAGCCGCACCTTTATACCGCGCGGATGAAATTCGGAACTGGTTAAGATCTCTGCCACCACCCCGCGAGTAAGCTTCTCCGTTGCTTGATCGGCTTTGAGCACCACCTCCACTTTGATTCCTGGTTTTATATTGTTCCTGTTTTGCCCGTTCATACGCTAGGAGCTAACGTTGCCATTGTTGGATGTGAGGAGAGAAGTCGAGTTGATACTCTGGGATGCCGAGGGTGAGGCCGTATTTGGTGGCTTCGTCGTACTGCTCTTTGCTTGATCTATCAATTTTGAAAACTTTGTCGCGGAAGATAATGAAGTGAGTAGTGTCATTTTTGAAATCCGCATACCAGGCGTGCTGGGAATCCAGCGCTTGGCTTAATTTTTCTGCAATCTCTTCCGCTCTCCCCTCCGGCACTTCCACTGTGTGGAGCGTCCACTGCGTGACCCACGACGTTTTATGTTTTTCCGTCGCCGGTTCAACTTTGGTTTCAAGAATCTTCAAATCCTGAAGAATGTTTTTGTCCTCCAAACTTTCTTCGATTATGACTCCTTTGTAGTTTTGGGGCATGGGGTTATTTCTTAATTTTCCTGGAGCGGACTTTGAACCATTTGGAGATGATCTCTATATCCAGTTTATCAATTGTAGCCTTAAGGACAAATCTTTCTACCTCTTTATTTGTAGCAGTTAATTCGAAGCCATTCAGAAAAAGAAACCTCGCGCTTGCCGTGATTGCAGTTCTTTTATTGCCGTCAACGAAAACATGATAGCGCGTAAGCGAATCTAAATAGACCGCTGATTTATTGAATATGCCCTTGTATTGTTCCTTTCCTCCAAATTTAGCTTTTGGGCGTTCTACTAAAGAAGCTAGCAGTCCTACATCTCGGATACCATGCGATCCGGTTGTCGCATCAATAATCCGAGCGTGGATAATTAAAATATCCTCGGCAGTGAGGTATTTCACAAATTATTTTTTAGCCAAGGCCTCAAGAGCCGGGCGGTATCTGTCAATAAATTTTTTAGTCCAGTCGATTAGTTCCCGATCAACCTCGACAAAAGGCTTGATAATGACGGTCTTACTCTTTTTATCAATTTCAACCGCTATCCTGTCTCCTATCTTGAGACCAAGCTCCTCGAGAGATTTTTTGGGAATTGTAACGGCGGCAGAGCTACCGACTTTCAACACTTTTTGAGTCATACTTCTATATTAGAATAATATTATAATCTGTCAAACCCACCCTAATCTACTCGCTTATTCCTGCCTACCGGCAGGTAGGCGTACGAATTAGCCGATTAACTCCTTGATGATTACGCCCCGGCAGGCAGGTTTGTAGTTTTGGGGCATAAATTTATTTTACTCAATTTTTTGCTTGCCCCGTATAATTATAAAGCAGTTTGTTCGGGGTTGGCCAAGCTATCTTAATAATCAAACTTCTTTAATAAAAATAGATAATTTCTGGTGACATCAAATCCCATATAATTTAACTTTTCACGAACTTCCCTAAGAACTCTTTCGAAACTTATGGCTTTAATACCTCTTTGTTTTAAGGCGCCGCAATATTTTGATTCTTCGTCAGATCTTTGCAAAAAAAGCTTCGGCGAATAAACAAATTGTTTATGAAAAGACTTGTGGCTAAAGCGTTTATCAAAGTATTTCTCTTTTTCATCTGAGAATTTAGCAAGAGCGTTATTTATACTTTCTTTAAGTCTTACATTCTTATTTGGCAATCTAGGATTCGAAGAAACAGAAACCTCGGTCCAATAATAATTTCGGCCATTAGTTGAAATGATATCAATTTCCTTGCCGCGTTCCCCCACCCACCTTTCTACCTTTAATTTCGCGTGTTGATTTCGGCACGACAATATTACTCATCGTAAAATGATCACAGGTTTCTTGAAGCCAAATATTTATAATATCTTCAGCTGGATTAACCATAAATTTATTCTAATTTTCTTGCCCCGTAGTGAGCTTTGCTCTACTACTGGGGTTTGTTGGCCAGTTCATATATAGTTAATAAACATTCATAAATCTATAAAAATCATATCCCTTTATTGGTTGCCTAAACCTCAAGATACCGATCACGCATCCTGCATTTGCTGGTTCAAGAAAGAAGGTTTCAATCTCTGGTATGGGAGCGAGAATCGGTTGGTCCTCAAGAACCTTCACTAACAGTTTTACAAATTCTAGCCACCCGCCTTCTTCTTGTGCCAGAGAAGAATCCATGTCGTGGTTTCCCAAAAATAATCTCATTTCTTGCCCAAGCCCATCCATATAAGCAAACTGCATTATTGGCGACCCCGCTTTTCTTAGCGCGGGGTTTTTAATTTCCGTTTCTGCTGTTTTATACATTACCTGCATCGTTTGCTTAATTTCACGAGTAATATGATCTTTTTTAGTGTGCACAGTCCAGTCGCTATGAAACTTAAGTAAAGGATATGTCGTGCTGCTTTTTTCGTGGTCAATAATCTTTCTTATTTCAACCATCAGATACACAATGTGACACTCTTCGGTAAGAGGATTATGTTTTGTTAAAAAACCATTCAATTTTTCGATAATTTCTTCGCGTGCCATGTTACTTTATTTTTTGCCCGTCCTTTTTTTGCCATACTTTAATTCGCGAAGGGTTTCAATCGACTTAATAAGTTCTTCGCTCGTAAACTTTTTATTTTTTGTATTTTCTGGATGATGTATGGAATGTCGTATATAGGTTGCTAACGACAGATTTTCTGCTATTTTTGTCTTTTCGTTATACCATCTTTTATTTTCGGACAAACTTTCCAGTTTTGCTTTTTCGACATCCTCAAGATATCCATATAGCTCGTTATGATAGTCATTCGTAGGTATACCAAAAACTTCGTAGTTTACTTCTGAGTAAGAACTATCCTGCCCCTTTATTCTTTCGAGTTTTGTTCTTTTGTTGCCTTGCTTCATAACCCTAAAACATCTGTCAATATGATCCTTATCAATCATGTAATTGGAATGCGTGGCAAATAAAACAATATTATTTTCTTTATTTTTCGTTATTTTAATGAGCTCATTTCTTAAATATTCTTGAGCTTGTGGATGCAGGTGAGTTTCTGGCTCATCTAGCAACAGAAGTGAATAAGAGAGTTGGTCGGTCGAGCTTTCTGCTGAGACCGTTAATAGAAAAGAAACGAATTGTCTGAATCCGTCACTCCTCTGACTTGTTGTTTTTGCATCATATTTCACCCCAATATCTTCAACCAAAAACGATAACATCATGTTATTGATTTGGAATTTGATTTTAACTGGGTGATCTGGCCACACCTTTTTGATGTGTGCTGTGATCTTATCTCCTAATTTATCTTGAAGGTTATTTACATCGGCGGGATTATTTTGCAGCTTACTAATTTCTGCCGGTATTTTTTCGTCTTCAATGCCTGCGAGACGAAAACAGTTCAGTAGCGGAATCGATGTGTTTTTTGGGTCTGAGGCAAATGCATTAAGATCAATCTGATTGTTTATTAAGTACTCATCGGCAGATTTCCAAAAAGTGATATAATGTGTGGTTTCCCAAAAATATTGTGGCAAATAGGTTTCAAAATATTTTTCAAGATCAAGATCGTCTTGTGTTTGTTCGGAGTTTTTCCTAACTGGTTTTTCTCCCTCAAGGGTATAATCAGCAAAAATGTGTTTTTTAAATTTTATCCGGTCAAAATTCTTTCGCGCGGGAGTGGCCGTTGGCTCAAAACTGACACAAGCATCTACTTCTTCAATTTGAATTTTCGATAAAAGTTCCTTCTCAAAACCTTTTTCGGCAAGAGCCTTTCTTAATTCCTTTTCGTCACTCGGCTCTAATCTGTAAGTTAGGTAAATACTGATAGAGCTTTTGTCGTCAAAAAAATCTTGCGGGAACAAAACATCGCCATTGTCTACCAGCGATGTAGCCTGTAAAAAGCTACTTTTACCCGACTCATTAATGCCAATGAGTGTAAAGGTGTTGCTTCCATCAATTTCTTCAAGAGCGAATGTTTCGCTTTCTATACTTCTAAAGTTCTCTATCGTAATTTTTAAAAACTTCATGTCAAATTTTTCTTCTCGGCTTGGCTAATCTCTTTTAAAATTTCCTTTAACTCTCAACAATTTTAATCTCCTCCTTACCTATCCGTAGTCTTCTGATATTGAAACGAAAGAGGGCGGGGTGAGGTTGTGGGACTTATAACTCACGCAAAAAATTCTTAAGCAGGAGGGCGCTAAGAGCTACCTGATTATTATTCAGGTTTTGAACTGTTTGATATAAATTAAGCTTCTTTTTAGATCCCGGATTTGGCGGAATCCACACCACTCCATCTAAAACTGCGATTCTTGTGGTTTTTGCACTCCCCCTTTTAATAAAATTCATTGATTCTCTGAAGCTCTTGTCTTGTGTGCCGCCACTCGTAGAAATAAATTTAGTCTCCCCAATAATAAAGTGGTTATTTTTTCTTATAACTAGGTCTAGGCCTTTATCACCTCTGTATCCCAGATTTTTAGAAGCGAACTTTTTCAAAGCAGCATCGCCTCCTTTTAAGACAGCTAATCCCTTTGTCTTTTTTAGAAAATCAGATTCTTCTAGGACAGCACCCTGATAACTGGAATAAAGCCAATTTCTAAACATCTGACCCATTTTGCGGGAGGAAGATGGGGGTTTCTTAGCACCTTCGAGAACGCCTCTCGGACCCATAATAAACAGGCGATCCCAAATCCTGCTCAAGGTTTTAGGATTTTTATCTAGTGCGCTTTTGTCTCTCCTTAAAAAACCGATATAGGGATCGTCAATAGGAAATCTCTCCAGATTTAAGAGAGTAGTAATTAATTTTTTCTTGTTTTTAGTTTTAAAAGCTTGTTTAATCTCGCGCTCCTGGTCCGCCAGTATCTTACGTAATGTTGGGACATTAATGGGATAAACTTCGGATAGCCCGTCTAAATAACCTCGAGATTGGGCTTTCTCTATGCTCTCTGCAACCCACCTATTCATTGCGATTAAACTAAAGACAATTGCTGCTTAGAGACTTTTTCCTTAGCAATATTTGAAAAGTATAGTTGGTTAATCAGTCTATAAACAAAGTCGAATGATATTCTTTTTCTGTCTTTATCCCGGTAGTTCGTCATAAACAACGAGAGATGGTCTTCTCTTAGCTTATTTATCTCCGAATTAAATATAGCTATTAACTCTTCCTGCTCGTTTATAGAGACCGGTCGTTTGAAAACTAGATATATCATATGTCTAGATGTTTCCTTACTAATTAAGCAATCTAAGCCATATTCTCTTATATCTTCTAGCGCAATTTTTCCCTCATCGCTACCGCTATCAATGGCCTTCAATAAGATGATATTAGATTTAATTAGCTTATAGAGGGGCCCAGCAACTCGCACTTCTATAATTGTTTTAACATGATTATGAGCTGCTTTGATTTGCTTATTGCCACTCACTATATCCTTCTCAGATAGACGATGTACGCCTAAAACATTTTTCTGAGCTTTAATGTTTTGTAGGGCACCTCCTCCTATAGTCCAGTCAAAACGTTTTTCCAATTTGATTCTTACTTTTTTATTACCAGGATGGAGATATGTTTCAATATTGAATTCATTACCCTTGCCATTGGATTTATAATAGAATGCAATCACATTATATGTAGTGTCCGGGAAAACTTGATGCCTGAAATAATTCATTCTGATTATTTTGAAGTTTGAGAAAAATATTTTCCTTATTTTCGCTGAGTTTTCGGCAGATAAGAAGTTGATTGGCACGATAACAATCCCCTCTCTGCTATTAAGAATCGAGTTAAGGGAAAGCTGGTATAGATCCTCAAATCTGCTTTTTCTAAAATATGATTCTTTTGTTTTTTGGTCGGCTTTGTTTATATTCAGATAAGGTGGATTAGTTAATACAAAGTCGTATTTTCTGTTCTCTTTAAGAGAATCGCCAAAGACGATCTTCTTGTCATCAATTAACCGATGATCTATATCGAAACCCTTTACTTTTTTCGCTCCAAATTGGATTGCCCATTCTAATAAATCACCGGATCCAGCAAAGGGGTCGGTTACGTTTTTACCAACAACAAATTTTTCTAATCCCTGCAACACATAGTCAGAGTTGACTGTAAAAAACTGTCCTAGTTGCTGCTTAGATAGTGCTGTTTTTGGCATTGTATAAATTATACCAGGTTATTTCTTCTAACCCTCCACCACTATCTTTTCCCCGACTTTTCTACACCTCATTTGCATCTCTTTACGTAAATTTTTTGATGAGGCTATAGGTTTCCATCAAGGTACCTCTATTCTACTCCCCTCCCTCTCAAAATTAAAAGCTAATTGACTAGCTGGCAGATTCGGTGTTATAGAGAAGTTGGTTCACTAACACGACTTGAGAGGAAGCAATGACTCTTTTGATGACGACTACTTCGTGGCCTAATTCGAACGCCAAGACCTATGCCTTGGAAATGGTGAAAATGAGCGATTTCCCCAGAACGGTGATGTTCGCTCCACCGTTCCACGCGCATGCTCCCGGCTGGGGCGATATTGGTGATACTGGTAGAGGACTCCTCTATCCGATTTTTGAGAGGCAGAGGAATCATTTGATGCTCGTGCTCCTAGACCCCACATACCTCTTCCTCTCTAAGCAAACAGAGGCCGCTTGGGAAGATATTGATCCTTCTGTTGCAGAAGCTGCCACGAAAGTCTTCGGCAAGCAAGTCGAGCTCGTCCAGCTTCAATAAAGCAGTCCTTTCCTTGAACACGAAAGCCCCCTGACTCGAGTCGGGGGGCTTCGCACTTTCATTAAATCGAAGTTGACTTAGATTTTTTACTTCTTATTCTGCCAGAGGCCCATGAGGTTGCCTTCGGGGTCTTTGAAGTAAGCGACGAACCCCATCTCTCCAACGGGCATCCTTTCTTTCACAACTTCGCCACCGTTCTGCTTTACCTTCTCGGTTGCGGCATCGAGATCATCAACATTAATGACAATGATGGGTGTGGTCCAGGGAGCTTGGCGCTTCATCAATCCCCCGTTAATGGCGCCAGGTTCTTGCATCATCCCTTTTTCATCCGTGGGGGCGGTGTGAACCATGGTGTAACTCATGTCGGGAACATCATTCATTTTCCAGCCGAAAGTTTCGCCATAAAACTTTTTGGCCCGCTCTACGTCATCAGCCACAAGCTCAAAGTGAACTACTTTATCCATATTTAATAATTAATTTGTTTTTCAATCCGACCTTGATTTACGTAAATTATTACCTAAATTGAGGATTTTGACAAAAGTGGGAGAGGCCACAATCCCCAAAATTATCTTGACCCACTAACTTAAAAGGCGGATACTTGCTTCAATAAGCTGTTTGATAATTTTTTTACTAAGAAGGAGTGGTCAGATGCCCGAGAAAGGCGCAGGGAACATCGTCTACTGCGATGTGCACGGATGGACTAAGCCCACCAGGCATCACATCATTCCAAGATCTCGAGGCGGAGGAGATAACTACTTCAGCTTGTGGCGAAGGTTACTCCAAGGGTTCCGGAGAGTGCTGGGCTTATCTCCGCTTAAAGGAGACAGGAGCAACATCAACAAAAGGACTTGCGCCGAATGCCACCCACGTTCACATCTCCTCTATGCCAACAAAGCGCCTACGGAGATCATCCGTCATAACGTCGAGAATCTCTGGGACGGCCAGAAGCGATGGGTGTATATCTACCTCTGGCAGGACTTCATAGACAAGCTGCGGAAGCTGCTTCATATGCCGCCGCGGGAAAGAGAATCTGGTGTCACGCTACAGCCGATCCAGACTGACCGGCTACGTGGACAACTCGAAGACGAACTTCTACTCCGGAGGATCGCCGCCACACTGGGCATTGATGTGCTTGAAGGAGATCTTCGCATTCAGAAAGCAGCACGAGGACTCGGCCTCAATACGGCGGATCTCTATCTCGTTGATCGAGTAACCCAAGAGATTACCGCGCACGCGAAGAGAAACGGCAGAGAAAAGACGCAGAGAGAACTTCTCGAAGAGCTTCTTAACGGCCGAGAGCTCCGACCCTGCGAGTCAATTCATCCAATGATATGGAAACCGCCTCGCCCCGATCCAACCCCTTAACGCTCCGTGGAAAAGCTCCTGCGGAGCTTTTCCTTTTATTGGAGTTCCGCAGTAGCCCCTACCTCCTCCAGTTTTTTCTTGGCTTCCTCGGCTTCTTCCTTTTTTAGGCCTTGTTTAACCGCTTTGGGGGCTCCCTCAACCAAGTCCTTAGATTCCTTAAGGCCCAGACCAGTTATTTCCCTCACAGCTTTGATGACATTAATTTTCTGGTCGCCGGCGGCCGTGAGCACCACATTGAATGAAGTTTTCTCTTCCTCAGCTGGGCCAGCGGCAGCGGCGGCTGGGGCAACGGCAGAAATGCCGAATTTTTCTTCCATCGCTTTCACCAGTTCAGCGATTTCAACCACTGACATTTTTTCTACTGCTTCAATGAATTTTTCTTTTTCCATGATTATTTTTACTTTTTATTTTTCGACTTTTTATTCTTACTTCTTGCTTTTCTCCGACAAAATGTACATTAGCCCTCGAAGGGGCGCGGTTAGCGCTCCCATCAGTTGGGCAAGTAAGATTTCTCGGGGAGGCAGACTGCCGATCATTTGAATTGTTTCAAGCGGTACTTCTTCCTTGGTTTCTACATTCAAACCGCCTACCAGTTTAAAGCCGGGATGATCTTTAGAAAATTTATAAACAGGCTGGACGATTTCGGCAATTTCGCCGCCACTAAAGATGGTGCCCACCTGACCCTTGAACTTTAACGGATCGAATTCAATCCCCTTGTTCTGAAGGGCAATTCTCAAAAGACGCTTTTTGAGAACCTGGAATTTAGCCCCGGCGGCTTTTAACATCCTTCTTAACTCCCTCAGCTCTTCCACCTTGCTTCCCTCAAAATCAGCAAAAAGAAGAACCTTGGCGTTATCAATCCCTGTTTTGCCTTGCTCAATTAATTCAACTTTTTTTTCTTTGGTGATCATCTTGAAGACAAAAAAACTGCGAATCCGCAGCAAAAACAAACTTTTTCTCCTTGGCAGGGGGCCCCGTAAAATCGCTTAGCGATCACGGGGCAAAGTTACACCACTTTTTCGTGGATCCCTACGGTCTGCGGATTAACGAGGTTTAGCTTAGATGACGAGGGGCAAGATGTCAACCGGGTCCCCTAATCCGCAACCAACGGAACAAAGCTGAAGCCGTAGTATTCCTTCGTTTCGAATCGGTCGGTGTTGGTTTTATTCATAGCGATGATGCTATTGCCAACGGGGGCGACAATGGTGCCGCCGGTTTTTAGTTGCTCTTTCCAGGCCGGAGGAATTTCTTCGGCTGTGGCGGCGGCAATAATTTTGTCATAAGGGGCTCCTTCCTCATATCCCTTGGAGCCGTCGGCCAATATAATTTCAATCCTACTCGTAAGAATTTCATAATTAGCAATATGGCGATCGGCCATTTCTTTCAACTCTGAAATTCGCTCAATACCAATTACTTTGCCGCTATCGCCTACTATATGAGCGAGGAGGGCGGCTTGCCATCCGGAGCCGGTACCAACATCAAGAATTTTCTCTCCCGGCTGAGGCAAAAGAAGCTCCAGCATAAAAGCGACGGTGAGCGGCTGGGAAATTGTTTGGTCGAAACCTATTGGTAGGGGGACGTTCGCGTAGGCGTCCTCCTTTAATCCTTCGGGGACAAAATCAGCGCGATTAACTTCGCGGAACGCCTCAATAAAAGTCGGGGTTTTTAGATAGCCGCCCTTGATGAGCTCGTCAACTAACTCGTCGTTGGTGGACGCCATAAAAATGAGTGAGCCCTACTTACTTCGCATTCCGGATTCTTTATGGACGGTGTGCTTGCGGCACCAGCGGCAGTATCTTTTAAATTCCAGCTTCCGCTCAACTTTTTTCTTGTTTTTGCGGGTGTAGTAATTTTTCCTGGCGCAGACCGAGCACTTCAGCGTTATTAAATTGTCGGAAACTGTTGATTTTGCCATGTGAATTTACGAAATCCGTGAGCCAGCGGGGAGAATCGAACTCCCGACTTTTTGCTTACCATGCAAACGTTCTGCCACTGAACTACACTGGCCAGCCGGCCCACTGGTTATCTCGCATAGAGGGAGCCACCTCCCGGACTCGAACCGGGGACCTTCACTTTACAAAAGTGTTGCTCTAGCCAGCTGAGCTAAGGTGGCGGCAACAAGGAACTATTCTAGCAGGTTCTTGTCTTCTTTGTCGAGGCGATGGGCGCGGACGTTTACTTCGTAGCTGGTGTTTTGCGATTCAAAGAAATTAACCAGCTCATAGACATCGGTGGCAGCACTCATCCATTTAGCGGGATTGTTAACCCGGTAGTAAGAAGACAGACCTAACTCTTCCAAGCGCCGGTCGGCAACATATTGAACATATTGATTAACATAATCGGCATTTAGCCCTAATATGCCGTTGGGAAAAAGATCCCGATTGTATTTTGTTTCGAGTAGAACGCCTTCAATAATAATCTCTTTGATCTCTTGGGCGAAGGATTCGGAAAGAAGATCGGGATTCTCTTCAAGGATTGTCAAAGCAAGATTGATGCCGAACTTGAGGTGCAAGCTCTCGTCGCGGAGCACCCAGTTGATCATAGAGCCGAAGTTACGGAGTCGATTCCTTTGGCGGAAAGAGAGCATCACCATGAAGCCGCTGTAGAACCAGATGCCTTCCATGACAATGTTGTAAGCAACGAGGTTGCGAATGAAATCCTTTTTTCCGGCAACGGTAGCAACATCATAGTTTTCATCGGTCATCCGCTTCATATATTTGTTTACATAATCTTCCTTAGCCTTCATTGAGGGTGTTTCAATGTGAGCGGCGTAAAGCGACTTTCGGTCTAAGGGGAATGTTTCGAGCACGTATTCAAAAGCAACGCAGTGGTTTGCCTCCTCCCACATTTGCTTAGCCAAATAGAGATGACACTCGGCTGACTTTAGGTAGGGATAAACACCCAGGGCGAGGACGCGGTTCACGATGAGCTCGGCCGGATTGAAGAAAGCCATGATGAAACTGACGGCGTGCTTTTCATCTTCGGTCATCTTCTGCCAATCCTCCAGATCTTCCTTTAAGGCAATCTCGTGTGGAAACCAGGTATTGGCAATAGCTTGGTCGTAGAGAGACCGCGCCCAAGGGCACCTAGAGGGGTAGAGGTTAAAGTCTTCGGCTGAAGCTTTTCCGATGAGAGTCATAGCTTTATTGACAACTGTCGCAGATTAAACTTTCCTGTGGGTCATTAATGATTCTCATAACGGCGGC
>Ga0209515_10009081_pt1 | contig 11410 bp, 14 predicted proteins | sample Subgroupgradi54m_FD_187454 | JGI IMG/M metagenome (GOLD analysis project Ga0209515, IMG submission 187454) | Subsurface groundwater microbial communities from S. Glens Falls, New York, USA - GMW60B uncontaminated upgradient, 5.4 m (SPAdes)... ...
TGCTATCCGAATATTGACGACGCCTGCGGGTTACTCAGCCGTTTTGCACATCCGGGTCAAGGGTGGGCCCGGGTATTCCCTACCGGCGACCAACGCGAAAGCGGACGCCATTCCTAGAATCTCATCGCCGCCACCACTGCTATTCTTCAACGCCTCAGCTGCCTCCTCTTTTTTGGACCCGCGTGAGGGCCACCGGCTGCAGACACTCTCCCTGGTTCCTTGGTCTTCGGTGTGCTGGGTACTGGTGGGCATCTGCGTGTACGTGTATTTAGAGCCTCGAACAAAAAGACCCGGATAGCCTGCCCGTCGCCATGTTAGCCTCTGCCGGAATCGTCCCAGAGAGAGGAGGCCTGCATGGCGAAGGTCCTCGTGGACGACCGGTTGTGGCGCTGTCTCGCACCGCTGCTGCCACCGCCCAAGCGCCGGCGGCGACGGGCTCCGGGCCGCCAGCCCCTGGACAACCGGCAGGTCCTGACGGGGATGCTCTTCGTGCTCAAGACCGGCATCCCGTGGGAGGCCCTCCCGATCGAGTGAGGTGGTGGGTCCGGCATGACCTGCTGGCGCCGGCTGCATGCCTGACAGCGCGCCGGGGTCTGGGCGAGGCTCCATCGCGTGTGGCTCGCGCAGTTGCAGGCCGCCGATGCGCTCGACTGGTCCCGGGCGATCGTCAAGTCCTCCGCCATCCGCGCCCTGCGCGGGGGGAAACAACGGGCCCGAACCCGACGGATCGACGGAAGCTGGGGAGCCAGCCCCACCGCATGACGGATGGGGGTGGGATCCCCTGAGCCGTCCGGCTGACGGCAGCCACCCGACACGATGTGACGCCACTCGTCGCGCGCGTAGAGGCCATTCCGCCCCTCCGCGGGAAGGGGGGCCGCCCATGGCGTCGACCGGAGCGCGTCCAGGGTGACCGCGCCTACGATTCGGAGCCCCACCGCCGCCAACTGCGCGCGACGGGCAGCACCCCCGTCCTGGCCCGCCGCCACACCCCGCATGGCAGTGGCCTGGGCGTCTTCCGCTGGGTCGTGGAGCGCACCATCGCGTGGTGGCATCAGTTCCGGCGCCTCCGCATCCGCGATGAACGGCGGGAGGATCTCCATGAAGCCTTCCTGCAATTGGGCTGTGCCCGCAGCTGCTGGAACGTCCTGAAACCGTCATGATGTGAGGCGCTCTTAGTCTTTCCGCCGCCTGTCCTCTTGACCTCGCCCCTCTGGGAAGCGGGAGCCAGCGCTGTGGTCATTATAGCATCCGCAAGAATCTAAGCGAAGCCTGGCTGGAGTTTCCTGAGTGTTCCGATGCGAATCGGCACCTCAACGGCAGAATCAATGGCTACCCTCCCGCGAAAAACCCATGACGGTCTCATCTTTCGGTCCCGCATACTCCCCACCGAGAGTCTGGTACATGGAAATCGGTGCGGCTCTATTCCTCCTCGTCGCGTCCCCCGTGTGATCTGCGTTGAGCAACCACCAAGAAATAGGTAGGAATCCGATACAGGGAGTCGGTCTCGTGGACGGACTCTAGGAGCCGCTTCACTTCAGCGTGAGTAACCATTGAGAGATCAAGTTGAGTCTGCTTGGCTTGTATTGGATAGCAGCCGAGCTGATGAAGACCGAGTGAGTGATACAGCTCAACAAGCTGTTCCGGCGTCTGCCAATTGTGATATACCCCGTCCGGAGAACGACCTTCGACCCGTGTGATGAGCGATGGAGCCTGATCAGCCTGAGCGCGCTGCAGGGCACACGCCACATAGTAGAGGGTTGGACGGTGGGACACAAACAGCAGCCCATCCGGTTTGATCGAATCCGCGAGCTGCTGGAGGAGCTGTCGATAGTTCCGGCACAGGTACAGGACCTCCGTACAGATGACGACTTTTACACTGGAGGGCTGAATCCAGTGTCTTAGCTTGGTGAGGCTGCCTCTGTGGAGAGGAATCGACAGGTGGTGTGCTTTCGCATGTCGACGGGCGCGCCGCAAGGCAAAGATGGAGGTATCGAGGCCCGTCATGTGGTGACCGTCTTCGGCAAGCGGGATCAACAATCGTCCCGCTTGACAGCCGGCATCCAGGATCGAAAGCCGTTGCTGCCCGAAGCGCTTCTGGATGTGGCGTCTGATGTGTCCAAGGTACTCCTCGCCAGCTTGCCGAGCCGCGGCGTCCTCGTACAGGTCACAGAACGATGGATCGTAATCGAACAGCGCCCGGCAAATCTTGCGGATGACGTTCGTCATCTGAAAAGAGGCCGTGTGACGTTCCTCCTTTGTTCCGACATTCCTCGATGACTTCTTTGGGAATCAGCTTCCAGGCCGCTATGACGAGGACGGAGACAATCACCCGGTCATTCAGCTGGCCCTCTCCGAGAGGGACTCGGACTGACAGAGAGGTGACGACAGCGAGACACCTGTCTATCGGAGCGCCTGGTCGATCTCCCGCATGCTCTGAGAGATTGGCCGTTGAGCCAGAGGTGGTTCAAGCGACAACACCGCTGAGGGGCAGGCCGTAGCACAGTTGACCGTTGGTTGTATCGTATACAATGGCGGATCAGATGAACAACGCCGTCTCAACGGACAACCCCGGTCCAAACGCCAGCGCCACGCAAGGTCGCGGGGCTGCTCGATGACACAAGCGCTCCAGGAGGAAGAGGATCGTGGGCGAGGACATGTTGCCGCATTCAGCCAACACCTCGCGAGAAATGGTCGTCGCGTTCGGAGGCAAGTCCAAAGAGGCGGTGACGGCGGTGAGAATGCGAGGCCCACCCGGATGGATCGCCCAGGAACGAACCTGTGGGACTGTCACGCCATACTGGATGAGCCAGGCTGCCAACCATGATGGAAGGTGATTGGTAATGAGGCCGGGAACACACGGCGAGAGCGTCATCTCAAAACCATGATCGCCAATCCGCCACGTCATCGCGTCTTCGGAGTCTGGAAAGAGGCACGAGCCGGCTGCGGCCAACCGCCAGGCGTTCGTCGGTGCCTGGGCGGCGGATCCGGCCACGAGTGCCGCCGCGCCGTCTGCAAAGAGGGCATTCACCACAGCCTTCTCGGGATCACCGCCGTACGAGAAATGCAGACTACACAATTCCACAGCGCACAACAAGACTCGAGCATCTGGATCAGCGTGCACGAGCGCCGAGGCGACGCGCAGACCGTTCAAGGCGCCGTGGCAGCCCATGAACCCCACGTGCGTGCGGCTCGCGGTGGGAGCGAGCTGCAATGCCTTCATCAGCGTGATATCGACACCAGGCGCAACAAATCCTGTGCAGGACACGGTGATCAGATGGCTGATCTGTGCTCCTGTCAGCCCAGCCGCCATGAGCGCCCGCTGTGAGGCAGCCAGGGCCAGGGGCACGGCCTCTTGAGCATACCGCTGCATGCGTTGCCCCGTGCTCGGGCCGCGGTCGGTCCGATCTTCCGCTGGCGGAAAGAATGATTGCCGTGGGCCAGATCCGTCTGGTGCCTCGAGCAAGACGCTCCCTCTGGTCTGAATCTCCGTACGCTCATACAGCGTGGATAGTCGACCGGTCTCCACACCCGGGAGGCCACTAAAGGTCTTCGCAAGCTCTGCGGCTTCCTGCTGCGTGATCGACTGACGTGGCACTGCTGTTCCAAAGCCGAGAATGGCTAGACTCATGCGTGAGATACCTGTCTCTCCTAGTTGAAGTGGACTGGCAACGGGGCGTTCACGTACTGCACCATCGGTGCGGCAAGTGAAGGGACCCAAGAGAGTACTTCAATCGCCGCATGTGTCAGCGTCGCTCGCCTCAACATCGTTGCTAGCAGTCGACCAGCCCACTGTCGACGGCTGACCTGCTCTCGGTACAACGCCTCCCAGCGATTCGACACGGCGGGTGTCCAGCGTCGAATGGCTTCCAAAGCCAGTGGCGTCACCGCCACTCCGCACCACAACGCCCAAGCGATCCCCTCGCCGGTGAACGGCTCGACATAGCCAGCGGCGTCCCCGATGACAAAGAGCCGCTCCTGAGCCAGACACACGCTGTGTTGCGTCAGTCGAGGTGTCCCTCTCCACGACCCCTCTTTGAGCCCGTTAACCTGCGGCAGACCCGCTTGGGCGATGAGTTTCGCTACAGCCGAACCCGGTCCTCTTGTGGACCGGACGAATGTGGGATCAAGCGCCGCGGCGACGTTCAGCCGTCCACCTTCAAGTTGCACGAGGCCGACGTAACCGCCACTCCCGCAGACCATGGAGATCGTTCCGCCGCGGTACCAGCGTGGCACTTCGTCAATAATGGTCCCAACACCGATGCGTGAGCGGTCGACCTGCCTCGGCTTCGTGGTGGGGCCGTGTTGCACCATCCCTCCGCCTAATCCATTCGCAACGAGGACGACGCGTGCCGCCACACCGATCTGCTGCTCGCCACAACGGAGCGTTAGCTGGTGGAAGCGTTCTTTACCGCAGTCTAACGTTGCAGCAGTGTGTGGCAAGAAGCTAGCTCCTGCCTGGATCGCCTGCTGGATCAGAGCAGGGTCAAGCACCTCACGCGATAACGCGACACCGGACGGTAAGGCAATCCTTACACGTCGCTGTCCTGCCACGAGCAAGAGTTCGTGAAGCGGCCTCGCCCCGAGCTGATCTGGAAGCGCCTCAAGTCCGACCGTTCGAAGGATCCCCAACGCCGCTGCGTTCACACAGCAGCCACACACCTTTCGGCGGGGAAAAGCTGCCTTGTCGATCAGGAGGACCGAAGCACCACGACGTGCTAGTTCGCGAGCTGCCAGCGCGCCAGACGGACCAGCACCAACTATCGCCACATCCCACATGTGGCGAGCAGCTTGTTGGAATCCTAAGCTCGGCGCAATCGTCCCGGTTGTCGTGGTCATGGTCTCTTCCATACCAAGAGATAGCGGCATGCCCAGCGCGGCCACACTGCCGCATTCTCCATTCCTGCCCGCGTAGCCAGTGCGCGGGCCTCACCAACGGTGTAGGCCGCCCGAACAGATCGTGGCCCGTCAACATGTACGACGGCGGAAGTGGACAGTAGACGCGTACCCAGGTACGCCAACGCAAGACCCGCGCGGCTTCTTACGAGGTCGCTGACGATCACTAACCATCCTGCCGCTTGGGCCATAGATCGCAGCAGATGTACCGCGTCTTCGTCATGGAGATGATGAAGAAACAGGGAGCAGGTTACGACGTCATATCCCTGTGGGATCTCGTTGGTCAGTGCGTCCCATTCGAAGAAGTGGACATCGGCTCGCCTCTGTTTGGCGCACCGCTGAGCATACGCGATCGCGACGGGGCTACGGTCGCACCCGTCAACTGCGAGCCGCACGCCAGCACGACGGGCTCGATGCCAGATCTTGATGGGGACGTCCCCCGCCCCCGTCGCGATATCAAGCACTCGGAAGGTTCGCCGCGACTCCTGACCTGCCAGCGCCTGAATAGGCGACCAGAGGGCGTGCACGCTCGCGCTCCATTGATTGATTCGTTCAAGGCCATGCAACGCGTGGATGTGCTGCTCGACGTTGAGATGGGGGTCGTCCATGAGTTCAGCCTGACGGTGTTGCTGCATCGTGAGTTCCGGGAGCCTTGCCATACGCGCTGATTTCCGCATATCCGTCATCTACTCCATTATAGCGCAGTGCTTCTGTGCAACCGCTCTGTCCTGCCAATAGAGAGGTTGCAGCCAATATCGCGCGCTCCAGTGCGGAAAATATTTAACGGTACTTTCTATGAATGCACACTTGCTTCGTAATGTACGGTTCCCATCGCTGTGGGTGTTAACTTCCCGCCAGCTGACATCGTCAAAATCCGAGAGGAAGAGAAGCAAATGTAGCGCAGGGTTGGCTGTCTGTGGGTGGCGTACTACGCCTAGTGAACACAGAGAGGTCTGCGCCACGTGGACGATGGATCACGCGACGCCAGATCTGGCCACGACGTCGCGAGATATAAAAAGCCCTGATTCTCCGTCGAGAATCAGGGCTCCTGACCTCTCTAGCAGTCTGCTGAAAAACCCTGGGTTTTGAGATAACGCTGAGGCAGTGAGATGTGTTTTCGCATTTGGAACCGTTTGGCAGAGGATCACGCAAATCTCCTGGGTGGGCGCATCACCCGACTCCAGCGACCGAAAGGGCTGCCAACCGCTTCAGATTGAGCAGCCAGCCCATCATCCACGCCTCCTGGCGGACGTTGGCCAGCGTTCGCCGGAAGAATCGGCGGAATCCGTGCTCCTCTTTGGCCTCGCCCCACCACTCCTCGATCTTCTTCCGGGCTCGTTGGCTCCACTGGTAGCCCGCACCCCGCTGCCGCTGCGGACCCGTGTGTGGGCCCGGCTCTTGCCCCGGTCATAGACCGCGATGTGCGGCTGGATGCGCCGACGCAACAGCCCTTGGATGAGGCCCGCTCAAAGAAGCCCTTGTCGCCGCCGACCGTGCTGGGCTTCAACTTCAAGCGTCGTTTCGCCCGCGTCAGCAGTCGGAGGCTGCCCTCGCGCTCGGCATGTGGTCCTTCGGCCTGCTCGACGCCAATCCCCACCAGCAGCCGATGCCGGTTCTCCATGACCCCGTTGACCGTGTAGGCGGGGATCGCGCCCTCGTTGGACGACTTCCGCGCCAGCCGCGCGTCCGGGTCGGTCGTGGACCGGTGGGTGGCATTACTCCGCTTCTGACCCCGCCAGTTCACCGTCGGGTTGCCCGGATCCGTCGGCGGCGTGGCCCGCAGCGCCTGACGGTACTGCTGCGGCGACTGGTAGACTTCAATCGGGGCGAAGCTCTTGTGACTCGCATCGGCGCGCACCAGCGTCCCATCGACGCTCCAATGGGTGCTGACCAGCCCCCGCGTGATGGCGACTTTCACGGTGTCGTCGAACAGCGCCTCCAAGACGCCCGATGCATCGAACCGATGCTCCCGGTTCTTCGAGAAGGTCGAGGCGTCCCAGACGGGATCGGTGATGTCCAAGCCGACGAACCAGCGGAAGGCCATGTTGCACTGCAGTTCCATGATGAGCTTCCGATCCGACCGCACGCCGAGCAGATAGCCCCCTACCAGGGCCAGGAACAACTGTTCGGGTGGGATGCTAGGCCGTCCGTTGTCGGGACAGTAGAAGGGGGCGCAGAGCTGCCGGATGCGCGTCGTCTCAATGAGCGGGCGGATCTTCCGCAGCGGATGCTCGGCAGGCACCAAGTCTTCCAGCTGGACGGTATGACACATCTCCGGCTGTGCATCCGCAGTGCCCATCATGCGCATCGCCCTCCTTGTGGTGTGGCTGGTGCGCTCATTTTATCACCCGATGAGAGAGGTTTTTCAGTAGACGGCTAGTACACCGGGTCACAAATTCGAATAGGGTTTTGACGTCATGAACCAATATGCGCTACAGTGGGTCCAGCGTGCAGAAAGCGAGGAGGCGTTACCATGCCGCGAGGACCCAAGCCAGCAGAGCCGATTGCACTTACGCTGGAAGAACTCAAGGAGTTGCAGCGGATCGCTCGGCTCCGAGAAACGGCCAGCCATGGCCGCGTGGTTCGGGCTCAGATCATCGTCACCACCTACGAACATCCCGACTGGAACAACGCCCAGATTGCCAGGAAGCTGGGGACCACCGTGGGCACCGTGCAGAAATGGCGCAAGCGGTGGAGGACCACCCGGACGTTGGCCGAAGCGCGGCGGCCCGGCGCCCCGCGCCTTTTTTCCCTCCACCGTCCGAGCCCAGATCACCGCCCTCGCCTGTACGTTGCCCCGCGAGTCGGGCCGCCCGCTCTCCCGCTGATCGACCGCTGAGATTGTCCGGTCCGCGCTCGCCAAGCGCATCGTCACCGCCATTGCCCCCTCCACCGTCAAACGCTGGTTACGCGAGGACCACATCAAACCCTGGCAGCACCGCTCGTGGCAGCAGCCCACGGATCCCCGCTTCTTGCAGAAGGCCACGGTCGTGTTGCGGCTCTACGAGCATGCCCACGTGCTCGTCGAGCAAGGCGCGATCGTCGTCTGTGCGGATGAGAAAACGTGTATCCAGGCGTTGAGGGTCACCGGTGGGGTCATCGCTGCCCACCCGGGTACGCCCCTGCGAGTGGGCGCGCGCTACACGCGGCAGGGCATCCTGAACCTCTTCACCGCGCTGCTGGTCCATAAGGGGGAAACCCTGGCGCGGTGTTTTGAGCGTAAGCGCTTCGTGGACTTCCAAGGGTTCCTCCAGATGCTCCTGGGCAGCCTCTGGTGTCAGAAGATCCGCCTCGTGCACCTGAGCTTGGACAATGGGCCGACCCATGCCCCCAAACAGCTCAAGCCGTGGCTTCGGACTCTCCGGCTCCCGTTCAAAGTCCGCATCCATTGGCTGCCGATCAACGCCTCGTGGCTGGATCAGGTGGAACTGGTCTTCTCCACCCTCCAGCGGCACGTCCTGACCCCTCGGCACTTCGAGAATCGAGAGGAACTCGAAACGCAGATGCTGCGCTACTTGGCCGAACGCAACAGGCATCCCAAGCCGATCGAGTGGAGCTACACGGTGGCCAAGCTTCGGAAACAATTTGCACCACGGGCTCCTGTAGAGCTTGCGTTACGCTCATGAGAAACCTCTGGCGAATTTATCGCCGCGTGTACTAGCGCACACCCATCCCGCTCGGCAAACAGCATCGGAATGCCCTTGTAGTCGCCCACCCAGGCGGTATTACCCATGCCATGGTTAGCGAGATGTGGCGCAAGCAGCACGTAGACGTGATACTTGGCAAGCGGCCCGTTCAGCGGGACAAATTGCGTCCACTGAAATACGACCGGTCGGTCGGGGTCGGTGAGGATCTGTTTTTCGATACGGTAGCGGGTCTGCGTGCAGGTCGTCGTTACCCGGTAGGCCGGCACCCCCTCAGCCAGCGGCACTGTCTGCGCGGTTGCATGGCGTTTTTCTTCTGAAAAGAACGAGTCCTCATCCGTGAAATGAGACCCATATCCCGCGTGCAGGCCTGATCAAGCCGCGGATAATCGATCTCGTTCAGGATGCCGTGACTGAGCGTAAACCAGACATGGCTGGCTGGATTCAGTGCGGTTCCCACACCCTCTTTCGCGCTCGAGGTCCAGCGCGGTGGGATGCCTGGCCATCCCGGTGCCTGCGCCGCGCTGATCAGGTGTTGGTCCATTCAATCACCGCTTTGATTTCATCCGCGGGATGTTGGCTGAAGGCTTGTTGGAACTTGTTGAGGGGGTAGCGATGGGTAATCAACCGTTCAAGATGACCCGGCCAGCGGGATCGCGCGTAGGCCAGGTCATCGACGGCCATCTGGAGATGATCGTGGGCAGCGTTGACGCTGCCCAGCATGACCTGGTTCTTGAGCACGAGTTGGCGGATCAACTCATCGCCAGGGAGTTGCAGACAACGATCTCCACCGGGAATGCCGGTGAGGACGTAGACGCCGTTGACCGCCAGGGCATCGAGCAGATTAAATGCCAACCCCGCGACACCCGCCGCCTCGAAAATCAGCTCCATGGGTCCTACGGTCTTCTCCATCTGGCCAGTTGAGACTCGCCGGCCATCCACGTATGTTCCCCCAATCTGCTGGAGCCACACGGGACGCGCGCGCTGTTCTCATCCACGATATCCAACCCATAGACCGTGGCCCCGTGTAAACGCAAGAGGACTGCGGCCAGCAATCCAACAGACCCGAGTCCCGCCACCAGACACCGACGATTCGAAAGCCAGGCGAGGTGCGCCGGCGCATCCGGCAGGCGCGCCAACTGCAATCGCACCGCTTCCGTGATGGCTTTTTCAACGATTGAGAGCGGCTCGACGAGTCCCCCAATTTCCACCAGTTCGTGAGGGACACGAACGATGTAGTGCTCCGTATCCACGACACACTCCGCGTGATAGCCGTCGAGCCCCCAGATGCCATGCTCGCGGTACCGACCCGTCTGACACATATCAGAGCGGTGCATCGTACACGGCAGGCATTCGCCGCAGCCTCGGCGCACCGCGAAGACCGCGTAATCGCCCGGCTGGACGCGTGTCACCTCGTTGCCAATGGCGGCTACTTTCCCAAACATTTCATGTCTGATTGACCCACCGAGAGGTTTCACCGACCTCCGCCTACTTGGGAGCGTATTTCAGTTAAGAATCTTCCAGGATGGGATCCACTTTGCCTGGAATCGGCGAGCCATCGTCGCTGGAGCCGTTCAATTCACGCCGTCCACTCTCGTAGACATCCGAGAGGACGAGAAGCGACTGTCGCTCAGGGTTGGCTGTCTGTGGGCAGGGTGTCGAGCCTGTTGGAACCAGAGAGGTCTGCTCGGATATTCCGAGCAGTAATAATGGCTCCCCGGGTGTGCCAGTCTACGAACTGCCCCGGCTGAGCCGCTCGGCCCTGAAGCTGGCCCAGGGGCTGGGAACCTTCACCCTCCGGGTCACGCTAGGAGAGAATGGCCGGCCTAGGAACGCTCCTGAAGCAAGCTGAGCACGTCATCCGTCGTATAGACGCGCACGACGCGCTGCGCCCTGAGTAGCGCGTCGTTCGACCACAGCGGAAGATGCCGGTGGAGCGCCAAGGCAATAAATGGCGCGTCCTCTGGATCAGCAACCAGCGCCTTCGCTTCTGGTAGCTTCAGGTGGAATGTGCCGGTCGGGAGAATCCGTATTCGCGCGGTCAGCTGCGTCAAGAGCATACGGACATCCTGTGGCGAGAGGGACCCAAGCCGGCGACGGAGGCGTGGAGTCAGCAAGACCCGTTCCGCTTCCGTCAGGAGGTACTCCGGGGCCCACAGGACGAGCCGTTCATCAAGGAGCAGCTCCCGGGTCGTGGTCGATCGGAGGAACCCGGCGACCAAGACGTTCGTATCGACCACCAGCTCCATTAGCTAGAGCGCTGGGACTTCTTCCATATGCGCCGCTTGATCTCTCGGCCGATCTTAAGCGCATCCTGCTCAGTCAGCGTACTCCGCGAGAGCAACTGCTGCATCTGCCCAAGCACTCGCGTCTTTTCCATGATCGCTTGGCGGGCCACCTCCGACCAGTTGATTTCCGGGAAGTGGCTCATTTTAGCCTTGAGATCGTCCGGGATCGACAGCGTCAGGTTCGTCATCGCGCCCTCCTATGTGTGATATGTGTTTACAAGTATATCACATAGAAGGAGCTTGCATCAAGCAGTGATAGCTGCAGGAGACGGCTGGAGCGGAACGTGGCGACTGTGGCGGATCAATCGGTCGGGATTACTCCAGCAAACGCCACACCACTCACAGCGCTCGTTCTTTCTTCTTTTCCTCAAGGAGGACCCTCAAAGCTTTCCCTCCGGTTCCAAGGCATCCTGCCATGTGCTCGACGTACCTCGGCGTGACGGGCGTCAGCACAATCTCGCCGTGTCTCGCCTCGAAGTGGAGCCCCACGGGCAAGCCCGTGGCACCTTCCTGGACGCCCGTCCCTCGCTGTGGCTCGGGATCGCTCGGCCAGACTCCCGAGGAGCAGGATCCCGAGGCCGACGG
>Ga0209515_10009083_pt1 | contig 11410 bp, 10 predicted proteins | sample Subgroupgradi54m_FD_187454 | JGI IMG/M metagenome (GOLD analysis project Ga0209515, IMG submission 187454) | Subsurface groundwater microbial communities from S. Glens Falls, New York, USA - GMW60B uncontaminated upgradient, 5.4 m (SPAdes)... ...
TTGTGCTTCCCCGGCTTGAACTCCAGCGTCACATCGGTCAGAAGTTGGTCGGCCGGAGCCGGCTCTGAAGCAGGAGCGGCCTCCTTTCGTTTTCTGGAAGATGTAGGCTCCTCGTCCTGCGTCCCCTCAATAAGTGGGATGCCCAACATCTCGGCCCGCATTCGCCTGCGGCGCCGCTTGATCTCCAGATAAGCAGGGTCCAGAAGGTAATCTCCTGGCTCGTCCAACGGTATCCCTTTTTCCATGTCTGCCGTCTATTGTACTTCGGAAGCTAGAAGGCTGATGAAATGAACTGTCTATGGAATAGAACTCTGGTCGATTTTTCAGGAAAGGTTGCGAGTTCTAGGGACGGAATAAACTCTAAGCTCCAGGGCTGTGGCTTTGCAACCAATCCTTGACCACGATCATGGCTTCACAATCTTCGCGATTGTAGGTGAGGATCTTCTGCAGCAACTCTCCATCTTTCGGATTCTTTCGATAGCCGGCATACCAGGCGATGGAATTCGCCCCTGACGCATCCTCGGAAGTCCACCGAAAACCCAGGTGCTTCGCTATCGGCTTGATGCTGTAGGAGGAAAGTGGCCAATCCGAGCTCTGCTTGATGACCTGGTAAAGATCCGTCCGGAGCTGATCAAATTTCTCTACGACATCGGCTGGCAACCCGTATTTTTCCTGGAGCCGTCTTATTTTCGACTTCTCGTAGGAACCGTAATGATAAATAACCGACCCCTCCTCAAGCTTTTCCAGATAATCCCAAAGCTCTCGAGCTGCTTTCTCCTCATCATCCGGGTGGGTGGCCAGTATGTATTTGTAACCACCGCTCTCGGATCCATCCCTCCTGATGAAACCGTGGAGGTAAACGTGGTCAAGCGTAGGATCGCCTTCGATGTCATAAAAGATTTCTCTCGGAGCGGGTTTGAATTTCGGCACGGTATAAACGAGCGGCTTTCCCGAGAGCCACACTTGAGCGCGTCTCTTCCACTGGGTGAGTTTTACTTCGCCTGCGCCTTTGATTTTATACGGTGGGCTCAGAAAGGCTTGAATGTCGATTTTGCTGACATCCTGTATGGTGGCTACGCCTCGCTCCCTCAATTGGTATTTCTGTTTTCCCAAGTGAGAGAGAAGGGTGGGGTCCTGTCTGGTCTCCGCCCATTTCAAACAAGGTTGTTGCCATACACAGTCTTTGCATATACCGCCAATTATGGGTTCCGGCTCGTTTCTTTCATAAACGATCGCATGAACGGCTGCTCTCGTTTCTCCGTAATCATCGGCGTAATCATCTACTTCGAAAACCGTAACTTGACCTTGGTTGTCGATAATTTTCCCTGTATCCGGCCGGTGCCCCTGAATCTTTTCGAGCAGTTCAGCGTAAAGAAGCATCTGGTTGGCATAGTGTTCTTTGATCTCATCCGAATCGGCATCCTCAGTAGCCCGCCCAGATTTTATGTCGCACGGCACATAGTGATAATCTCCGAGCTGCGACGATCCATCTGTTCTCTCGAGAAGATCCGGACGCCCGATGACATCTCCATGGACTAAGACGCCCTGATAAATCAGCTCGGCCCCGTTCTTCATTAGGTCGAGCGTCTGCTTGAAGGTTTCCTCGCCCGCTTTGCCATCGACCACGGTAAGTAGCCGTTGTTGGCGTATCTGGTCAATAATCTCGCGTTCGATCTGGACGCCTCTCTCCCACAGCAGTTCCAGAAACTCGGAGTATTCACCCTTTTCCTCCGGGTTGCCGTAAAGATCCATATAGACACGGCGATGACACTTTGAGTAGTTGTAGAAAGAAGTGGCGCTGATTTTGTACTGGCTTGGCGGCGTCAACAAGGCGTTACCTGTCTCTTACCCATCGCGCCAAAAAGCGGGAGAGCCAATTGCGGGATGTCTCTTGGTGAGCGTTTTTCTGGAGGGATGGACCGCCCTCCGTTACCGTTATGCCCTCTATGGGACTCCAGGAGCCGGGATCTACCGTGCCCTTTGTAATCACGCGAAACGTCATCCCCCGCTCACGACAAAATTGATCGCCGGCGCGGAGTTTTCTGGGCGTGTTCATGTCAACAAACAGGTGATCCCCTTTGACCTCACGCAACTCCTTGGAACCATCCGAGAGTTCTGCCAGGAAATCCGGTTCATAATAGCCGCGCGCACCCCACCACTTGCGATAGGGGATCTTCAAGCTGTGGTGGCGAGTCCACCGGCGTATCAGAGGGTCCCGTTCGAGTTCATCCATGTACTGAAGCTCCCACCGCGAATCAAACCTCTCTCCGGTGTCCCCTCTCGGACTCTTTTTCCAACCCCGCGCCCAGCCGTGGTGGTAGTGGGCCATTATCCCTTCTTGCTGATAACCTTGAACACCATGCCACGCTTCCGGCAGAATTCCTCCGCCGCTTCCAGCTTCCGACGGGTCTCTTCGCTCGCCAGCAGATGCCCACCTTTCACTTCGTGGATTTCTTTGATGCCGCCTGCGCGTTCCACGACAAAATCTGGGTTATACCCCCGCCCCTGTCCCTCGGCATCGACGTAGGAGATCCAAAGGGATCGGCATCGCTCCCACCGCCTGACGGTTGGGTCTCCATCCAGCACCAGCATATAATCCCGTTCCCAAGCTGACTCATAGGGTTCGCTGGCCCGAGTACACCGTTTCAGATCCTTAAGAATGCCCTTTTCGCTCAAGTCTGTGGAGGTTTCTCTAGAATCGCCTTGAGCAGTTCCCCGCGGTCAAAGGTCCGGCGGACGTAGTGCAAGCTGTCCTGGAGAAAAAGCAGCTGAGACTCCTTGTCGCACTGGCCGACTGTCTGCCCGTTCAGAAACTTCTCGCTCACGTGGTCAAGCAAAACCTTGTATACGACGGCCCGACCGGACATCGGCAAACCGTGATTGAAAAGGACTTCGACCGTCAGATCAAAAAGCTGGTCGCAAATCTCCTGCTGCCGCTGCGGCACCGGGATCTCCTCGCTGGGAGGAATAAAATCCTCTGCCGCTTCAGCCTCCACCTTCGAATAAGCCCTTGTCGTAATGAACCCGGTTCCCGTAAGATCCCGTTCCTGCTCGCCGGTCCGGAACTCGCGCGTCACGGAAACCCGCTCTCTGGGATATTGCACCGCCCTCAGATAGGCCTCCCAATCCTGCCCAAGCGGTTGCTCAACGGCCGCTTCCGGCTCAGGCAGCTCGATGGCTTCTCCCTCCCCGTCTGTCGGCTCAGGAATAGCAATTTGATCGGGAGACTGGTCGGCGGTTTCGGGCAATCCCTCATCCAGATCCAGCTCTTGCTGCACGCCGACGTTCTCCTTGACGTAGGCATCGATCATCTCCCACAGCCAGCCATGCTCCAGCTTAGGATGATCGACAACCACAAGCCTCTCCTTCTCCTCATGGTTGCGCGGAAATATCCTTCTCAAACCGCGGCCGATGACCTGCTGCCCGTAGACCTTCGAGGAGAATTTCCGCAACAGCGTGATGACGGAAACTGACCGCACATCCCACCCCTCGCGGAGCATCAGCACGCTTACCACCACGCTGTAGCGGTTGGCATCGGCGTCCGTGCCGATGGTCATGGCTGTCTTTAACTCTTCCCCGCGTTGCTCAGGGCTTACGTCCGTCTGTTCTTCGTCCTTGGAAGCGATGACGAACGTCTTGAGTCCAAGCTCTTCTTCAAGGATACGTTTGGCGTTATAGGCGTCTTTAATGCTCACGGCGACCACGAAGAGAATTGGCCTGTACCGGCCTTCCTCCTGAACTTCGTATCGTCGCCACTTTGTCGTCCCTCCAACCTTCACATCCTCGGCGGATTCCGCTACCCTGCCGCCGGCCCTTTTCACCTGCTCGATCCAGCGGCGCTTTGCCATCTCCAGCTGCTGACGGAGCGGCTTGGGGCTGGTCACCCATTTTGTCGCCGGAACCTGCTTGGCATCGATCTCTTCCCATGGGACTTCTTCTACCCGGACGGTTTGCCCCGTTTCTGTATCTGTGTAGGTCAGCTCAACGGTCTTGATGTTGGGCTGGCAAACATAGACGGTTTTGATGATCTCGTCCCTGACTGCTTCTTTGATGCCGTAGAGATAAATCATGCGGCTGCGCGGTACTTCGCCATCTGCCCGATCCGGCGTGGCCGTTGTATCCACCCGGAGAAAGGTTTTGCCGGACTGCGAGAAGAGATCCAGAATCTCATCGTACTTTGGGGCGACTGTATTATGGGCTTCGTCGTTGAACACGGCGACACGGCCCAAGTGGTTGAGAATGACCGCGAGGTTTTCCTTGCCCTGTGAATTCGACGGATAGAGCTGATGGATGTTGCCCAACACCACGGCTGCACCGCGGATGCCGGCGCTTCCCGCTCCCGGCTCCAAGACGTGAAGCGTCATGTCATGGACGTGATGCGCCACTTCCGGCGGGAAAAGGTTGAATTTCCTCCAGACAGAATCCAGCCGGCTGGGCTGCATGAAATCGAGCCGGAGGCGCTCCCGTACAATCGTATTGGGAGAGAGCAACAGGAATGACCGGATTTCATGGCAGACCCGCAGGTAAGCCATGAGAGCCGCAATGATGGCCGTCTTACCTCCGCCGGTTACCACGTTGAGCAGAAGATCCTTCCAGCCGGCATCTCGGGGCTTGAGGATTTCCGCCGCATAAATCGTCCGAAGAACCGCCTCCCGCTGATGCGGCCAGAGCGTGTCGTATTTCTTTGCAGGGGATTCCACGGCGAGATGCAGGAGGAAATTGCGCGCCTGCTCTGGCACAGCCGGTTCGCGGAACCCAGATGCGACCCATGCACGATGGTTCTTGGACGTTTCTCCGCTAAAGGAGTTATACATTTCCTCCACCCTCTGCTGGAGAAGTCGCTTCCGGTATCAAATCCGTTTTCATAAGAGCTTCGGCTACCTTCCGGTGCACCATCTCCATTTTGGCTTCGAGAATAGTTTCCCGCCAAAGGGTAGCGATACTGCTGGTGCCGACAATTTTGTGCCATTCCGTTTTGCTCAGCAGCGGGTCTATAGACCGGCATTTGGCTTGATCTTCGTTGTCGAGTGTGTAGTGCCCCTCCCGAGCAAGGCAAAGCTTCACCAGCAAGGGAAAGACAAAAGCCCCCATGACCAGATGTTCTGCCGGCGACCAGCCCCACGTCCTCTTTGAAAGAGACTCGCCATGGATAAGCTTGCTGCGCAGATCGTAGAGTTCTTCCGCCCATTTCCTATGAACGAACCAGCCATTCTGTTGGGCCTCATAACCACTGCTCAGTGCGATGCCGGGCCGAATGGATCGCGCCGCCCCAGCCGCTACAGAGCCAAAGCTTTTGAGAAGTTCCCCCACTTCGCAGGACGACTCGTAGGCGCCGTCGGTTCCCAAAAGTTGCTCGAAAGCTGCTGCGGTGAGGATGGCTTCGGCCTCGGGGAGCATGGCGTCAGAATCGGTGTTCGCAAGGTTGAAGAAGGAAAGGGCGGGAATGAGGCGCCGCATTGTGCTTGAGTCCGAATTGAGCGCTTTGTTGAGACCCTCCACCAGTTTCTCATCGATTGGAACGGCGCGCATAACTTTGCAGGCAAGGGGCAATATAATCCTCACTTCCCCGTGTTTATAGCCGCTATCCAGTGTTACGCCATCCCGACGCCTGATTTGGAAAGAAACCCAGCTGGGAGGTTCTGTGAAACGTTGCACCAGTAGCTGGAAAGAGGTGGTGTTCGCGTAACTGCCGATCCCGCCACCGTAATATTCATTCCCAGACAGGGCCGCCAAAGCAAGTAGCTGAACAGCTTGTTGTATGGTCGACTGGTCATCCTGGGATAGATCCCAGATCGGGGATTTTTCTTTTATGCAGGCGATGGCACAGTTCCCAATTGCTTGCCCTTCCAGATCAACAAATCCGGACAGGATGATCTTTAAGGACGGCTCGAGATCGCTCAAGCCGGGGGACGTTTGACCGTTCCTGTCCCTGAATGGCACAAACTGAACTCCGGCCAAAGGTACAGTTGCCGGGATGTTAAGCCAGGGTAGGAAAGCGAGCAGGCGCTGGATGGGCTTGGCCATTCATTCCACCTTCAACCGAAGAGTCCGCATCCCCTCACCACCCAGGTCATCCTGAACACGACAGGCGATGGCAACCTCCGTATTGGGCATGACCTCTTCAAAGGTATACTCGACCGTCATCTCGCCTTCAAACCCGCTTTCCCCGCGCCCCTTCCTTTCCTTGCGGCAGAGGGAGTAACCCTGCGTGGCGGAAAAGATGCCGTCACGGAAATCGAAGTCCCACTGAACGTTCACGATCTTCCCGCCAGTATTCATCGAGCGGGCCTCCGAGACGTCGAACCGGTACTTCAAGGATCCAAGACGGGTCACTCCAATACGCGGGACGTCCGGCGGCAGGATGAACGCGAAGAAATCTTTGTACTTGTCATGCTTCCTGGTGACGTGCGCCTTGAATTCCTCTCCGGCCAGCGGCCAGAGCCGTAGCTTGATGAACTGGATCGGCTTCTGCTCACCCAACACCATCACCTGTTCCGCGTAAGCCCGAGCTTTGGGGTCGATGTTCCAGCCGATCATGACCGCTTGCCGCTCCTCTGGCTTGCGGCTTCTCATCACCGCTTGGGCGAAACCCTTGACGTCCTGGGCAGTAACCACGTCGGTCTCCTTGGGCCCTGCGATCCAGAGCAGCTCATTGCCTTTGACGCCGTGGATGTTGGGGTCGGAGCCGGTCCACTTCCTTGCCCCGTAGCATTTCAGGACAAAATCTCTGAATTGGTCTTGTGGAAGCTTCGTCAACCGCTGAATCTCGTAAATGCCCCAATGCTCCACAGAGAAGCCGGTTTCCCGCAAAGGGGAGGTCTCAACGGCTTTCTTCTTAGCGTCTTCAACGCTGGTAAGTGTAGGGTTTCCGACGATCTCCTCAAAGAGCTCGCCTCCCTTGCTCGGCTTGGGCACCTTCGTAGCGCGCTTAATTTCTTGAAGGTTGGGAGCCAAAATTCGAGCAATCCGGTCAGCCGTGAGCGCCACGGCTACTCGGGAGATGTCGCAGCCGATCCACCGACGGCCGAGGCGCTGGGCAACAGCCATGGTCGTACCACCACCACAGAAGAAATCGGCGACCACATCGCCACTGGCTGACGATGCTCTGATTATTCTTCCGAGGAGGCCCTCCGGTTTTTGGGTTGGATAGCCAATCGCTTCCTGATGCCAGGAATTCACTGATTGCACCGCTTTGTCATTCCACATGCTTTGTAGCGGAATTCCTGGCATTTCTTCGAGATATTGCTTTAAGCGCGGAATCCCATTCCTCGTATAGAAAATCCGCCCGTCTCGATCCAGCTGTTCCATCCGGTCTTTGGTATACCGCCAAGCTCTCCGGATACCCTTCCACTCATATGAGGGACCACGTCCACCAGGAGCTGTTGCGTCTCCAGAGCGCCAGCGTCGCCCATCGGGATCTTTGTACCGATAATATTGCTCGATATATTCTGGATCATAAGGGGTGTAACTGGGGTTCCACTTGGGTCGGGGGCCGGCACTATAAAGCAGGAGTGTATCGTGCGTATTTCCTACAGTGGCATTGTCGCTGTGAGCCGAAGTGCGTTTCCAAACTATCTCGCTCTGAAAATTGCTGTGGCTGAAGATCTTATCCATTTCGCATTTGACGTAATGGGACGCGTGCCAGTCGAGATGGACGTAGATGCTCCCGGTCGGTTTGAGCAGCCGCTTCATCTCATACAACCGAGCGTTGAGCCAGATCAGGTACCCGGGCATGCCCCCCTCCCAAATGTCGGAGAAGGAGCGGACCTCGTTCTTGTCGCCGAAGATGATGTTGTAATTGCGGCCGGAAAAGAAGGGTGGATCAATGTAGATCAGGTCGATGGATTCACTGGGCAGCATCCGCATGACGTGCAGGCAATCCCCGAAGAAAAGCCGATTGCGCCCCTGCGGGAAGAACTCGGTGACCTCGCCCAGTTTCTCAGCGCCGGTCTTGACGACGTCCACCACCTGGAACGGAAGCTCGATGCGGGGATAGTGGTGCTCAAATTTCCGCTCATTATCGTATCCCAGCGGTTCCTCGGCCACCGGAACGTGCCCGAATCTGGCGGGAATCTTGAAAAATTCAGTCTGCTGCGGAAGCGGCACCGTGTAGGCCGGTTGCGGCTCCGCCACGCGGTCCGGCTGCCGGGTTTCTTGGGTGGGTAAAACCGGCGCCTCTCGCCGACCATTCTTTTCCACCACAGCCGCGCCGTTTCGTTTGCCTGTTTTGGATCGGCCCTTAGACATGTGTCACCTCGATCTGCAGGAGGCCCTTCGCCTCATCCAGATAGACCAGGATCGACGCCTCCTGTACGTATTGGCTGACGTGTTTCGCCGTTATGTCCTCCACATCAGCCTGGACACCGAGAAGCTGTGTTAACTCCTTTTCCCATTCTGGACATTCGAAACATGCAGTTACCCAGACGGTCGTATCGCCCGGTTTCTTCCGAACGACGCGGACAGCGATGTCCAAATCACTGTCGGGCCTGGCCGTCCCTTTCGCGTAGCTTCCGAAAATCCGCAACTCGCCAACATACGAATTAGCCGCTGCCCATTGCTGTAGCGTCGGCTGCGCTTCTTCCAGATTCAGCAGTCGCGCAACGTCTGAACGCTCCATTTAAGAGAAAACCTGCGACTTGACTTCTTCCACGCTGGGTTTTGCTTCTCTCAGAAAATTCCACATTTCTTCCGCAGAGTTTTCGAATCCACTTCCAAATATTTTGACTGGCATCGCTGGGCGAAACCCCGATTCAATTCTAGTGACGGATTCTATGTCCTCAGGTTTTGAGTCGGCCAGATTGCAGACGATCAACTGCTGAAGCTGTCTGGGGCGATGATCTATGACGTGCCGGATTCTTGATTCCCAATCTAAGTCCGTTTTCGGCATGCTCCAACCAATTACAACTACAGTATCTGCCTCGGTCAATTCTGCGTCGATCCGTTTGTCGATTTCAAAAAACAAAGGACCCTTCCGCCGTTTCTGAGGGGCCGGCGGAACAAAAAGGGGCTCGTATGTCCGTTCACGTTGCCCCTCTCCCCAGAGATCGCGTAAATACCACCGCCCTTCATTTACAGTCACCAGAGAATCTTCTCCTTCCTCCAGCATTACAAGGGAGTCTCCGCTCTTTTCGTGGCGGTACCAACTCAGCGATCCATGCGGCTTCAATACGCAAACTTGACTGTCAAATGACCGTACGAACTGTTTAATGGAAAAGGGTTCGACTGCCCCAGCGCCGCTCTCTCGTAAGCGTCTCTGCTGATCTTCTATTCTCCGCGCCATTGGGAGGTCCATAAATTTTTCAAAGGCGACGCCATATCCCATCCTTGGATGCCACACTCTTTCCCTCTGCAACTCTCGCTCCAACCAAACATCGTAATTGAACGAAAGGAGCGAAACCTCTGTCTTAGCACCTTCGCGCTCCAGCCAACGTTTGATGCCACGAGCAAGAACTGCGTGCGGGGCCGCCGTGGAGAATTCTTTCTGCAATTGGCCCAAGAGAAAATTAAGGGCCAAAATAGGCCGGAACCGATACCGCTCTTCTCGCTCGGCTCTGGAAAACACGCTCTCCAAATTGGCCCTCGTTCGGGAAGGTGCTTCCCCGCACAATTTCAGGTAATGCTTCACAAGATCACGGTGCGCTTCTTCCAATCGATTATAGGCAGGCGTATCCTTTAGGTTTGGCTGCCCGGGCCCCATTCTTCCGAAATCTATCAATTGCCAATGGGCAGCCATTATGTAAGCGGCGGCGTTCTCAAGTTCTTTGTTCGGTTCTTGAAAACAACGCCCTTCTTCGAGAATTGCAAAAGCTAGCCAAATCTCTGGATGTTTATCCGGATCTTCCAGGAAGGGCAGGCATTTTTCAAAGAAATCCTCCACGAGCGGGACTTTCGGGCTAATGCTCCGCGAAGCTCCAGCACCCAAGATGAAGAGTATTTTCCGCATCACCGCATCTTGTCCGCCGCCGCCCAGAGCTTCTCCTCAAACCCCAGGTTCGCCCCGTTGTTTTTCTTGGCGGCGCCCGCTTTAGACCGTCCCCTAGGCATTAGACCTCACAGTCTTCAGACGGAAATGCATCAAATGAAGCATTCCCGTCTCCAGCAAACCTGGAAATGCTGCATTGATTCATTTCGTGCATTCCGGCTGTATCATTTCCTCGATTTCAATCCAAGTACTGCCGAATCCATTCCCACGCCTTTTCGGGAAGCCATCCGTTGCGCTCCATTCCCGACGTTAATTTCATGATGATGAAAGAATCGTTCTCGTCTATCTTGGAGCGGATTCGGGTGTGCCAGGCCTCCAAAGATTCGCCGCTCGAAAGCAACCAGAGGGATTCCAAGTAATGCCACCAGCTGGAGGCTTTCTTTAACTCCTCATAGAGCTCCAGATAATTCTGACCCGGACGCTTAAGATCGTAACTCACTAAATAAACGCTCACGTCTTCTCTTCCGTCTTGGGTGTCCTCTCCGCAGCTTCTTTTGAAAGGGGCTGCGATTCCTGGCCGTAGGGGGCTTCCTGTGGGGACACGGGGATCGCCTGGAGCCATCGCTGAAGCTCGATGTGCCCCAGCAGATAAGTGAAGACGAAGGCGGGAATCCGAAAGATCCGCTTCTCTTCTCCCATAGGTCCAAAATCTTCGGAGTTTTTCGTCACCAGAAGCGCTAATTCCGGACTCTCCGCGCCACGGACCATCTCCATCAGTCCTTCCCTCGGACCAAGACGCGGGTCCTGCCGGTATTTCACTTCCACAGCTAGACGCTTCCCACTCGGGAAGGTAGCTACCAAATCCACCTCTTTCTCCCCTCGCGGGCTGCGCCAGTAACCAAAGCGCGGTTTTTCAGGATAATAAAAAGCATAGAGATGCTTGAAAACGCACGCCTCGATCAGGGCGCCTAATTCCTCGTTTTCATTGAACAGACCTTCTCCACGAAGAATAACCGCGTTGCGAAGGGAGGGATCTGCTACATAGATTTTTTGTCTGGGTTTGAGAGATTTCTTTCCCTCCATCCTCGATGAAGGAAGCCGGTAGATGAGGTGGGCATCCTCTAGGCGACGTAAGTGGTTTTCCACGGTGCCGGCTGAAACATTTTGCATTTCTTTGGCAAGGGTGCTCTTCTCGACAATCCCTCCGGAATTGAAGCAGAGGTAAACGAAAATCTGATCAATCTGTCCAAGACTTCGAGCTCCATAGAGGTGCGCCATATCCCGCTTGAGGGCCTTGTCAATCACATCTTCCCTCAAAAGACGCTGTGCCATCTCCAGTGGAATTTTTTCGGACACAAAAGCTGGGAATCCTCCCTGCAAAAGGTAGCGTTTGAATTCACGCTGAAGCGGCAGACAGGCCGAGAGGATTTCTTCCCTTTTCTTCGCATCCAGATTCACCAAGGAATCCAACGTCAGATTGGCTGGTAA
>Ga0209515_10009085_pt1 | contig 11408 bp, 7 predicted proteins | sample Subgroupgradi54m_FD_187454 | JGI IMG/M metagenome (GOLD analysis project Ga0209515, IMG submission 187454) | Subsurface groundwater microbial communities from S. Glens Falls, New York, USA - GMW60B uncontaminated upgradient, 5.4 m (SPAdes)... ...
CAGGTTCCGGCGCATCAGATGGACGAACTGACCGATGCCGATGGCGCCCGTGTCGCCGTCGCCGCTGATGCCGATCGCGATCATCGTGCGGTTCGCCACGACCGCGCCGGTGGCGAGCGACGGCATGCGGCCGTGCACCGAGTTGAAGCCGTGGGCCGCGTTGAGGAAGTACGCCGGGCTCTTGCTCGAACAGCCGATGCCCGACAGCTTGATGACGTCGGTCGGCTGGATGCCGAGCTCGAAGAACGAGTCGATGATGCGCTCGGTGATCGCGTTGTGCCCGCAGCCCGCGCAGAGCGTCGTCTTCGCGCCGCGGTAGGCGGTCGACTCGAGACCGATGTAATTGACCTTCGCCACGTCTATCGCCCTTCCTGATTCAACAACTCGTCCGTCAATGACCGGCCGTCGATCGGCAGCCCGTAGAAGTGCCGGATGCTCCGGAGCTTCGCAACCTGCTGCGGGTTGCATTCCAGCTTGATGAGGCTCCACATCTGCCCGTCACGGTTCTGATCGACGACGTACACGCGATCGTGCGCGTCGATGTAATCGAACAGCTCCTTCGTGAACGGGTATCCGCGCAGCCGCAGATACGACGTGTCGATCTTCTGCTCGTTCTTCAACTGGTCGCGCGTCTCGATCAGCGCCCAGTGCGATGTTCCGTAGGCGATGATGCCGATGCCGCCGCGCCCCGCCATGTCGACCTCGGGCCTGGGCATCAGCGTCCTCGCCGTGTCGAACTTCTTCGACAGCCGATTGAGGTTGTTGGTGTAATCGTCGGCCCGCTCGCTGTAGAGCGCCTTCTCGTTATGGCCCGAGCCGCGCGTGAAGAACGGGGGCATGCCGTCGCCGGGCACCGTGCGATACGGAATGCCGTCGCCGTCGACGTCGCGATACCGCGCGAACTCGCCGATCGCCTTCAGCTTCTCCTCGTCGAGGCGCTTGCCGCGGTCGTGCGGTCTGGTCGGATAGTCGAACGGCGCCGACATCCAGTTGTTCATGCCGAGGTCGAGGTCCGACATGACGAAGACCGGCGTCTGCAGCCGCTCCGCGAGGTCGAAGGCGTCCATCGCCATCGTGTAGCACTCGGTCACCGACGCCGGCAGGAGCATCGGATGCTTCGTGTCGCCATGCGACAGCACCGCGGCGGAGAGAATGTCCTGCTGCCCGGTCCGCGTCGGAAGGCCCGTCGACGGACCCGCGCGCTGAATGTCGAAAATCACCCCCGGCACCTCGGCGTAGTAGCCGAGGCCGGTGAACTCCGCCATGAGCGACAGCCCCGGGCCCGCGGTCGACGTCATCGCCCGCGCCCCCATCCATCCGGCGCCGATCACCATGCCGAGCGCGGCAATCTCGTCTTCCGCCTGGATCACCGCGTAGGTCGCCTTGCCCGTCTCCGGATCCTTCCGGTACTTCTTCAGGTAGTCGATCAGCGACTCGCACAACGAGGAGGAGGGCGTGATCGGATACCACGCGACGAAGGTGACGCCCGCCATCATGCAGCCGATCGCGGCGGCGGCGTTGCCTTCGATCAGGATCATGTTTTCCGTCTTGCCTTTCATCGGCTCGACGACGAAGGGATCGCGCTTCGGAAGGCTGGCATCGGCGTAGTCGAAGCCCGCCTTGAGCGCGTTCATGTTCAGCTCGATCGCCTTCGCCTTCTTGCCAAGCTGCTTCCGCATCGCCTTCTCAATCTGCCCCATGTCGATCGAGAGCAGCCGGGAGAGCACGCCGTCGTAGATCATGTTGCGCACCAGGCGGCGCAGCTTGGCATCGTGGGTGACCGGGGAAATCAGCTTGTCGAACGGGACGGGATAGAAAATCAGGTCGGAGCGCAGCTCGTTCAGCTTCAGCGGCTCGTCGTAGACCACCGCGGCGCCCGGAGAGAGCGTCAGCACATCCTCTTTCGCCGTCTCGGCGTTCAGCGCGACGAGGAAGTCGACCTCTTTCTTGCGGGCGATGTAGCCCTTGGCGCTGGCGCGCACCGTGTACCACGTCGGCAGCCCGGCGATGTTCGACGGGAACATGTTCTTGCCGGAGACGGGCACGCCCATCTGGAAGATGGCGCGCAACAGCACGAGGTTGGCGGTCTGGCTTCCGGATCCGTTGACGGTGGCGATCTGAATCGAGAAATCGTTGACGACGCGTTCGGCACTGGCGCGGGTGCCGGTTTCCTGCTCGGACGGCGCGGTCACTGACATGTGTCTAATCCCTGACTCCCCAAGCTCACTCGTAACTTGTAGAGGAGATTGCGGAAAATCTGCTGGTAGGAACCTTGGAATTTTATCGGGGCAGGCGAAACCGCGCAAGTACAAGGATGGTGAGACGAGCCACGGAGACGCGGAGACACGGTGGGTTCAAGGATTCAAGGAGGCGTCAGGTCGGACGCCACGAAGACGTAGCCCCGGTCCTGCACACGTCCCCTGTCGAACCGCTCGGCCACATCGGTCCGGTAGGGATACGCCTTGAAGGCCTTCTCCTCGAACGGATCGCCGACAAAATACAGCGGATGTCCGCGTCCGCGCAGGTACGCGAGCGCGCCGTCGAACTCGTGCGGAAAGATCACTCCCCAGCGAAGCACATCGCGTCCCGTATAGAACCGCAGGGTGCCGGAATACGCATCCGAGATCAGAATCGCATTCGCAGGGAGAGTGTTCACGAAGTCGACCGCCCTCGCAAAGCGCTCCTCATTGATGGCGTATCTGAATGCGCCTTCCCTGTGTGCGTACCTCCACCCCCAGAATGCGACAGACGCCGTCACCGCGACCACGAGAACGATGGCGACGCCGGGCCTTCGCGACTCGCGCGCCTTGCGCACGAGGACTGCGCCGACGCCTGCCAACACCGCCGGAAAGGCGGGGAGCAGAAAGCGCAAATACGACCATCCGTCGTACATCAGGTACGCGGCGTACATCGCAAACACCGCGATCGGGTACGCCACCGTGACGAGTGCCAACCGGTATCGCTCGGGGCGTTCGGAGCGCAGGACCAACGGCGCAGCCAACCCCAGGAGCATGAGCGGAGTCTGGGTGGCCATCAGCCATGAACCGTATCGAACGAGGTTTGGCCATATTCGATCGGTGGAATACAGAAAGTCGAGCGTGCCGTACCCGGATTGAAGAGGTGAACCGTACCAGTGCTGATTGAGGACCGCGATCGCCATCGCGCCAGGCGCGGCCGCCAGGCCGAACACGAGCAGGACGCGGATACTGGCGTCTCGGGTTGTCAGGAGCAACAGCGCGGGGATCGCCGCGAGCGGCACCAGGTTCGGACGCACCAGGATCGCAACCGCGGTGGCCGTCCCCGACATGACGGCGGGCCAGACACCACCACGCAGAGCGAATGCGAGCGCAACGGCCCAGCACGCCGTCGCCGGGACGTCGCTCATCGGCTGCACGAGGAACCAGAGGAAGACCGGGCTGCACACCATCAACAACGCCGCAAGCGCTCCGGCCCATGGGCCGGCAAAGTGGCGGCCCAGCAAGTACGACGCCCACACGGCGAGCGCGCCGAGCAACGGCACGACGTAGAACACCGCGTCGCGCCCTCCAACGACTTCGAACAGCGCCATCATCAGCGGAAGGCCAGGCGAGTAGGTCGGCACAAGCGTTGACGGCGCCGGACCAGGAAGGTAGCCGACTGGCGCGGAGGACCAGCGCGCGTTCGTCCAACGCGCCCCTCGCCCCCACTCGGGCGCAGGCGTGGTGAGCGCGCCATGCGCCCACAGGTCGGCCTCGCTGACATAACCCGAGGCATCCGGGCCCGTGCCCATGAATGTTCCCCAGTGAATGCCGACGATCAGCGCGGCGGCGGTGCAGAGTGCCGCGATCCACGTCGGCGGAGTGATGCGGGTCAGTATGCGGACGTCGGTTCGCCAGTACTGGCGGCACATCAGCATGTAGAACCCCGCCAGCATCACGCCCGCAAAGAGCGCACGCACGGGGTCGTGCGAGGAGATGCGCTGCCCGAGCACGTTGACGACGAAGCCGCCGGCATACGCGACCGTGAGCGCCGAACAGAAGGCGATAGCGGCGAGAAGAAGGATGACGCGGCGAGCCCAGACGGTTCCCACGTGCAACATGCCGTGTTGAGATTCTACGGGGAATTCCCAACCCCCAAGACGCCTTGGGAGTTGGGAGTTGGAGGTTGGGAGTTGACGGTTCCCGCCTAGTTGGTCGCCGTGGTCGGGAAGTTGGCCACCCGGCGAGCGGCGCCCGACAGCTCCAGGATGTGCAGCCCCGTGTTCGCCCGATCGACGATGTAGATGTAGCCGCGGTCGTCGACCTCGACGTTGTTGGTCTGCACGGCGACCTTGCAGCGCTCGTCCGCCCCCCGGCCCACGCACCGCTTGTCGGTCTTCGTGGTCATCGACGGGATGAAGTAGGCGATCTCCTTCGGGTTGAACGGATCGCGCACGTCGAGGGCGCGGATGCCCGCGTTGAAGTACGCCACAAAGAGCACCTTGCCGTAGTAGATCGGCGTCATGTTCTCGTTGGTCGAGTGCGTTCCGAATCGGCCGCCCTTCGTGCAGAAGTTTCCGCTCGATTCCGGCACGGTCCACGACGACACACCGACCATCTTTGACTCGAAGGTGGCATCGACGATGCGCACCATCTGCCGCGCCTCAGTGCATTCGTTCGCGGTCGTCTCGCCGACCGTGACAATGAAGTCGCGCATGCCCTGGGTTGTTGGCGGCGGGAAGCCTTCGCTGCGATCGTGTGTACCCGCCGCGGTATTCGTGATCACCTCCGGGACGATCTGCTTGCTGAACTCCGGCAGGTTCATGTGCAGCAGCGGAAACGCGGTGTGCGCGCCCGCGTCAATCGGCAGATCGAGCTGCCCGACGACCGGGTAGCGAAGATTGGCGTCGGTCGGTTCCTTCGGGCCTTCAAGCAGTTTCTTGCGATCGACGATCTGCACGACCCCGTAGCGGCCGGTGCCGTAGCCGAAGTAGACGCGATTGAGCTTCGGCATCGAGACGGGTCCATGCAGTTCCGTGGGCACGGGATTCATCGTCGAGCCGGGCTGCTGGCCCGGCAGACCGAAGTCACGGATGAACACCGGGTGCGCCGGATCGCTCAGATCGTAGATCTTCGTCATGCGCGCCGTGCGCCATGCGGGATCGCCGCCCACGACATAGGCGATGCCGGTGTCGCATTCCCACCAGCTCTTATGCGTGTCCTTCAACCCGGCCACGAGGACGGTGACGCGCGACGGCCTGGCGGGATCGGTCACGTCCCAGATCTCGTGCGCGGACGTGCCGAAGGAACGCAGCAGGTAGACCTTGCTTCTGTCCGCCTTCGGAAGCTCGCTGCCGTTGCAGACGCGCACCATCTGCGCGCCGCCCCCAGCGCCTGTCGCCGGGTCGCCGGGAATGTGCGCGACATATTTCGGCTGCTTCGGGTTGGTCACGTCGACGACCGAGGTACCGTTCGGCTCGAGCTTGCCGGTGATCAGATTCGGCATCACGCCGCCGTGATGACCGATGTAGGCGATCCAGCGATCGCCCTGCTTCTGGATGACCGGCTGATAGGCGCTGCGCGCCTGCAGGTCGTTGAAGCCGACCAGCGTCATGTCTCGCGATTCGGGGCGCTGTTGCGCGACCACGCCGGCGGCGAGCGCGCCGACAAACGCCGTTACTACCGCCATCGTCACGTGCCGTCGCCTCATGTGTGCCCCTTTCAGGAGAATCGCGTTACCGGGTGGGCCTTTCATAGAGGGAAGCGCCGATAAAGTCAAGCCTCGTGAAAACCGCCCGCCTTCGCCCGTGACTTCGCTGCGCTCTTCGTCGCGGCACGCGCTTGACTCGACCGGGCGCGTCGGCTACTGTCCGCCCGCAATAGCCACGCTCGTTCCCCGCAACAACTTCGCCGGGAAGCCCGTGCACCGCGCCGACGTGCGGTTCCAGCAGTCGGTCAAGTTCGGAAGCCGGCGCGGGGCCGACCTGATTGCGGAAGTGTTCAACCTGTTCAACCGCGCGAACTACGGGTCCTACACGACGCAGGAAAGCAGCCCGCGGTACGGGCTGCCGAACGCGAGCTCGAACCTTGCGTACGCGCCACGAACACTGCAGTTGGGGTTCCGCCTCACCTTCTGATCAGTCGTTCGAATCGTTCGGATCGTTCTCGTTCGGGGTGACGGTGACCGCCGTCACCCCGCCCTCCCGAGATTCTTCTTGAACCTCCCCCTGAGTGGGAGTATCAATGCTCGCCAATGGCGTTTCGCAGGAGTCCGTGGCGGTGCACGGCTTTCAAGGAGGATCAGGCATGAGCCCCTGGAGCCTCGTCAAGTGGTTCGCAGCGATCGGGATCATGTTGTTGTGGCCCGTCGCGGGATACGCGCAAGAGGCGGTGGTGGCCGGCACTGTCACCGATTCGACGGGCGGCGTGCTGCCGGGCGTAGCGGTCACGGCGCTCAACGAGGCGTCGGGCAATACGTTTGAGTCGGTGACCGATGAGCGCGGAGACTTCCGCATTCCGGTGCGCATCGGCACCTACCGCATCACGGCGCAACTGTCGGGGTTTGCCACTGTCGCCCGGACCATCGAGATGCAGGTCGGCCAGACCGTGGTCGTGAACGTCCAGATGCAGCCGTCGACCCTCCAGGAATCCGTCACCGTGACCGGAGAAGCGCCCCTGATCAGCACCGTCAGCTCCTCGGTGGGCGCCAACATCGACAGGCGGCAGATGGAATCGATCCCCCTCGCGGGACGGAACTGGATGGATCTGGCGCTGCTGGCGCCCGGCGTCCGGTCAATCGAATCGTCAGGCGTCCCCGATTCGCGCCAGGGATACTCGCAGATCAATGTCGATGGCCAGCAGATTACGCAGCTCATTGCCTCCACCGACGCGCAGCAGCCCAAGTACAGCAAGGACGCGATCGCGGAATTCGAGATCGTCTCGAACCGGTTCGATGCCAGCCAGGGGCGCTCCGCCGGATTCGAGGTGAACGCCATCACCAAGTCGGGCACCAACACCCCCTCGGGCACCGTCTCCGGTTACTTCCGGGACGACAAGTTCAACGCGGCCGACAAGGTCCAGCATCGCGTCGTTCCCTACCAGAATCAGCAGCTCGGCGTGACATTCGGCGGCCCGATCGTGCGCGACCGCCTGCACTACTTCGCGAACTTCGAATACGAGCGCGAGCCGAACACGCTCGTCTACACGCACCCGCTCTTCCCCAGGGACATCCCCGTCGTCCGCCGGCAGAAGACGGGACTCCTGCGCGTCGATGCGCAATTCACGTCAGCCACCCGTCTCTCCTCGCGCGGCCAGTATTACGACGAGTATTTTTATGGCGCCGGCAGCGCGACGGCCCACCCGGGGAACGCCGCGGAGAATCATCGCTACAGCTCTCAGATACAGAACATCCTGACGCACGTCATCAGCAACAAGTCGGTGAACTCGCTGCAAGTGGGGTGGTCGAGCGCCACGCGAGGCAACAGACCCTTCAACCTCGATTGGAAGGGCGGCTGCAACCCGAACGCTCCGAAGCTGACGCCAGCGCGTTGCGGCGGCTCTCACGTCGTCGCGTTCACCGGCCTGACCATCGGATCGACGACAGGGCAGCTGCTCACGCAGGAAGCGACGTCCATTCGCGATGACTTGACCACGTCGTTCAACAGGGGCGGCCGCCACGATATCAAGTTCGGCGGAGAGTTCTTGGACGTCCCGGTGATCATGAAGTGGTGCACCAACTGCCTGGCGACGATTACCCTCAACAGCAACACGCCGCCGCCGGCGAACATTCAGTCGATTTTCCCCGTGTGGAACGACGTCTCGACGTGGAACTATGCGGCGCTGTCGCCGCTCACGGTGCGAGTGAACCAGGCCGTCTCCAGGACCAATTTCATCTGGTACCCGAAAACATACCTGGTCGGCGGCTGGATGCAGGATGACTGGCACGCGACGGCCCGGATGACGATCAATCTCGGGGTGCGCTACGACCTCCAGACCGGCGCCTTCAGCGAGAAGGTCGAGCTCGAGCCGTGGCTGCCGGGCAATCTGCCCTACGACACGAACAACTTCGCGCCACGGACCGGCGTGGTCTACAAGTTGTCGGAGAACACCGTGCTGCGCGGCGGCTACGGGATCTTCTACGTCCAGATGACGACCGACGAGGCGCAGCAGACGCTGTCGAACACCGTCAATGCCGGGACCGAGGTCCTCAATGATGGCCGGCCGGACTTCGCGGGCAACTGGTTCAACGGGCCCAACCCCACCTTCGAGCAGGCGCTGGCCAAGGGGTGCAATGTCAGCAACGTGCCGGGCTGTTACCGGACGGGAAATTCCGCACCCGAAATCAACCTGAAGTGGGGGCAGACACAACCCTGGTCTCATCAGGCGTCCGTCGGGATGGAGCACCAGATAGGGAGAGCGATGGGCCTCAACGCGGATGTGACCTACACAGGGGGGCGCAACGAGGAGAACGACTACAACATCAATCGCACGTTCAACGCGGCCACCGGAGATCAGAACAACTTCAACACCATCGCTTTGAGGGCGTTTCCGAACTTCGGCGCGGTCACCGGCAATCTGCGTAACCAGTGGACCAATTACTACTCGTTGCAGACGACCCTCAACAAGCGGATGAGCAACCGCTGGCAGGGCTCGGTCAACTATTCGTATACGAGAGCCTACACAGGCACGCCCGCGCCGGATCAATTCAGTTTCGCCAACGGCGTGGAAAGCGCGGCCACCCTCACGCGGACATCGGTGCCCTTCCCGCTCCGGTTCGATGTCGGCCGGCAATACGTCCCGCAGGGGATTGCGCACAACCGGCTGGTCGGCAACGGTATCTGGGATGCCGGCCACGGGATGCAATTGAGCGGGGTGTATCTCTACACCGACGGCGGGTTCTCCACGACGAGTTGTGGGTGCCAGTCGGGCACAGGCTTGAGTAATCGCTTCCGGCTGAACGGCACGATCATTCCGATCAACAACTTCAACAAGAAGACGATTCACCGGATGGACGTTCGGTTCCAGAAGCGGTTCAACCTCGGAGGGCACCGGACGCTCGATGGGACGCTGGAGATCTTCAATCTGTTCAACCACGGGAACTTCGCCTCGTACACCGTCGACGAAAGCAACCCGCTCTTCGGGAGGCCGACGTTCAACAGCAACGTGGCGTATCAGCCCCGTACAGGCCAGCTGGGATTCCGTCTGGCCTTCTGATTGACCTTCTGGGGGCTGTCGTTAGAGTCATATCGAGCACCAGATCGTCCGGATCGTTAGGGTTTAAGGGTGGCGGCACTGAGCCGCCACCCTTTTTCAGGGTTCAAACCCGGCAATTTAGCCGTAACCCACAAGGATTCAACGCGTTGGAGCCGTCAGGCGATTAGGCGTTGGGGTCCTTGTTGAGGTAGGATCGGGGCTTCCAACAATGGCCGGACGCCCGCTCCTCCTGGTCGTCGAGGACGATGCTGTGCTGCGCGATAAGTTTCGCGCCGCGCTCAGTCTCTCGAATTTTGCCGTTCACGCGTGTGAAGACAGCCTCGATGCGCTTCACTACCTGGATCAGGCGCGTCCAGATGTGATCGTGCTCGACCTGGATCTGTCCCGCGTGTCAGGAACCGTTCTGTACGAAGAGATGGGCGCCCGCAGGGGAGCCGATCGGGTGCCTGTCGTTGTCGTGACAGCGCTGTCGAACCCGCCGGAGCTTTCCGGCGCGACCATTCTCCGCAAACCGGTTACGGCGGAAGACCTGATCGGAGTTGTCGAGTCGGTACTTGTTCGGCGTGATCGCGAGTGGCTCTTCGCTCGCGGCAGGCAGTCAGTACTGATCGCACGTGTCGCGGAGCCGGGGCTGAACCTGCGGCTGCGCGTGTGCGGACCTGGACAGGCGGTCGCGGTGCACGACTGCCGCGATCTGCTCGAGTGCATGACGCGGCAATCCGCGATCGAGCGCACGCTCGTCACAGAGGGGTACCAACTGCTGGCAACAGAACGCCGCAGCGGGCAGGAGCGGCGAACGCACGCGCGCGATGTCCCCGATCGCCGCCGCGACCTTTCCGAGCTGAGCGCCTAGACAATCATCTGCACGTCGGTCAAACAGATCCTCGATGCCGGCCCGTGCCAGCAGTAGAATCTCAACGCCCAAGGCGTTTTGGAGGTTTTTCATGGAGGACAGCATGGTACGTTTGAGAGCGATCGCCGTGTGTGCGGGGTTGGTCCTCGCTGGAATCGCGGGCGGATTTGAGTTGGCCGTTCAGGGCCAGGCGGCGCCCCCTGGTCAGGCGGCTGCCCCCGCCGACACCGTGGCGCTGCGAGCGCAGTATGAGCAATGGAGAAAAGACTTCAAGACGTGGGGGAAGTTCGGACCGGTAGGCCAGGAGAATGCGGGGACGGCGACCCTGATCACTCCGCAGAAGGTCCTCAGCGCGACGAAACTCGTCAAGAACGGGATTGTCGTGTCGCTTGCGCATCCTGAGCCACAGCAGGTCGCGGCCGACGTCGGCGCCGCCGGCCTCTTCCACCGCGTCACCAACGGCATCACCGACGGCGGCACGACCGACAACTACCAGGTCAGCTTCCACGGGCAGACCATCGCGCACATCGACAGCTGGTGCCACTTCTTCGAAAACGGCCAGATGTACAACGGCGTACCCGTCGCGGGGAACCTGTCGGCGGAGACCGGGTGTGTGAAGGGCAGCGTGATGAACTGGAAGGACGGCATCACGACGCGCGCGGTCCTGTACGACATCGCGCAGCTCAAAGGCGTCGACTACGTTGACCCCAGCAAGCCGATCACACGTGCCGATCTCGAAGCGTGGGAAAAGAAATCGGGTGTGAAGGCCGGTCCCGGCGATATTCCCTTGCTGTACATCGGCCGCTGGAAGAGACGCGCGGCGGTCGGCGCGTCGTCAACCCCGGTCGCCGGTTATTACGCCGACACGATTCCGTGGATGCACGAGCGGCTGCCGGCGTTCATCGGCCACGACTTCAACATCGACTGGAATCCAAGACCCGGCTGGGAGGGGATGCGCAACCCGATCCATGTCGCCGTCCTCAACTGGATGGGGATCAACATCATCGAATGCCTCGATCTCGAACAGGCAGTGACGACGGCGAGGAGACTAAACCGGTACGAGTTCCTGATTACGTTCGCGCCGCTGCCGGTTGAAGGCGGTACCGGATCGCCGGTCAACCCGCTGGCGATTTTCTGAAGACGCGTTGAAGTTGAAGAGGGCGTGGCCGCGCCGGGCCACGCCCTCTTCACGTTTCTCTTACACCGTCTGTGATGCCGTCTCCGCCGGCTTGCCTCGGAACAGACGCTTGATCGCCGCTACCAGAGCGATGAATCCCACCACGAGGGCTTTCTTGAACGCAAGAAGCCCGACCAACAGCACCTTGAACAATCCCGCTTTCGCGGCGGTCGCACCGAGAATCAGGCCGGCGACCCCGTAGGTGGCC
>Ga0209515_10009090_pt1 | contig 11405 bp, 12 predicted proteins | sample Subgroupgradi54m_FD_187454 | JGI IMG/M metagenome (GOLD analysis project Ga0209515, IMG submission 187454) | Subsurface groundwater microbial communities from S. Glens Falls, New York, USA - GMW60B uncontaminated upgradient, 5.4 m (SPAdes)... ...
ACCGAGGGCAAGCAGGTCGAGCTGCCGCAGGGATCGGTGCTGCGCGTCAGGCTCGATTCGCCGGTCCAGATCCAGACGGCGCGATAGCCGCCGCGATCTTTGCGGCATGCGAGCCGGGATCCTGATGCGCCGGATTCCGGTTCGCCTCCTCTGATTTCCCCGGTGGGATGCTGAGATTCTTCCACGCATCTCCCCGGAACGACTTCGCAAGAAACACCAGCTGGCCGACGTGATAGCAGATGTGCGCGAGCGCGCGGTGCAGCGCATCGTGCACGGCAAATGACTGTCCGCGAATCGTGACCGTCTGCTGAAGGTGTTCGTCGGACAGCGCCGTCAACGCGTTAAACAGCGCATCCCAACCACCGTTCCATTTGTCCAGCAGCTCGCCTCGGGTCACGGTACGCGCGGCGAATTCCTCGTCGCGATGGCGCCACGGCTTCTCGCCGTCGCTCGTGAGGAAATCCGTGAACCGCGATCGCAGGTTGCCTCCGATGTGCCACACGAGGATCGCGGCTGAATTCCCGCCCTTCGCATCCGTCAGCGCCAGCTCGCTGTCGTCGAGCTGCGCGAGCGCCGCATCGCCAAGCGCCTTATAGCGGCGAAACTCTCCGACGATCGAGGTGATGACGGCGGACATGGCTAGATCTTCCTTGCGACGTCCTTCATCGCGCCCTTCGCCGCGGCGACCGTCTTGCTCACGTCGCGGTCGCTGTGCGCGGCGGAGAGGAACCAGGCTTCGAACTGCGAGGGCGGCGGGTAGACGCCGCGCGCCAGCATGCCGCGGAAGAAGGTCGCGTACGCCGAGGTGTTCGTGCCGAGCGCGGATGAATAATCACGGACCGGCGACGCGGTGAAAAACGGCGTCAGCAGCGAGCCGAACGCATTGACCTGCAGCGGCACGTGAGCCGACCGCGCGGCTTCGGCAAGCCCTGCCGCGAGCATCGATCCCTTTCGTGCCAGATCCTTGTACAGCTTCGGCGACAGCCGTTCGAGCGCCCAGATGCCTGCGGTCATCGCGATCGGGTTGCCCGAGAGCGTGCCGGCCTGGTAGACAGCGCCCGCCGGCGCGACCAGCTCCATGAGCTCCGCCCGGCCGCCGTAGGCGCCGACCGGCAGTCCGCCCCCGATGATCTTGCCGAGGCAGGTGAGGTCCGGCCTGATGCCGAACAGTTCCTGCGCGCCGCCTGCCGACGCGCGGAAGCCGGAGATCACCTCGTCGAAGATCAGGACGATGCCGTGGCGCGTGCAGAGGTCGCGCAGTCCGGTGAGAAATCCTTGAGAGGGCGGCACGAGTCCCATGTTGCCGGCGATTGGCTCGACGATGAGGGCGGCGATCGTTCCGTTGTGCGCGGCACAGAGCGCGGAGACCGAGCCGAGGTCGTTGTAGCGGGCGTTGAGCGTGTCGGAGGCGACCGCCGGCGGTACGCCGGGGCTGGTCGGAATGCCGAGCGTCGTCGCGCCGGATCCCGCCTTCACGAGGAAGGCGTCGCCGTGCCCGTGGTAGCACCCCTCGAACTTCACGATCCGATCGCGGCCCGTGAACGCCCGCGCCACGCGGACGGCGCTCATCGTCGCTTCGGTTCCGGAACTGACGAAGCGCACGCGCTCCATCGACGGCACGAGCTCCCGCACGAGCTCACCGAGATGGTTCTCGAGCGGGCTTGGCGCGCCGAAGCTGGTGCCGCGCCTGGCGGTCGCGTTGATCGCTTTGATGAGGCCGCGCGGCGCGTGGCCGTGGATGAGCGGCCCCCATGACATCACGTAGTCGATGTAGCGGTTGCCGTCGACGTCCTCGATCGCCGAGCCCGAGGCTTTCCTGATGAAGAGGGGCGTGCCGCCGACGGACTTGAAGGCGCGGACGGGGCTGTCCACGCCGCCGGGAAGGATGCCCGTTGCCTGGGCAAAAAGTTTGCGGGATTTGGCCGTGTGCTTCATTGGTGTATAAGAGTCCGCAATCGTTCCAATTCTTGACTGACTCTGGGCCGCTGCGTCAACCCGACACCTTTCCGCGGCGCGGAGACGGGGGCGGTTATGAGGCGTATCCTGCGGAGTGCTTTCACGGGCAACCCGCCCGAGGAGAGGTCAACGTGAGAAACGTCGTTCTCGGATTCGTGGCAGTGGTGGCGGTGAGCCTGGCCCTCCTTGCGCAGGGACAAAGCGAGCAGCGGCGGCGGGGACAGGTACAAGGACAGGCTGCGCCGCCGCAGGGGCAGGCGCAGCAGCCTGCGCAGGCGCAGGATTCCGGCCGTCTGCCGGCCAAGTTGTCGGGGGAATTCACTCCGGTTGCCACGGGCGAGATCGCCAACGGACCCGTGCCGCGAATGCCCGACGGCCATCCGGATCTGTCAGGTCCGTGGGTCGGCGGCGGATCGAACAGCGACATCGAGAAAGACGGCGGATTGAAGCCCGGCGAGCTGCCGCTGCTGCCCTGGGCGAAGGCGCTGCGGGAAGCGCGCAAAGAGGATGACGAACCGTATCTGTATTGCACGCCGATGAGCGTGCCGCGCGTGAACCCGTATCCGTGGCGGTTCGTGCAGTCGGTCACCGCGCAGGGGATGTCGACGATCTACGTGATGCACGAGAACGGCGACGCGGGCGGTCGCCGGCAGATCTTCATGGACGGTCGCAAGCATCCGACGGCCGACGAACTGCTGCCGACGTGGTGGGGCCATTCAGTCGGGCACTGGGAAGGGGACACGCTCGTCATCGACACGGTGGGCTACAACGACAAGTTCTGGTTCGACAGCCGCGGCACGCCGCACACCGAGCAGCTGCACACGATCGAGCGGTGGACGCGCATCAATTACGGGACGCTGGTCGACGACTTCACGCTCGAGGATCCCGGTGCCCTGTCGAAGCCCGTGCACATGAAGTTCACGGCGCACGCGCTGCCGCCCGGCTCGGAGCTGATGGAATTCATCTGCACCGAGAACAATCAGTACGGCATCGCGGCAGACATTCCGAACATTTACCGGGAGAAGGGCTTCGGGCTCGAGGTGCAGCCCCCGGCGCAGAAGTAACCGCGAAGGAAACGAGCCATGAGGAGAGATCACATGCGAACGATGTATCGAGTCCTGGTCGCCGCGTGCGGTGTCTGGTGTGCGGCGGCGCCGGCGCTGGCCCATCACTCCTTCGGAGTGGACTACGACAAGCTGAAGCCGGTGGAAGGCACGGGCGTCCTGTCGAAGGTGGAGTGGACCAATCCGCACATGCGCATTTATGTGGATTGCACCGATGAGAAGGGCAAGGTGACGACCTGGAACCTGGAGCTCGGCAGCCCGAACAGCGTTATCCGCCGCGGGTGGAAGCCGGCGGATCTCAGGCCGGGTCAGAAGGTCTCGTTCAAGGGATACGGTGGCCGGAAGATCATCACGAGGGCGGCTGCCGACGTCCTCACGCTCGCCGACGGCCGTTCGTTTACCGGCGCGTCGGGCTCGCCCGATGGCACACAACAGTACGGTGTCGGCAGCGGGCTCCCGATCCCGTAGCGCTACAGGATTCGGGCGGCGTCTCTTGCGTAGTACGTGATGATGATGTCGGCGCCGGCGCGCTTGATCGCGGTCAGCGTTTCGAGCATGCCGCGCCGCTCGTCGATCCAGCCGCGCGCGGCGGCCAGCTTCAGCATCGCGTATTCGCCGCTGACGTGATAGGCGGCGGTCGGCTGGTTGAACCGCATCTTCACTCGCGAAATCACATCCAGATAATGCAGCGCCGGCTTCACCATGATGATGTCGGCGCCTTCCTCGAGGTCGGTCTCGACCTCGCGCAGCGCCTCCTCGACATTGGCCGGGTCCATCTGGTGGCTGCGGCGATCGCCGAACTGCGGCGTCGAGTCCGCGGCGTCGCGGAACGGGCCGTAGAACGCCGAGCAGTACTTTGCCGCGTACGACATGATGCCGACGCGATCGAGGCCTCGCTCGTCGAGCAGCGTTCGAATCGCGGCCACGCGGCCATCCATCATGTCTGAAGGCGCGACGAAGTCGGCGCCCGCCACGGCGTGCGACAGCGCCGCGTCGGCGACGTGCGCGACAGTGACGTCGTTCAGGATCTCCTCGCCCTCGAGGATTCCGCAGTGCCCGTGCGACGTGTACTCGCACAGGCAGACATCGGTGATGACGATGAGATCCGGCACTTCGCGCTTGAGCGCGCGCACCGCGCTCTGGACGGGCGCATCGGGATCCGACGCCTTCGAACCAGTGGCGTCCTTGCTCTCGGGCAAACCGAAGAGCAGCACGCCGAGGACGCCATCCGCCTTTGCCGCGGCCGCTTCCTTGACGGCCTCGTCCACCGACAGCTGGAAGACGCCAGGCATCGAGCTCACCTCGCGGCGCACGCCGCGTCCCTCGCAGATGAACAACGGCAGGATCAAGCAGTCGGGCGTCAGCCGCGTCTCGCGCACGAGGCTGCGAATCGCCTCGGTGCGGCGGAGCCGCCGCGGCCGGCGCGTCAACGCGAGGCGACCGGTGGAAGTTTGTGTTGCCATAGGCGCGATCTTGCCACAAAGACCGCGTTGAGCCGTTCAGTCGCGGAAAATGCGCACGAGCGGCAACTCCAGCCCGGGGAGGAGGGGTGTCGTGAGCACGTCTCCGGCTTCCCGTGAGAGCTCGAGTGCGCGACCGAAGCGATCGCCGGTCCGCCGATAGATGCGTACGACATCAGTATCCGGATCGACGACCCAGTACTCCGACACGCCAGAGCGTTCGTAGAGGTGTCGCTTGATCGTCTCGTCGCGCTTACGTGTGCTCGGAGAGGCAATTTCCACGACAAGTTCCGGCGCTCCTCTGACGTGTTGCGGCGTGATGACGTCGGCGGCCCGTTCATTCGACAGATACTGGATATCGGGTTCAACGACGTCGAACCGAGAGAAGACGACGTCCAGAGGGACACCGAACGCCCTTCCGATCGGGTGCGCCTCGAGATAGGTCCAGATCAACGCAAACAGATCCCCGCAAATCTGCTGATGCCGCGTATTGGGTGAAGGCGTCACGTAGTGCTCTCCGTCGATCAACTCGTGCCGCTTCCCGTCGTCGGGGAAGAGGACGAAGTCGTCGTAGGTGAGCTTCAGGACGGGGTCCCCATCGCGCTTGCGCGATGGGGTGGCCGTGCCAGGGCCGGCCGGCTTCACGCGATCGCTCCCGGACATCGGCTCATTGTAGCCGTGAGCCGAGCAGGCGCCGTACCAGCTCTCATAACCGTGATTTGTGGGGTGATCGAACAGATCGTGCGGCGGCATGATGCAGAGATTTCAATCTCGGCACGGGACACCCTTGGCAGAATTTGCCGCGCGCCAACGGCCACTGCGGAAATGCGGGACCGATCGTTGCGACGACGGTGTTTTTCAGGAGCGTGGCGGCCAGTCTTGACCATTATGGCCATATTGGACAAAATGGGCGTATGGCAAAGGTGTCGCGAACGTCGAAGCACGGGGCCGCCAGCGCCACGCTGACCGTGACCGCGACCGAGGCCAAGACGCGCTTCGGGCCGCTGCTCGAGGCCGCGATTCGCGGCGGGTCGGTCATCATCACGAAGCACGACACGCCCAAAGCCGTGTTGCTCTCCATCGAGGAGTTCGAGGCGCTCGGCGGCTCGCGGCCACCGGACTTGAGCGCGTTGAGCGGTGAGTTCGACCGTCTGCTTGCCCGGCTGCAAACCCCAGGCAATCGGAAAGCCTTGAAATCCGCTTTCGACGCGGCGCCGGGCGAACTCGGCCGATTGGCAATCGCCAATCGGCGGCGGCGTGGCTGAGCGCGCAACGTCCGCCTGCATCTACGTATTGGCTGGAACCAACGGCGCTGGCAAGAGCAGCGTTGTGGGTGCGGCCATCCGCGAAAAGGGCGGCGACTACTTCAATCCGGATGAAGCGACACGGCGCATCCGGTCGGCCAATCCCCACATTTCTGAACGCGACGCCAACATCGCCGCGTGGCATGAAGGCAAACGCCTTCTCGAGGAGGCCATCGCGAAGCGTCTCGTGTTCGCCATTGAAACCACGCTTGGAGGAGACACCATCGCGTCATTGCTCCGGCGCGCGCTCGCGGACGGCATCGACGTTCGCATGTGGTATGTCGCCCTGGCCACTCCCGAGCTTCACATCGAGCGCGTTCGTGCGCGGGTCGCGAAGGGCGGACATGACATTCCCGAGAATACGATTCGCCGGCGGTACGAGCGCAGCCGGGTCAATCTGATTCGTTTGCTCCCGCAGCTGACGGAGCTGCGAGTTTTCGACAACAGCGTGGAAGCAGACCCGGACGCTGGCGCAGCGCCGGCTCCGCTGCTCGTGCTTCACATGGTGAATGGAACAATCGCGGCGACATGCAATCTCTCACGCGTCCCGGGATGGGCGAAGCCGATCGTCGCCGCCGCCCTGAGTTCCTCGAAAAGAAACTGAATGCTAGGCCGTTTTCGTGGTCTTGGTCGGCGCGTAATGCGCCGCGATGGCGTCGACCAGTGCGGGCACGGTGTAGGTCTTGGGCTGGATGGTCACCGCAATGCCGAGCTGTCGCGCGGCATCCGCGGTCACGGGGCCAATCGTGGCGACGACGGTGTTTTTCAGCAGGTCGACGACCTGGTCCGCGCCGTGGATCTTTGCGAAGTTCCGGATGGCCGATGGGCTCGTGAAGGTGGCGACGTCGATGCGCCCCTCGAGCAGCATGCCGTAGATATCCGGATCGCCTTCACGCTGCGCGTCTTCAAGGATCGTTCGATACGCGATGACTTCCGTGACGATGGCGCCGGCTTCGCGGAGTCCCTCGGCGATGACTTCACGCCCGATGTCGGCGCGCGGTAGCAGCACGCGGGCACCTTCCATCGACCCAAGCGCCAGCAGCGAGGCAACAACCGCATCCGCGCGGAACTCGCGCGGAATCAAATCGACCTTGATGCCGTAGGTCGCGAGCTTCTCGGCCGTCGCGGTGCCCGACGTGCAGATGCGCGGACCTTTGAGCGCGCGCACGTCGCGCTCACCGTCGAGCAGCGCCGTCATGAACGCATCGACGGCGTTCGCGCTCGTGAAGACAATCCAGTCGAACGCTTCCGGATTGGAGGCGGCCCGAAGCAGCGGATCGGGATCCTCGGGCGGCGCCATCCGGATCATCGGCGCCTCGATCGAGTCCGCGCCGAGCGCGGTGAGCAGGTCGACGAGCTCCGCCGCCTGCTCGCGCGGGCGCGTCACGAGCACACGCTTGCCGAAGAGCGGCCGCGAGTCGTACCAGCGCAGGTGCTCGCGCAGCCCCACGACACGGCCGGCCACGAGAATCGCCGCCTGCCTGCGCCGCGGATGGTCGCGCACGATCTCCAGCAGCTCGCGCATCGTCCCGGTCACGGTGTCCTGGCTTGGGAGCGTCCCGTTGTAGATGACGACGCCCTGTGCGTCGGCCGCCCAGCCGTTGGCCAGCAGCGATTCGAGCAGTTGTGGAAGCTGCTGCGGTCCCGCGTAGCAGACGACCGTCCCTTCGAGGCGCGCGAGGCTGGCCCAATCGATGTCCGGCGGCGTGCGGCTCTCGTCCTCGTAGCCGCGTACGAGCGTGATCGTATCGCCGCCGCCAGGATAGGTCACGGGAACGCCGGCGTACGCAGGCACCGCAAGGCCCGCCGCGAGGCCCGGCACGACCTCGAACGGCACGCCGTGCTCGTGAAGAAACAGCGCCTCTGCTCCGCCGCGATCGAATACGAACGGATCGCCCCACTTGAGCCGCGCCACGAGCCTGCCTTCGCGCGCCTTTTCGACGAGGAGATAGCTGATGGCGTCCTGCGCCATCGCCTGCGGAGACGCCGTGCCGACGTCAATCAGCTCGGCGCCCTGACGCGCGTACTTCAGGAGCCGCGTGGGCACGAGATGGTCGTAGACGACGACGTCGGCGGCGCGGAGGTACGTGAGGCCGTGGACGGTGATGAGGCCTGGATCGCCGGGCCCGGTGCCAATGAGATAGACCGCTGGGTGCCTCACGGCTGGATGCCTGCAACCGCGGCGTGCGCCTGCTGGACCTCGGCGAGGATCTCGTCGGCGCCCTGCGCCAGCAGGTCGTCGGCCGCCGCTCGTCCAACCGTGCGTGACTCGGCCATGGCTCCGCGCGATTCTGCGCGAAGCGCCCGTGCCCCGTCCAGCGAAAGTACGACGGCCGTCAGCGTCATGGATCCGCCGCTGACATGGGCGTGCGCGCCAATCGGCATCTGGCAGCCGCCCCCGAGTTTGGTGACCACCGCGCGCTCCGCGTCGAGCTCGGCCCTCGCGGGTGGATGGTCCACCGCCGCGACCGCTGCGGCCACGCGCTCGTCGCCGGCGCGGATTTCGACCGCGATAATCCCCTGTCCCGGCGCGGGTACGCACGCGGGAACCGGCAGCACGGTGGAAATGCGGGCGCGACGCTGAAGGCGAATCAGTCCCGCGGACGCGAGCACGATCGCGTCGTACTCGCCCCCGTCCAGCTTGCGCAGACGCGTGCCGAGGTTGCCGCGAATCGGAAGGAACGTCGCCCCTGGAAACAGGCGCGCGAGCTGGGCGGTGCGCCGCACGCTGCTCGTGCCGATGCGCGGACTGGCGCCGAGCCGCGCGACGAGCTCGTCGAACGAGATGGTCACGTCGGAGCTGTCGGCCCTGCGGCGCACCTTCGCGCCGTCGGCCGGCAGGACGACGGCGTCGCGCGGATCCTCGCGAGCAAGCACGCCCGCGATCGCGAGTCCCCCGGGGAGGTCCACCGGCATGTCCTTGCTGCTGTGCACGGCGAGGTCGACTTCGCCGGCGAGCAGCGCGTCTTCGATTTCCTTCACGAAGAGCCGCTTGCCGCCAATCTCCGTCAGCGACGCGTCAGCAAGCCTGTCGCCCGACGTCCGGATGACGACGATCTCGCATGCGAGGCCGGTCTTCGCACGCAGCTGCGCCGCGACAGCGTTGGCTTGAAACAGCGCGAGCTCGCTGCCGCGCGTGCCGACCCGGAGAATCATGTCCGCTTGGACGGCTCGGACGAGTCCTCGTCCTGCAGCCTGAAGAGCCGGTTGACCGCTTCGGTGTAGGCGGCCTGTGTCTCTTCGTCGGGAAGGGCCTTGAGCTGTTCGGTCGGCTCGAGGAGCAGCTTTTCGACAATCAGGCGCGTGACCTCGTCCACACGCGCGCGTGCCTCGGGCGAGAGCGAACCGAGCTTGCCCTCGAGGCGCTGCAGCTCCGAGCGGCGAATCGATTCGAACCGCTGTCGCAGCGCGACGACGGTTGGCACCGCGCTCCGCGAGCGCTGCCATGCCATGAACTTCGTGACTTCGTCGTTGACGATCGACTCGGCGCGCTCGACCTCGGCGGCGCGGCGGGAGAGGTTCTCCTCGACGATGCCCTGCAGGTCGTCGATGTTGTAGAGGAAGACCTGTTCGATCTCGCCGATGGCCGGATCGACGTCCCGCGGCACGGCCACATCGATGATGAAGAGCGGGTTGCTGCGCGCGCGGCGTCCCTGCACCGCTTCGAGCTGCGCTCGCATGATGATCGGCCGCTGCGATCCGGTCGCGGTGATCACGATGTCGGCGGAGCCGAGCGCGGCGATCATCCCGTCCCACGGCACCGCCAGGCCGGCGACCTCGGTGGCGAGCTCTTCGGCATGCGCGTGCGTCCGGCTGGTGATGGCGATCTGGCCGACACCCTGCGCGCGCAGGTGCTGCGCGGTCAGCGAGCTGATTTCCCCCGCGCCGACGACGAGCACGCGGCGTCCCTGCAGGCGGCCGAAAATCTTCCGCGCGAGCGCGACCGCGGCGAAGCTGACCGACACGGCGCCTTCACCGAGCGCGGTCTCCGACCGGACGCGCTTGCCGACGCCGAACGACCAGCGGAAGACGTTGCTGAGGACCGGTCCGACGCACCGCTTGCCGGCGGAAATCTGATACGCGTCTTTCACCTGGCCGAGAATCTGCGGCTCGCCGACGACCAGCGAGTCGAGGCCGGCGGCGACGCGGAACAGGTGCGCCACCGCCGCGCTGTTCTCCAGCGCGAACAGGTGCGGCTGGAACGACTGCTCGGGCACGTGGTGATAGTCGCTGAGAAACGAGACGAGCTCTTCGCGCGCGCGCGCGGGGTCGTTGCTCGCGACGTAGATCTCCGAGCGGTTGCACGTCGACAGCACGACCGACTCGGTCATCGACGGACGGCCGGCGATGGCTTCCGCCGCCGCGCTGAGATCGCGGCTCGAGAAGTCGAGCCGCTCCCGCAGGTCGACCGGCGCCGTCCGGTGGCTCACGCCCAAGAGGAATAAATGCACGGTCAGGTGTCAGTTCACGTTAGTAAAACGTGTGGCTCGTCGTCACGAAATAGTTGATCGCCAGGAAGTTCAGCATCGCGAAGGCGAACCCCAGCGACGACAGCCACGCCGCGCGCCGGCCGGTCCACCCGAGCATCCGCCTCGCCACGACCGCGAATGAGTAGACCGCCCATGTCAGCAGCGCGACGAAAATCTTCGGATCGTCGAGTGACATCGCCTGCAGGTTTGGATCGTTGGGCGCGATGCCGCGCGCCTGCGAGGTCCAGACGGCGCCGACGATGACGCCGAAGGTGAGGAAGATCCAGCCGACGGTCACCGCGCGCGAGTTCATGACGTCGAGAATCTGCAGCGACGGCAGCCGCGTGTAGAAGTAGCCGAGGTGCTTCTTCTTGATCTCCTTGAACTGCAGCATGTAGGTGACGCCGAGCACGCCGGCGAGCGCGAAGCTCGCATACGCAAACAGCAGCGACGAGACGTGCACCCAGAACCACGGGCTGTCGAGTACCGGATCGGCGCGCTCCACGCCCGGATACATCACCGGAATGAGCTGCAGCCCGACGATGACAGGGAGGATGAAGACGCCCATCGAGCGCTCATCGGTCGTCAGCTCCAGGTACAGGTACGAGAGCGTCAGCAGCCACACGAACGACGAGACCGCGCGCGAGAAGTTGGCGAACGGCAGGTGCCGCACCTCCATCGTCTGCATGCCGATGACGAAGGTGTGGACCAGGGCGCCGAAGAGGAGCAGCGTGGTGGCGGCGCGGCCGACCGTGGAATCCCGCCGCGCGAAATGGATCGCGTAGGCAACCCCCGCTGCCGCGTACAGGAGCAGCGGGAGCGTGTTCAACGCGATGTCGGGGCGTAGTAGCCCCGCTTGGTGCGCGGCATGACGTTCGCCCGGTTCACCTGCACGACGATGCGGCGGTAGGCGCCGTCGCGCTTCGCGTTCCTGGACGAGTACCCGAGCGTGTACTGGCTGGCGAGCTCGTCGGCGATCTCGGAATACACGCCGTTCAGGTCGTCGATCTTCGACGGGAAGAACGACCGGCCGCCCGTCTCCTGCGCGAGCTGGCGCATGACGAACTCGGCTTCGTGGAAGCCCTTGCTCTGCGTGTCGGCGCCGCGCAGCGCGATGGTGAAGATCGCGACCTCGCTGCGCTTGGCGAGCTC
>Ga0209515_10009091_pt1 | contig 11405 bp, 12 predicted proteins | sample Subgroupgradi54m_FD_187454 | JGI IMG/M metagenome (GOLD analysis project Ga0209515, IMG submission 187454) | Subsurface groundwater microbial communities from S. Glens Falls, New York, USA - GMW60B uncontaminated upgradient, 5.4 m (SPAdes)... ...
AGTGAATACGAAGTTGACGAAAAGGAACTTGAACAGGATATTGATCAATTCGTTAGCGACTTATGCCGAGATAAAATATTGACAACTTGCAATGCTATTTAATTCATTTCAGTTCGCCGTATTTTTTGTCATTGTTTTCACCCTCTACCTTCTCTTCAACCACAAATGGCAAAACAGGATGCTGTTTGTGGCAAGCTGCCTATTTTACGGAACTTGGGATTGGCGTTTTCTATTTTTGATGTTCACCTCGATATCCGTGGACTACTTTTGCGCCATTCGCATTGGTCAATCGGATGATGAGAAAGTCAGGAAAAGATTTTTAGTTTTAAGCATCGTCGTTAACCTGTCCATTCTTGGATTTTTTAAGTACTTCAATTTCTTTACCGATAGCTTGCAAACATTCATTCATTATCTTAGGTTTCCTTTCCATGTTCGATTTCTCAATATCATTCTTCCGCTAGGAATATCCTTTTATACCTTCGAAGCCATGAGTTATGTCATTGATGTCTATAAAAGGAAGGTGGAACCGACGAAGCATTATCTTGATTACGCCCTTTTTGTGACTTATTTCCCCCATCTTATTGCGGGGCCCATCATGAGAGCTAAGGATCTTCTTCCGCAAATTGCGTTTCCGAGAACATTGAGTTTAACTAAATTCTACGAAGGTTGTTACCTCATCTTTTGGGGTTTGTTTCAGAAAATATTTGTGGCTGATAACTTAGCAAAAGTGGTAGATCCCGTCTTTACTTCAGGAGAGTCGTATCACGGAGCAAAAATAGTATTGGCGTTGTACGCGTTCGCTTTTCAGATTTATTGCGATTTTGATGGGTATTCAAACATAGCAAGGGGTCTCGGTAAATGTATGGGCTTTGATATTATGGTTAACTTTAACCTTCCCTATTTGTCTACCAACCCAAGAGAATTTTGGCAAAGATGGCATATCAGTTTGTCCAGTTGGTTGAGAGATTATCTTTATATTCCGTTAGGTGGAAACCAAAGGAGTGGTCTTATCACGTTCAGAAACATAATCATTACGTTTTTGCTCGGAGGTTTGTGGCACGGTGCCAATTGGACGTTTGTTCTTTTCGGCGCCTATCATGGGTTGCTGCTTATTCTTTACCAATCGCTCTTACCTTTGCTTAAAAAATTATCAGTCCCGCGAGCGATAAAAATTATCTTTTTCTTTCATTTCATTTGTTTCGGTTGGCTCATCTTTAGAGCTCAGTCCGCATCGCAATTGCTCGAGTTGTTAAAGGCATTAATCCTCAATTTTCAGTTTGTTGCTGATGCGGGACTAAAACAGATGGCATCAAAAATAATATTTTTTACTTGGGTTGTCGTATTGGTGAACCTACTTCAATTTAAGAGAAACGATTTAATAACCGTTTTCAGGCTGAATTGGGCAACAAAGGTTATTTTTTATCTTACGTGTTTTTACCTCATCTTAATATTTGGAGTGAGTGGTGCAAAAGAATTTATTTATTTTAGATTTTAAAAAATTTCCAGGCGCATTTCTCATCACAGTTTTACTGGTCCTCTTGTTTGAGGGGTTTAGTTTTCTCATCTCGGAAAATTGTTATATTGGCCAGACCGAGCAAATGATCGAGCAAAGGGAGAATTTGATTACCCGGATCAAAAATGAAATTTCCCAAGTCAAAGAAAATAACTTTGGTGTAATCGCCTTTGGCGACTCTTATGGGAATTGCGGGATTATTTGCAAGGCCGTTAAAAAAGAGACGAGCCTTGACTGTTTTAATTTCTCCACCAATGGAAGAAATTCTGTTTTTAATTCATTTTCCATGATGAGAAATTACTTAAAAGCCACCTCGCAGAAGCCGAAATTTATGGTCATTAGTTTTAATCTTTATACTTATCTGTTGGGAAAGCCAAAGCTCGAATATTCGTATGAATTCTTGCCGGGCAATTTCGATATTTTTGTCCGGGAACTGGGTTTTGACCATACGGTAAAATGTTTGATTCCGACGCTAAGAGCCCAGGAATTCTTTCTTCAAATAGTACAGGATCCTTTTTTATTATTCCAGATCAAAAATGACAAAAGAAAACGCTACGAGGTGCTTAAATCAAAGTTAACGGCAGATCTTGGTTTTATATCCGATTTAAATGAAATACCTTATAGCGAGTCGGAAGATCAAATTGAACGTGCACGGGACTATCAGTTTTCGATTGATCCATTTGCTTATCATTATCTGGACGCCATGTTGGAGCTGGCCCATAGAAATGAAATAAAAGTACTCTATGTTATGCCCACAAGGCCAAAACATATTGACCAATTGTTTGAGGAAAGCGAGGAAGCTCAAAGATATAGAGATTTTGTTGATTCTTTAAGGAAAAGATATTCAGATTTAATCATTTTGGATTTTCAGAAGCTTCTTGAAGAAAAACAATTGTATCAAGACCCTCTGCATTTAAATAAAAAGGGCAGTGATTTATTAAGCACACTCGTCTCTCAAAAGATCAACGAATTGCAATGATGAGAATCATATCTGTTAACGTTGTTTTTCTAGGCATTGGTTTATTGGTTTTGGAATTATTTTTCGGTGATTGGTACGGCACTCATCGATTGAATCGTCTTAATTTGACTCAGCATCAAACCCTCATTTTCGATGTCTCAAAGTTGTATTCGAGCGGGACGGGGAAGGCGATTTATAAAAAGGACGCGTACGGCTTTCGAGGACCATACACAAGTCTTAATTCAATCGATATCCTTACCCTGGGCGGCAGTACGACAGAACAAAAGTACATCACTGAAGGAAATACTTGGCAGGATATTTTGAGACAGGATTTCAAGAGAGAAGGAAAAATTGTCAATGTCGTCAATGCGGGTGTCGATGGACAATCAACTTATGGCCACATCAAAGATTTTGACTGGTGGTTTGCGTTCATTCCTGATTTAAAGGTGAACTATTTTCTGTTCTTTGTCGGTCTCAATGATTTCTTCAGAGATGAAACCAATGAGTTTGACGATTTACTTAAGACCACTCTTTCTTTAAAAGACCGAAGCGTTTTATATCACTTGTTTCGCACCTTCCGGGGAATATGGCTAGCAAAAATTTATAAAATCGATCACCATTCTATCGATTTCAAAACGCTTGAATGGGTCGAAACACAGCCCAATGTTGAACATCACGAAGTATTGCTTCGCGATCAAGTCGCCGCTTACGATAAACGTTTAAAAATCCTTGCTCAGAGAGTTCGCAAATTGAACGGGACTCCCATATTTGTGACGCAGCCGCATCGAAAATATAAAAAATTGGGCGGGAAAATAGTTGGTGTGAAAGGTGTTCCTCTCGGTTTTCCTTGGGGAAAAGCGGTTTATGGAGGAAAAAAAATTAATGGCATAGATTCTTATCTCATGATGAAAGTTTTTAATGAGAAGACATTAGAGGTGTGTCGAGAAGTGGGCGGAATATGCATTGATCTAGCAAGTGAACTTGAATTCGACGACGACGATTTTTACGATTTTGCACACAACACCCCAGAAGGTGCTGAAAAAATAGGGCACTATTTACACAAAAAGCTTGCCGGTATTTTTGATCAAGAATGAAACATTTCAAAACAGCTTTATTTATTCATCATGGGTCAACGCTCGGTGGTGCTACGGTTAGTCTTTTCGAAACGCTCAAGAGAATCGACCGGAAAAAATGTAAGGTCATCGTTTTGTTGCCAGCAGAAGGCCCGCTTTGCGATCTTCTGAAAGAAGAAGGTATCCGATATAAAATTGTCCCGCTTTTTATTTTATATTACTGCCCTCAGTTCAAGACCAGAGTGTCTTTTAAGACAACCTCTCTTCTTGTCATTAAACTAATTCAAAATATTTTATATTTACCGAACGTGTTGAGAAGAGAAAATCCGGACGTGGTGATCATCAACTCTTCGACGCTCTTGGCGAGCGGTTTAATCGCAAAAATGATGAGGAAAACAGTGATCTGGCATATCAGGGAAATTATTTCCACGGAACGATCCTGGCTGATGAAGAAGCTCTTCTCGGCTATTATCCGTTTTTCCGCGAAGAAGGTAATTGTCAATTCAACCTTTTCATTCAATGACATGCTGAAGTTAAAAATAAAATCTCTTTGTTTAATTTCAAACGGCGTCGATTTAAATAAATTCTGTCAACAAAATCGGTTGAATGGAGACGGCCAAAAAGTGGCACTGGTGGGTCAGATCTACAAAGGAAAAGGGTACCGTATTTTATTGCAGGCGGCTTTCTTAATGAAACAAAAACTTCCTCGCGCACAATTCATCATCGTTGGATACGGTGGTGAGGATGCGTTCTTTCGAGAGTTAGTTAATGAGATGAAATTAGAAGACCATTTTATATTCTTAGGACCAAGGTTTGACGTGGAAAACATATTGCGCACGGTGAATTGTCTTGTCTTTGCATCCATTTTCCCGGAGACATTCGGACGGGTGATGGTGGAAGCCATGGCTTGCGGGTTGCCGGTGATTGCCTCCAATACCGGAGCTTCCCCTGAAATTGTCATTCACAATCAGACTGGTCTTTTGATTGAACCAGGCAAGCCCAAAGTCTTAGCGGATGCTTTGTTTGAAATATTGACAGATGACAATAAAGCAAGAGCCATGGGAGAAGCGGGTAGAAAGCGGGCAGAAGAGCTTTTTGATGTCGACAAAATTACGCCTCAATTATTGGAGGCGTATGGAATTTGATGGTTACTTCGAGTATAAATATTTGCGTTTTATTTCGAAGCACTCTTTTTTTAAAAGGGTGCGTGAAGTGCAGGCAAGCCCTTTCGGATTTTTATAATAGAGTCCTATGACTTTCTGGATATGTCTCATGGGGTATTGCTCCGCAATTCTTAACCAAAATTCATAATCACCGGCAACCCGATAATGCTCATCGAAATAACCCACTTCTTTATGGAGTTCTCTTCTCCACATGGGAAAAGGTCCGCAGATACATTTGATTAAGAGTTCCCGATGAGAGTAAACAGGCCGGTTTGAAATTTGGCCTTTGCTCGAATTATGATCGAATGTTTCGTTTGGTTTGGTGGTAATATAATTATCTCCATAAACAAGCGCAATCCGAGAATTGTCATCTAGTGCTTTTGCCATTATTTCGAGCGCATCATTCTTGAGGCGATCGTCTGCATTAAGATTGGTAATATACATCCCCCTCGAATTTTTGATTCCTAGATTCCACGCATAATATAACCCCGGCGAATTAGCGCTTATGTAAATAACCGGCGCGCCTTTTTTTTGAAAGTCAGCCAGTATTTCTTTTTCTCGATTATTTGTTTTATAACCAACCACGATAATTTCCGTTTCCTGAATGAGGGTTTGTTTGGCCAAGCATTCAAGACATGTTCTGAGAAAAGCTTCGCTATTTTTAATTGCCGTTAAAACCGAAATCCTTGGAATCGTTCTCATCAATTTTTCGAATAGAGGATAAGACCAAGATACATTTTTATTGCTTCAAACCAATTCATTTTTTTGCCTTCTTTTTTTGTCCTAGCTGAATATCGAATCGGAACTTCTATAATAGCATAGCCTTTTTTAAGCAGTTGACACGTGATTTCGGAATCACAAACGAAACCGTTCGAGGTGATTTGCATTTGTTTGAGCAGCTCGCTTTTAAATAATTTGTAGCACGTATTCACATCAGTCAGATGAGTTTTAAACAGAAAATTTACAGTCATGTTGGAAAGCTTGTTTGCAATCCTAATGAGCGGATTCATTTTATTAACAGTTCCGAGAAACCGCGATCCAAAGACGATCAATGCTTTTTCTTCGAGCGCAGGTTTTAATAGTTCTGCATAATTGTCTGGATCATATTCTAAATCCGCATCTTGAATGAGCACGAAATCTCCTGACGAATGTGCAATTCCTAATCTCAGCGCCTCAGATTTTCCTTTATTGCAAGGAATATGGAGAATTTTAAATTCATTTTTATTTTCATATTCTTTTAAAATATCTGTCGTTCCGTCTGTAGATCCGTCATTGACAACGATAATTTCTTTAGTTACCAAGCCGTCCAGCCGGACTTTTTTGACTTTGTTGATAACGCTCCGGATGGTTTTTGCTTCGTTATAAGTGGGAATAATGATGGTGAGCTTCATTTTAAAAATCAGTTTACCTTTTTGAGGCAATATCTTACAATTTTTTCCTAGCAACAGGAAGGCCCTTTATATGGATGCTATACAATATACGGTTGACAGAGAAAAAATTTTCTGGAGGCAGATTGCGGAAGAAACCGTGGTTTTAAATGTTGCAAACGGTTTTTCGTATACGTTAGATGAAATGGGCACTCATATTTGGAAGATGACCGTTGACCAAAAAGATTTGGATTATATCGTTTCAAAAATTACCGAGGAGTATGAAGTGGATGCTGTTACGTGTCAAAATGATGTAAAGGCTTTCTTGAAACATTTAGAGCACGGCGGCTTTTTTAAAAAAAATTAAAAGCTACTTAAACTGTTCTTCTTCGGTCGAACCTTTCAGTCCCAAGGTTGAGGATAACCCGCCCGTTGCTATTTCAGTAACGGCATCGAAATAACCAGTTCCGACAAATTCCTGATGTTTGGTTGCTTCATAACCAAAGGCTTCTGCTTCAAACTCTGCGACTTGAAGTTTCGAATAAGCGTCCATTCCCTTATCACGATATTCATTGGCGAGCATAAACATGCTGTAATTGAGAACATGAAATCCGGAAAGCGTTACGAATTGAAACTTGTAGCCCATATCTCCCAATTCAGATTGAAATTTTGAAATTTCCTCGCTCTTTAAATTTTTCTTCCAATTAAAGGAAGGCGAACAGTTGTAGGCTAAAAATTTTCCTGGATATTTTTTGTGGATCGAATCGGCAAAAATTTTTGCCTGTTCCAGGTTCGGACGCGATGTTTCGAACCAAAGCAAATCAGCATAAGGTGCATAGGCAAGCGCTCTTGCAATTGCCTGGTCCAATCCAGCCTTGACCTGATAAAAACCCTCATGGGTCCGTTTTCCATGAATAAACGGCTGGTCATAAGGATCGTGGTCGCTCGTGAGTAAAGAAGCGCTGTCGGCATCTGTTCGAGCGATCAAGATCGTATCGACATCGCAAACATCTGCGGCAAGTCTGGCCGCGATTAATTTGGTAATGAATTCATTGGTTGGGACCAATACTTTTCCGCCCAGGTGTCCGCATTTCTTGACAGACGCGAGCTGATCTTCAAAATGAACTCCGGCCGCTCCTTCTTCAATCATTTCTTTCATGATTTCAAACGCATGAAGGGGCCCGCCGAAACCGGCTTCTGCGTCGGCCACCAAAGGCGCCATCCAATAAATGCGGTCGTCATTTTTTAAATGATGAGTTTGATCGGCTCTCATGAGTGAGTTATTGATTCGTTTCAGGAGGTAAGGCACGCTATCCGATGGATAAAGGCTTTGGTCGGGATACATTCTCAGAGAATTGTTCATGTCGGCGGCGACCTGCCATCCGCTGATATAAATCGCTTTAAGTCCAGCTTTCACTTGTTGAATCGCTTGATTTCCGGTTACTGCGCTCAAAACGTGGATATATTTTCCTTCTTTGAATAAATTCCAAAGCCGGGAGGCCCCCAATCTTGCCAGTGAGTATTCGCGGTGGATGGTGCCTTTTAATTTACAAACGTCCTCAGCCGTATAGATTCTTTTAATGCCTTTCCAGCGAGGCGAATTTTTCCATTCGTTACTGACCCGGCTTATGAATTCTTTCTTGTCCATGTCACTCCTCCTGATAATAAAATAATCATGTCATTCCCGCGCCCGCCAAAATACGGCGAGGTCCGACGGGTCGCGCCAATCTTTGTGGCGGAAAAGCGGGAATCTAAGAACGTGGATTCCCGCCTAAAGCGTTCGGGAATGACAACCCTCATAGATCCTTCGCTTCGCTCAGGATGACACGAGCATCAATCAATATAATCGTACGCGACGAGTGTCAGAAATTCAGGGCAGTTCAATTCCATTGTCATTTTCTGAAATAATTCTGACGCGACAGCAAACTTCCCAGAATCAAATTTTTGAGCGCCGGTCATGGTACGGATTTTTTCCAGTTCTTCAGCCGTAATTTTTTTAACTAATGCTTCCGTTATCTTGCTGCCGTTACTCATTTTCGCGCCGTGATGCAGCCATTGCCAAATTTGCGTCCTGCAGATTTCGGCAGTTGCAGCATCTTCCATTAAATAATAAAGAGGAACGCATCCGATGCCGTTTAGCCATGCTTCAATATATTGAATGCCGACATTGATGTTGATTCTGAGGCCTGCTTCTGTAATTTCACCGGTTGGAACAGAGAGCAAATCATTCGCGGCAATCTTAACATCCTCCCGTTTTACCGATAGTTGATTTAGACCCTTCATGTACTGGTTGAATATTTCCATTGCCACCGGTACAAGCCCCGGATGAGCGACCCAAGTGCCGTCATGACCGGCTTTGACTTCGCGAAGTTTGTCCGCCTTTACTTTTGCGAGCGCTTGTTCATTACGCACAGGGTCCGATTTGATCGGAATTTGAGGCGCCATGCCGCCCATGGCATGAATGCCTCTTCTATGGCAGGTTTTAATCAGCAGTTCCACGTATGCTTTTAGAAAAGCCCGATCCATCGTTACTTGCGCGCGGTCCGGCAATAAAAATTCGGGTTTATTTCTGAATTTTTTGATGAAGCTGAAAATATAATCCCATCTTCCGCAATTAAGCCCTGACGAGTGGTCCTGAAGTTCGTACAAAATTTCATCCATTTCAAAGGCCGCCAAAATCGTTTCGATGAGAACCGTTGCGCGTATCGTCCCAATCGGAATTCCAAGCTGTTTTTGGGAAAAATTAAAAACTTCATTCCAAAGCCGGGCTTCTAGATGGCTTTCCATTTTGGGCAGATAAAAGTAAGGACCGGTTCCATTTTTAATTTGAGTTTTCGCGTTGATAAAAAAGGTAAGCCCAAAATCAAACAAAGAAGCGGAGATAGGTTTACCATCGATCAGAACATGCTTTTCAACTAAATGCCAACCGCGAGGCCGGACAATTAAAGTTGCGATTTTAGGATTCAGCCGATAAGATTTTCCTTCAGAGCTTTTAAAAGAGATTGTTTTATTGATTGCATCCCGGACATTGATTTGGCCTTCAATGGTGTTTCGCCAGGTGGGTGAATGGGAATCTTCAAAATCGGCCATAAATACGTTTGCTCCAGAATTGAAGGCGTTGATCATCATTTTCCGCTCAACCGGGCCGGTGATTTCAACTTTTCGTTCGATGAGGTCTTTTGGAATAGAAGCGACTTTCCATTCAGATTCCCGAATAGATTTTGTTTCGGAAAGAAAATCCGGCATTTTTCCATTCGAGATGTCTTTCTGCCTGGTTTCTCGTTTTTTCAGTAATTCAATCCGGGTCGTTTCAAATTTTCGGGAAAGAAGCGCTAAGAAATCCAAAACCTCGGGCGTCAGAATTTGAGCAAATTCTGGCTTTACTTCTGCTCGAATTTCCACATGTTTACTTTTGAGTTCTTCTGAAAATTTGTTTTGATTCATATCTGGATCTTTTCCTCTCCCCTCTGGGGAGAGGGGGGAATTGATACGCCTTATATTTTCGGCCAGAAGTACGTTATAATGTAGCCCTCCATGAAAATTCTATCCTGGAATGTAAATGGCATTCGATCTGTTCTCAAAAAAGGTTTCCTCAACCTGATTGAGGACCAGCATCCGGACATTTTATGCCTTCAAGAAACGAAAGCAGAACAGAAGCTCGTTGATTTAAACCTTCCCGAATTTCATCCGTATTGGAATTCTGCGACCAACCGCCCTGGTTATTCAGGAACAGCTTTGTTTGCCAAGCGTAAACCCATTGACGTTACTTATGGAATGGGAATTGAAAAACACGACGCGGAAGGTCGCGTGATTACTGCAGAATTCGAGAAATTTTTCATGGTCAATGTCTACACCCCAAACTCAAAACGGGATTTGTCGCGGCTTCCTTATCGCCAGAAGGAATGGGACGTTGATTTTTTGAGCCACCTCAAAAAATTGGAGAAAACAAAACCGGTAATTTTTTGCGGTGATTTGAATGTGGTTCACAAAGAAATCGATCTCACAAATCCAGCAACGAACCACAAAAATCATGGGTTTACCGATGAGGAACGGGCGGGCTTTGCCAATTTAGTGAAAGCGGGGTTCTTGGATACATTCCGGGAATTTACCGATGAAGGCGGGCATTACACCTGGTGGAGCCAGATGAACCATTGCCGCGCAAGAAACATTGGCTGGCGGATTGATTATGTATTAATATCTAAGTCGCTCAGGTCTAATCTTAAAGATGCTTTTATTCTGCCAAAGGTGTTGGGATCAGATCATTGTCCGGTTGGAATTGTGATTGACATGTAATAAGATTCTTCCTCCCCCTTAATAGGGGAGGACAGAGGTGGGGGTGAAAACGTTTTATTTAATCCCCCCATCCTAACCTTCCCCCATCCGCCACAAAACGCGGCGAGATTAGTCCACAAAGCGTTTTGGGACGGATTGCGCCAACGCTTTGTGGCGAACAAGTGGGGAAGGGAGCATAGGAGGGAACAAATATGACCTTAGCGCAAACAGTGATTCTGATCTACGGAATTTTTACATTCATTGGCGGCGTCATCGGATTTTTGAAAGCAAAAAGCAAAGCTTCACTCATTGCCGGCGGAATTTCCGGAATTGTACTTTTAATTTGTGCAATCGGAATCAGAGACAGTAAGGGCGAGGTTACCTCGCCCTTACTGATTGCCTTAGCGATTTCATTGATCTTGGGAATCCGTTTCTTCAAAACCTGGAAATTGAAAAAGAAATGGATGCCTGATTTAATCATGTTGGTTTTGAGTTTCATTTCATCCATCACGATTTTATGGGAGTTAATTCGATGAATCCCCTTAGGTCATTAAGTTGTAGCAGCACGAATTTCCGATTATAGGCAACAAATCATGATCATTTTTAATCAACGGTATTTTCAAAAGGAGATCTAACGGGATGAAGCAGATGGATAATCGTCAAAAACAACTGATCCAGCTCAGAGCGCAGAAACCCGTTCACGGCGGAAAAAATCCGGGGTCTCTGAAAGATAAACATACGGTAGTTCCGGAATCAGATCATTCGAAAGAAGCGGTTCAAAAAGAGGCGGCAGAACCCGTTCGTTCCGGACCCAAAATTGGACGGAATGATCCCTGTTCTTGCGGCAGCGGAAAGAAATACAAGAAGTGCTGTTTGAAATAGATGTCATCCCCGAATGCAGCGGAGCAGCACTGCGGCAAAGCCGCATGTGTTTTAACACTCGCGCTTAATGCAGGCGCCAATGCGCCAGTACTAATCGTGGCAACTGTGGCGTTGTCTACGATTATGTGCGCGGAGCACTTCGCTGCGCGCTTTATGCGCGACCACTTTCAGAGAAGA
>Ga0209515_10009092_pt1 | contig 11404 bp, 9 predicted proteins | sample Subgroupgradi54m_FD_187454 | JGI IMG/M metagenome (GOLD analysis project Ga0209515, IMG submission 187454) | Subsurface groundwater microbial communities from S. Glens Falls, New York, USA - GMW60B uncontaminated upgradient, 5.4 m (SPAdes)... ...
CCCACATCCGCCGGTAGATGGCGTTGCGCGCCACAATTGGCAACGTATCAAACGCCTCGGTGTAGATCATGTAGCTGCACGGGTAACGGAGTAACCGTCGCGTGAGATCGAGCTGCGTCAGCGACCTTCCTCGACTGTCGCGGGGCCCTCTTTCAGAAAACGACTCCGTGAAACCGGAGCTGCCCTCGATTCGGCCCGGCAACGGTGCTTCATCAACGAACAGCATGTAGTCGACCACTTCACGAGCTGCGTCACGCAGTAGCGCATCGACATCACCGAGGCCGGCGGCACGGGCTTCCCACGAGAAGCGTGTGAGCAAAGTGCTCATCTGCATCTGGTGATCGAAAACCATCAGCGCCGCGATATCGCTGTAGGGCGATAAATATCCAGTGGTGTCGAATCTGTCCTCGAGCGTCATCAAGCCGGGGGTCTGCGACGTCACCGCTGATTCAGATTGGTGTTCCTCCGTCACCATGGCGTTCCCCAGGTGGGCGCCACCAGCCGCCTGTCCGGTCACGTACCAGCCTCCCCATCGCTCGCTGAGCGGGCTGCGATGATCCGTGAAGTAGTTGCCCAGCTGAGGCATCGCGCGGCCGTCCACGCGGGTCGGCGCGCTTCGGAGCAACATGCCGGGGACACCAAGGGTTTCGCCAGACTGATGACAGGTCGTGCACCTCTTCTCCCGAACGAACTGCGGCTCGGGTCCAGGTTGCTGATTCAGCACGTAGAAGATAGCGCCGAGTTGCGGGTCGATCGCCGCCGCTTCGATGAATCCACCTCGGGGCCACGCCACGACGACGGCGTCGCTGAAGAAAATGCTGCGCGGGTTGGCGGGGTTGATGAGCGGCGCCTGAACGCTTGTCTTGGAAAAAACGGCAAGCTGTGATTCGACGGGAACGCCCAAGGCGCCGAGCACGGAGCGCAGATAACCAGCGCCTGGCTCGAACGTGAGAGCAACCTGTCCGGACTGAAGCTTCCGATTGAGTCGAGCGATGGGATCGTCTGGCGGCCGGGTCGCGTAATCAATCGCGGGCTGGCTGCGTTCGTCGAAATACGTGTCTGGCAGTTGCCCGCCAGCAGCAACCTTCGTAGCCAGCACGGCCACGTAGATCGCGATTCCGACTGCACCCGCAACGGCTATCCGTGTCACGTTTCGCGAAACGGTAATGGCGTGATGTCCATTACGACTTCCCTACGCGTCGAAGATAGTCCAACGTGATGGAGAAACTAAGCGGGTTCACGTACTACGTGCACGCGAACCCGCGCAGTCGCGGTTACTGCTCGTGCCGGAAATCCACGTCCACGTTCATCACCACCTCGACGGGCACGCAGTTCAAGAGCGTCTCGTCGAACTGCCACTGACTGATGGCGGCGATTGCTGGGCCTTCGAGCTCCGGCCGATCTGACTTGACGACGCGAACCTCGGCGACGGATCCGTCGGTGCCGATGCGAGCCGCGAGGTTGATGTGCCCGTCGACGCCGGGGTACTCCGGGCGTACATCCCGAATCTTGCCCGGCGGACGGATGTTGCCGCCAACGGCGGACGCAACAGCCGGGCAAGGAGGAATCGGGCCGCGCGCGGCCGTCGAAGCCCTTCGTGGCCCGGTGTTCGGAGGATTTCCACCCGTCACCGTAATCGTTTCCTGAAGTGTGCCAATCTCCAATTTCAGATTCCATTCGACCGCCTGACCGTTAACAGCGAAGGTTTCGGTCCGCGGCTGGAAGCCGAGAAGCTTCGTCTCCATTGCGTACGTTCCAGGCGGAAGACCCACCAGCTCGAAGCGCCCATCACGATCCGTGCGCACCTCGTGCTTGACGTTCCGCTGTTCGTCGGTAACCGTGATCGTCGTACCGGGAAGCACGGCGCGCCTTGAGCAGCCGCGGCGGGGCCGCACCGAGCCCCGCGGGCCCATCGGACGCCGCGCCAGGAATGATGACGTCTATCTGGTCGGCTCCTGCCACCACGTGCTCGTTCGTGACGACGTAGCCGCCGGGGTCGACTATGACGCCAGACCCGATTGTCTGCGGCGGCGGAGACGTCCGATTGGCCAACGCATCTTCCAGACCTCGTGGAGCGATCGCGACGATTTGCACAACGCTCGGCGACACTCGCTCGACAAGACGCTTGATGGCGCTGTTCGTCTCGTGCAACGCATCAACGCGCACGGCCTTGTCAGAGGCGTCCGCCCTGGTGGTGCCCGTCACAGCGAATAGAAACATCACCCAATTGGCAGCGCGATTCGTTGTCATACCCGGCACCCCATCCGCGAACCGTGTGCAGCCGCGGTCGTTGCACGATTAGACGTCCAACTTGTGGCCAGTGTTTGGCGGCCGGACATCAAACGGAGATTCCGATCTGGCACATGGCCGTATAGCCGCTCGCCGGGTCTCCCGTTGGCGTGACAAGCTCAGCCGACAGACTGTCCGCGAAAATGCCGTCGGACGCATTCGAGGTGGGATTCGCCCCTCTCGAGGCGTACACGCTGCTCGCATACACGGTTGCGTTCACGGACTCCGGAAAGGCAATCTGCGTCGCCTTCACAGAGGCGCCGTTGATGGTGACTTCGATGTGAATGTGCGTCGCCCGACCTTGGTACCACCCTGGGTAGATCGTGGTGAAGCTCACCTGGCCGTTGGCATCAGTGGTTTGAATGCCGCGCAGGTACGTCTGCGCCGCCTGTGACCCGTACTGTGAGTAATTCCCGGTGGCGTCACATTGCCAAATCTCCACGTTGGCGTTCGGGACGGCGGCGCAGCCACTATTCGCGTTGACGACTTTCACGGTCAGTGCCAGAGGCACACCGCTTTTCCCCTCGCGGATGTCGTTGCGAAACAGATCCACCAACGACGGATACGGTCCCACGGTCTCCGTCGGCGTGACCGCGCAAGCCGCGTTCGTCGAAGCGATGCCCGTCGACGTCGCTCCTGTCGTACCCGAGGTGGTCGTGGTCGAGGGGCTTGTCGGCGTTTCTCCGCCGCACCCGAACGCGAGTGCGGCAGCACCCGCAGCTCCGATGATTCGCATGACCTCCCGGCGATCGATCTTCTTCGTGTTCATTTAGCGCTCCTTCCCCGTCAGGCTGCTGGCAGCATCCATCCGTTCGTCTTAAGAGTTGACGCTATCGATGTTGGAAAAGTGTGACGATGGATTGAGGGCCCGCCATACTTCTGCAACATTCTTCGGAGAAGATGACGCAGTAGAGATTCGTGATGTCTCGATGGCCGTCCTGGTCGCGCAGCTTTTATTGGCGAATTGCGGTGAGTTTCGTCGTCCTGGTGATCGGCGTGCTCGTCGCGCAGAGCCTTGTCTTCAGTTACATGATGGCGCGCTCGAGTCCGGCATTCCTTTCACCAAACATTCTCGCGTTGACCGTGGCGGCTGACGTGCAAGACGTCCTGGAGAGCGATCCGTCCATCGATCTCCAGCGTTATCTCGCAGAGAAGTACCGCCCTGCGCCCCTGAGGCTGTACGTCATGCTGAAGGATGGACGCGTTGTTGGGAATTCGACGATCGCCATGCCGGACGACATCCGGCGCGCAACGGCGGCCTCGCTCGAGGGCAATAGGCGCGATGTGACATTGCGCATCGAGACGACGGGACCGATCGTTACGTCGCCTATCCAGATCGACAATCAGCTGCGCGGCATCGTGGTATTGCCGCCTCCGCCTCCCGGAGGCGTCGTGCGTGCAGTGGGTCTGGCGCTGTCGGTCCCTGGTACCGCGATCCTCATTGCAGCGACGATCATCGCGTCGCTGTTCATCTTCTGGCCTGCCCGGCAGCGGCTGCTCCATCTGGAAACCGCGGCAGAACAGCTCGGGGCAGGCGACCTGACCGCTCGAGCGCCCGACAGCGGCGCCGACGAAATCGCGCGTGTGGCGAGGGCATTCAACAAGATGGCGGCGGAATTGGCGGCGCGTGATGAGGCGCTCCAGACGTCGGACCGATTGCGTCGTCAGATGGTCGCTGACGTATCGCACGAGTTGAAGACGCCCCTGACGTCCATGCGAGGCTACCTCGAGACGCTGCGTATGCCGGAAATGGCGATCTCGCAGGAGGCACGAGGGCGATATCTCGACACGATCGAACGCGAAACACACAGGCTGGAGCGTATCGTCGAGGATCTGGTCGATCTGGGGCGGCTCGAGAATGGGGTCGTCACGCTCGACTCCCGCTACTTCGCAACCGAGCGGGTCTTCACGCACGTCGTCGAACGGCACGAGCGTGAAGGAAGAGATCGGGACATCAAGCTCCTTTCGCACGTCGACAGCTCAGCGGATCAACTCTTTGCCGACCCCGATCGCCTGGAACAGGTGATCGAGAATCTTGTCGCCAACGCCTTTCGCCACACGCCGGCCGGTGGCGTCATCCAGCTGTACGCGGCAGCCGGGGTCGATGACGCACGGCTCTCCGTGACAGATTCCGGATCGGGTATCGCCCCCGAGCACGTGCCGCATATCTTCGATCGTTTTTACAAGGTGGATGAATCACGGGTGGCGGGGGCCGCGGGGAGCGGTCTCGGTCTGTCGATCGCGAAAGCCATCGTCGAGCGCCACGGCGGCACGATGAGCGTCAACAGTCGGCCAGGCCGTACCGAGTTCGTTCTCGTGCTTCCGCAGGACCATGGCTCCACGCCGATCGATCACGCGACGTCAGCGAATTTGTAGCCCATCCCCCAGGCGGTGAGAATCAGCTCAGGATCCTGGGGATCCTGTTCCACCTTCCGTCGCAGCCGGCTGATCACACTGTCGACCGTACGCTCGGTGACATAGGCGTCGTCACGCCAGACCTGCTGCAGCAACGCGGCGCGACTGAACACGATACCCGGACGTGCCGCAAGCAAATAGAGGAGATCGAACTCCTGCCTGGTGAGCTCGATAGGCTGCCCCCGAACCGTCGCCTGCCGTTTTTCGGGATCGACAACCAATCCGCCTGATGTGATCGGCCCCTTGTGCGGAGCGGCGGCCTCCCCTCCGCGGCGTTGTCTCCGAAGAAGTGCCTGCACGCGCGCAAGCAGCTCGCGGACGCCGAACGGCTTCGCGACGTAATCATCCGCGCCGCTCTCCAGCCCCACGACCTTGTCCGACTCACTGTCGCGAGCCGTCAACATCAGGATGGGCGTGTTACGGTTCTCGCCCTCGGCACGCAACGCACGGCACAGAGTGACGCCGTCGAGGCCGGGCAACATGATGTCGAGGATCACCACGTCGAACCGTTTCGCACGCGCCAGATCGAGACCCTTGCGGCCATCGCCAACCTCGTGCATGTCAAAGCCGGCAAGGGAAAGATGCAGGCGCAGCAGATCGCGAATCGCGGGCTCGTCTTCGACGACGAGTACCGTTTCGCGTGTCGGACCGCTCACCATGTCCCCGCGTTTCCCAGACGCGCAATCAGCGGGCGATCGGCGCGCGTGGCTGACCTACTGCGAGCTCGTCGACGACATCCCCTTGAACGTCAGCTTCTGCATTCCGGCACCGGTCTGCGCGATGTAGAGATTGCCTTTTGAATCGGTCGCGATCTGGTGGCCCGCTCCAATCATGCCGGCCGGCTGGATGTTGCCCACAATCTCGAGCGTCTTGCGATCGACAATGAACACGCCATTGCCGCCGCCAACATAGAGGAACTGCTGGGCAGCGTCCGGAGACAGCGCCAGGTCGCGGGCAAACGGCGCGCTGTTTCTGACCAGCTGCTTCACGAACTTGCCGTCTTTGGTGAACATCTGGACGCGCCGGTATTCGCGATCGGCCACATACACCATCCCATCCTTGGCGACGCGGATGGCGTGCACGATGCTCAATTGCTGGGGACCAGGATCCGAGAAGGTGGTCGGCGTCACCACCTCGCAGTGGTCATCGTCCATCGGCTTGTTGCCGAATGCGCCCCACATGCGCTTGAAGGCGCCGCTGTCCGCATCGAAAACAGCGACGCGGTGATTGCCATAACCGTCGGCCACGAACAATTCGTTGGTCGGCTGATGCACCCACACGTCCGCCGCCCGGTGCAGATTCCGCGTGTCGCTATTGCCCTTGCTCTGGTTACTGTGGCCGATCTGCATGACGAACTTGCCGTCCTGCGTGAACTTCAGGAGTTGATCATCCGCAACCGGCTTGAGCCCGGGCAGCCCGTTCGTGGGACAGTTGTTTCCGCCGAGCCACACGAAGCCCTTGTAGTCGATATGGATGCCATGCTCGCGCTCCGGCCATTCATAGCCTTTGCCGGCGCCACCCCATGCCTTGATGTATTTGCCCGCCGTATCGAACACGATCACCGGCGGTGCAGCCATCGCTGCCTGTTCGGGCTTGAGCGTCCGGGGACGATGCAGAACCCAGACATTGTCCTGGGCATCGATCGCGATGCTCGAGGGGTCTCCGAGCTTCCATTGCGGCGGCACCTTGGGCCACGCGCGGTCCACCTCGAACGTGGGGAGGCTACGGCCTTGCGCCTTGGGGGCTTGAGCCGCCAATTCCGCGCTGGAAAGCCGATATGCTTCCACGCCCGCGGCGACGACGACTGCAATCAGGACGGCCCGGCTGATGTTCTCGCGTGTCATGGCTTCCTCCTATTTTGACGATCACGGAAACCCTAATTTGTCTGCGAAGCCCGGCCCGAAGGATAGAACTCAGTGCCATCATCCCGAACCGCCTTGCGCCAGATCGCAGCAGGGCGGCCGTCCTTCATCGGGCGTCCGGTGATGGTCAGCTTGGTGCCGAAGGGAAAATCGCTCTTGCGGATCTTGTTTCGCATCAACGTGCTGGGGCCCTCCGCCTCGAAGCCCCACGTCGTCACCGATCCGTCCTTGTTGGTCACATCCACCAGCAACCAGGAGTGCGGGTTGGTGAACTGAAACTCCTTCACCACGCCCTCGACGGTGATTTCCTTCTTGTCCTCGAACATGACGTCCGAGTGGTGCGCCTCCAAGAACGCCGGCGCGAGCGTGAACAACGTCGCGCCGAGAACGGTGGCGAGGGTGACTCTGGTCATCGGCCTTGCTCCTTCGCTCGATTGTCACCGCCGGTGAAGGTGAAGTCCCGGTACTGCGTACCACCGTCAGGGGTCTTGAACACGTCGTTGTTCGGGTTCTCGCCGCAGTTCCAGTAGCCGATACGGATGCTTTTGTCGGCGTTGGGGACTTGGCTATACCGCCGGTTCATGTACCACGGCTCGACATAAAGCGTGGGATCGTAGATCCAGGCGTCCGCCGCGATCGTGCGCGCGTCAATCTTGTTCCAGATCTCGACCGTCTCCATCTGCTCACTCTGAGTGGGTTGACTACGCCCCATGGAGCGGGCCATGAGCTGATTGGTATGGATGACGAGCTTCTGGCCGTCCCAGAAGCCGATGGAGTCCCCGTAATACAGCGGATACCTGTCTTCCACAGGCGGGTGATCGCGTCCGTCGGTATAGACCCGGCGAACGTTGTTCACCGTTTCCGAGGACAGCCAGGTCTGCTCGGGCCGGGCGATGAACTCCCTGAGGAAGGGGATGATCAACCAGCGTGGGAACCCGGGAGGCCCGCACTCGCTGAGATTCTCATCGTAGACGATGCGCTTGGCTTCAAGCTCTGCACCCTGTTTCAACATGGCTGCGGCTGCCGGGGTCAGCTTCGGCGAAACGCCTCCCGGCCCGGGACCGAAGAATGCGCCACCGCCCGCGGCGGTCCACAGTCCTGACCAATCCGGCAGCTGAGCGAAGGACGGTGACTGCTTTCCACCGCCCGCCCCGACCTTCAGCGCGGTATAGAGGTCCCAGGCAGTCCGATGCTTGAGCCCCATCTCGTACATGCGGCGCCACTCGGCCGGCGATTGCCGTTGTTCCTGGGCGACGGCCGTAGCTGAGGCGACGGCAACGAGCGCAAGCAACGTCAATCGTTTGATGCCTGTCATTGGGGTTCCTTGCTCAAATTGATGGACGATCGTCGCGTCTCCCTCTTACTGCGGCTGATTCTGAAGTGGAGCACCACCGCGTTGACCCTGAGGCGGACCACCAGCGCCTGGACCGGCGCCTCCACCGCGTCGACCGAGCTTCTGCTCCGGCAACTTGTCGAAGTAATACGTCCTATAGCGGATCGACTTTCCTTCCGCGTCCAGGACCTCCCACGACTGCTGAAAAATGATGGGCGGCGGCGATGCCTTCGTGACGGTGGCGTCCAGGATGTAGAGCCGATTCTCGTGGAGGTAGATGGCGACGAAGGTTCGGGTCTGGTCTGGATTTGTGAGCTGAAGCTGGTGCCCGGTCACCAGGTTGATGTAGTGAAAGTTGTCGAATGTGACCTTCACGCCTGGTCGCATGCGGTACTGAGTGGCGGCGTACTGAATGGACCCCAGGATATCGATCTGCCAGTACGCAGCGTTCGAGAAGTCCTCGCTGTGGTGGTTGGCAGTGTAGATGGCCTCGGAGTCGGAGTAATCGACCACCGTGACCGAGTAGCGGTTCTGGCCCTGTTGCCACCGATAGACCATTCCAGGGAACATGGAATCGTATTCGGACTTCCACGTGATCTTCTCGGCCTTCGGTTCGCCCGGCGCATTGATCGAGAAGTGATCCTCGAGGTTCTTGTACTCGATCCAGTCCTGCTGCTGCGCGAAAAGCGGGCGAGCAAGAAACAGCAGGCACACTGCGGCAATGAGTCGAACTGAACGCATGGATAACATCCTTCCGCCCGCCGGTTGCACGAGCCGGTGCAATAGTGGCAGAAAACCGCGGCGCGGACAATTTCGCGTCCATTGACGCTTCTCCCCCCACGACCGCAGCGGAAATATATGTGTGCTTGACTGCCCCAATCAGGGAGAGCACACTCTGCGGGTTCGGCGTCTATTCTCTCCCTTCTTGCCCGGCCCAGCCGCGACCAGTCCGCCAGAGCGCGAAGGCGGAGGCGGCGAAGGCGGGCGACCCGTCAGTGAACTACGAGGAGGAACCGTATGAGCAGGACAGGCCTCTACTGGGGAATCGGTAGATTTGCGACCACGTCAGGCATGATCGCCGTGCTTGGCACCGCTCTGGCGGTGGCGGTCTCGCTGACAGCGGTCAGCGCTGGACAGGTCGGCGGCGCGGCTATCGCCATGGACGCCGACGACATCAGCGGCGTGGTGACTGGTCCGCGCGGCCCTGAAGCTGGGGTGTGGGTGATCGCTGAAACCACGGACCTGCCCACGCGCCTGATCAAGACCGTCGTCACCAACGATCAGGGCCGTTACCTGCTGCCCGATCTGCCCAAGGCGACCTACGATGTCTGGGTCCGAGGCTACGGGCTCGTCGATTCCGCGAAGGTCAAGGCGACACCGGGCAAAGCGCAGAATCTCACTGCGGTCGCGGCACCGAACCCGCGCGCCGCGGCACAGTATTACCCGGCGCAGTACTGGCTCTCGCTCCTCCAGCTGCCACCCAAGAGCGACTTTCCAGGCACGGGCCCCAGCGGCAACGGAATCTCTCCGAGCATCAAGAGCCAGGGGGAGTGGGTCCGCAACATCGTCGCCACCGACGCGTGCACGGCGTGTCATCAACTGGGCAACAAGGCCACGCGTGAAATCCCGAAGGGCCTCGGCACGTTCGAGGATTCCGTGGCGGCGTGGGACCGGCGGATTCAGTCCGGACAGGCTGGCGCATCGATGAGCGCCCGGTTTACGCAGGTTGGCCGGGCGCGCGCGCTCGGAATGTACGCGGACTGGACCGATCGGATTGCGCGTGGCGAAATGCCCGCGGCAGCGCCGGCACGACCCCAGGGTCGGGAACGGAACATCGTCATCACGATGTGGGACTACGGCACGCCGAAGACCTATCTCCATGACGAGATCGCCAGCGACAAGCGGAACCCGACCGTCAACGCCAACGGTCCGATATACGGGGCCACAGAGGAGAGCACCCAGTTCCTCCCGGTCGTCAACCCCGCGCAGAACAGCGCCACCGAGGTAAGACTGCAGGTTCGCGATACGAAGACGCCGAGTGCAGCGGATCAGCCACCCGCCGCGTCATCGGCGTACTGGGGCGATGAAGTCCTGTGGAACAGCCAGTCGCTCTCTCACAGCTTCGCGATGGACCAGCAGGCGCGCGTGTGGGTCGCCGCGCGTATCCGACCCGCCGAAACGGCGGCCTTCTGTCGGGAGGGCTCCAGCCATCCCTCAGCCAAGCTGCTTCCCATCAATCAGAGCAACCGTCAGGTTCAGATGTGGGATCCCAAAACGAAGCAGATGACGACCATCGACACCTGTTTCGGCACGCACCACCTGAATTTCGACGACAGCGACAAGCTCTGGTTCACGGGCAGCGGTCAACAGATCGCCTGGTTCGACACGAAGGTGTACATGGCCACGAAGGACGAGGCCAAGGCCCAGGGATGGAGCGCGTTCGTGCTCGATACCAACGGCAACGGGAAGCGCGATGCGTATGTTGGGATCAACGATCCGATTGATCCGACGAAGGACAAGCGCATAGCGGGCGGATTCTACGGCGTCGCGCCGAGCCCGCTCGATGGCTCGATCTGGGGCTCGGTGCTCGGTATGCCGGGATCCGTTATCCGTGTCGTTCCGGGACCGGACCCGGCGACGACCGCGCTGTCGGAAGTCTACGAAGTGCCATGGAACAACCCGAAGGCGTCGGTTCAGGGGTTCGCTCCACGCGGGATGGACGTCGACTCAAACGGCGTCGTGTGGACGGTGCTCTCCAGCGGACAGCTTGCGAGCTTCGATCGCCGCAAGTGCAAGGGGCCGCTCAACGGACCCACGGCCACCGGACAGCACTGCGCTGAAGGTTGGTCGCTTTACGCGCTGCCAGGCCCGAACTACAAGGGAGCCACGGATTCGGCCAGCGCCGACTCCGCGTACTACAACTTCGTGGACCGGTTCGACATGCTCGGTCTCGGGAAGAACGTGCCGCTCGCGACCGGCAACGAGTCGGAAGCGCTGCTTGCGCTTGTCGACGGCAAGTTCATGACGTTCCGCATTCCCTATCCGATGGGGTTCTACGGAAAAGGCTTCGACGGCCGGATCGACGATGCGAATGCTGGTTGGAAGGGGAAGGGCGTCTACACGACGTATGCGACCCGCGCGCCGTTCCACATGGAAGGTGGAAAAGGCACAACGAGCAAGATCATCAAGTTCCAGGTCAGACCAGACCCGCTGTCTAAGTAACCCTTAACGACCAATTCCCAACTTCCAATTCCCAATTCGTTCTTCTTGGGAGTTGGGAGTTGGGAGTTGGGATTTACTCATGGCCCACCTGGCGGCGGACCTCGCCGTTACCCTCGCGAACGATCGTCCCGGCATGCTTGCCCAGGCGATCGGCTGCGTCAGCGCCGCCGGAATCAACATCGACGGTTACGCAGAGATGAATGGTGTCGTGCACGTGCTGACCCCAGACCTCGCCGCGGCTCGTCGATGCTTGAGTGAGGCGGGATTTCGCGTGGTCCAGGAG